>WNGN01000048.1_pt1 | contig 57712 bp, 49 predicted proteins | sample 5400561 | NCBI WGS metagenome assembly WNGN01 (sample SAMN13153379, study PRJNA577476) | soil metagenome | isolation source: 115 cm soil or saprolite under Garry oak tree replicate 2 | place: USA:California | collected 2016-06-15 | reverse complement strand
CTCCTCTTCGATGTGCCCCGCATACTCTTTCTGGGTACTGGCAGCGCCGTCTCCTGCCGTTTTACTGCTCATTACATCCGTTTCTTTGTGGCTGGTGTCAGCTAGCGTCGTATCTGGCCTATACCCAGCGCTTCCGCGGGGAAGCAGAGCCTTCTTCCTCCCGAAGCGCAAGTAGAGGGAGGGGACGATGAACAGGTTGAGCACCGTCGAGGTGACCAGGCCACCCAGGATGACGACGGCCATGGGGTACTCGATCTCTTGACCGGGGATATCGCCGGAGATCGCCAGGGGTACCAGGGCCAGTCCCGCTGCCAACGCGGTCATCAAGATCGGCGCGAGCCGCTCCCGCGCGCCCCGCACGACAAGCCCGGGACCGAACGGCTCGCCTTCGTGCCGTTCGAGATGCTGGTAGTGATTGATCAAGATGCTGGTAGTGATTGATCAACATGATGCCGTTGCGCGCCGCTATCCCGAACACGGTGAAGAATCCCACCAGCGAACCCAGCGAGATCACCCCACCGGCCGCGAACGCCGCCAGCACCCCGCCCACCAGGGCCGACGGCAGGGTGAAGAAGGCCAGAAACGCCAGGCGCCAGCTGCCGAAAGATGTCTGCAGGAGGAGGAGGACCCCGATCGCCGAGGCGATGCCGAAGAGGAGCAAGCGGCTCTGGGCGGCCTGTCGCTCCTGGTACTCCCCAAGCACCTCCGCGTGGTACTCCAGCGGGAACGTGATCGCTGAGAGGCGCGCATTGACGTCGCTCACTACGGCGCCGAGATCGCGCCCGCGCACGTTGAGGCCAACGTCGATACGACGCGAGTTGTTTTCGCGCTCGATCAGGTTCGGGGTGGGCAGGATGCGCACATCAGCCACATCCCCCAGGCGTACCGTGCGGCCGTCGGGCCTGCTGATGAGCAGCTCACGGATACTGCTCAGGCTAGAGCGTGTCTCGGGCGTGCCCCACACCATCACATCGTATACCTTCCCGTCCCGGTGGATGTCGCTGACTTCTGTGCCCGCAATCAGGGTGGACATCGCCCGGCGTACATCGCCCGGTTTGAGTCCATAGTGCTCGGCTTTCGCCAGGTCCACCTCGACTTGTATGTGTGGCACGTCCACCTGGAGTTCCGTGTGCACATCCACGGCGCCATCGATCTTCGAGAGGGCCTGCCTCACCTGCTCGGCCTTGCTGCGCAGGACGTTCAGATCGGGGCCGTAGATGCGCACGACGATCTGATCGCTCGATCCTACCAGCACCTCGTGGATCCTCTCGTTCAGGTAGGTCTGTACATCGTGATAGAGCCCGGGATAGCCGTTGATCGTCTGCCGCAGGGCGGCAACCGTCGTGTCATAGTCGGCGTTCGGATCGACGCTGACCCAATTCTCGGCGAAATTGATACCGGACACTTCCTCCCCCTGCACAGCACGCCCTATATGCGACCCGAAGCTGCGGACCCCTGGGACGGACCGCAGTTCGCGACTGCCCTGGATCGTGATGCGAACAACTTCATCGTGGGTCGTGCCCGGCGTGGTCACCCAGTGCATGAGGAAATCCCTCTCCTTGAACGTAGGGAACAGCGACTCCCCGAGGAATGGCAACACCGCCAGGCCCAGCAGCACGATGACAACAACACTGCCGAAGGCCGGGTACGGAGTGCGGATGATCCGCCCGAGGACCGCGTTGTAGCCGCGCTGCAGCCAGCGCAGCAGGGGGGACTCGCGCCGCTCGAGTGCTACATTGCGCAAGAGGAGCAGGCACAGTGCTGGTGTGACGGTCAGCGCCACCACCATCGAGGCCAGCAGGGCCAGCGCATAGGAGACGGCCAGGGGCTGGAAGAATGAGCCGGACACGCCGCCCAGGAAGAAGACCGGCAACAAGACCGCCACATCGATCAGCACCGCGTAGATGATGGCGCTGCGCACCTCGAGCGAGGCCTCCAGGATGACGCTTGCCGTCGACCGGTCGCTGCCCTCCCGGCGCTGCTGGCGCAGGCGCCGCACGATGTTCTCCACGTCAATGATCGCGTCGTCGACGACGCCGCCGATGGCGATCACCAGCCCTGCCAGGATCATCGTGTTGAGCGTGGCCCCGCGCAGGTCAAGCACGAGTCCGGCCGTCACCAGCGACAAGGGGATCGCCACCAGGCTGATCAGCGCGGTTCGCCACTCGAAGAGGAAGGCGCCGAGGACCAGCACTACGAGCAGGCACGCGAGGAGCAGCGAATTGGTGAGGTTGCCCAGCGCTAGCTCGATGAAGCTCGCCGAGCGGAAGATGGTAGCGTCGATCTGAATACCGGGAAGACCAGGCCGCATTTCAGCGAGCGCCGCGTCGATCCCTCGCGTCACCTCCAGCGTGTTGGCCCAGGGGAACTTTTCGACGATGAGCAGCAGGCCGGAGCCGTCGTTAATGACAGCGTCCCCGATGAGTGGTTGATGATCCCACACCACCTGGCCCAGGTCGCCCAGGGTCAGCGGCGAGCCATCGCTCTTTTTTCTGTCATTAACGGGCACTTTGGCCAGATCCTCCGGCCCGATGACGGGCAAGATGTGCTGGACCTCGAGTCTTTGACCGGGGGTGTCGATAAACCCGCCGACGCGGGTCTTCGCTGCATCCGTATACTTCAATAACCCGTAGTCCAGGGCTTCGGAGGTGACCTCCTGGACTTCATCCAGCGAGACATGGTAGGCGCGCAACTTTGCCGGATCGACTTGCACCTGCAGCTGTTTAAACCGGTCGCCCCACATGACCACATTCGCTACGCCAGGGACTGCCATCAAGCGCCACCTGATCGTCCAATAGGCGATCATCGACAGATCCGTCAGAGAATAGGCCTTGGAGGACAGCCCGATCTGCATGACCCGGCTCGTCGCCGACAGGGGTGGGAGCATCCAGGGTATGCCTGCCCAGGATGGCAACGTACGTATCGCCACTGCCAGGCGCTCTTGCACCAGCTGCCGCGCTCGCATGATGTCGGTACTGGGCTGGAAGATGAGGGTGATCGCCGAGAGCCCCGGAACCGATTTGGAGCGCATGGTGTCAAGCTCTGGGGTGCTGTTGAGCGCGTTCTCCAGCGGGATGGTAACCAGGGATTCCACCTCCTGGGAGGACATTCCTGGGGCTTCGGTTTGAATCTCCACAAATGGCGGCGCGAACTCGGGAAAGACGTCCACGGGCATGGTGCGCAGTTGGCTGATGCCAATGAACATCATTGCCGCGGCGACAGCAACCACCAGGAATCGCACGTGCAGGCTCGATCCGACTATCCAACGCATCATGGCTGAAGATCTCCTTCGAACTCGGCGCCGTATAACTCGGGCGCTCCGATCGTCACCACCTCGGTGCCGGAAGGTGGACCATTCGACAGAACCGCCAGGTCACCATCGATGTAGTCGACACTGACGTACGCTCGAACGAAGGTGAGGGGTTCGGGGTTCGTGTATACCCAGGTGTCGCCGTGCAGGTCGTATATCAGCGCAGAGTAAGGGACGACCTTCCGCAGCGCCCCGCGAACCTGCGCGTCACGAACTGGGGTCGTCTGGATGCCAAGCCGATTGGCCGCCTGCGCGGTCAATATCACGCGACTGAGGCCCGTCCCGGCGATATGCTCGACCCTGGCGGGAGCGTCGGCTCCTTCTCCGCCTTTCTTGCTTAGCGAGCTTGCAAGTGTCGGTCCGCACGCCGCAAGTTGTAGTAAAGCGACGATGATCAATACTGCGACCATCCAGCGGTGACCGTGCCACATGCGCTTCCTCCTCATCAGGTAAGGTTCAGGGCTCGCTACTGGTTGTGTCCCATCTACCCTATCTGACTGCGACCCATCTCGTTGTGTCGCACCTGGCTCCGTCCTGATCGTTGTAGAACCCCGATTTATCGTGGGTTCAGAGCTGGCTTTTTTCGTCCCGAAGCGCAAGTAGAGGGAGGGGACGATGAATAGGTTGAGCAGCGTCGAGGTGACCAGGCCACCCAGGATGACGATCGCCATCGGGTGCGCGATCTCTTGACCGGGAATGTCGCCGGAGATCGCCAGGGGTACCAGGGCCAGTCCCGCCGCCAACGCGGTCATCAGAATCGGCGCGAGCCGCTCCTGTGCGCCCCGCAGCACGAGCCCGGGACCGAACGGCTCGCCTTCGTGCCGTTCGAGATGCTGGTAGTGCTTGATTAACATGATGCCGTTGCGTGCCGCTATCCCGAACACCGCGAGCAATCCCAGGAGCGAAGCGAGCGAGATCACCCCGCCAGCCGTGAACGCCGCCAGCGCCCCACCCGCCAGGGCCGACGGCAGAGTGAAGAAGGCCAGAAACGCCAGGCGCCAGCTGCCGAAGGCCGCCTGCAGGAGGAGGAGGACCCCGAGCGCGGCGGCGATGCCGAAGAGGAGCAGGCTCTTCTGGTCGGCCTGTCGCTCCTGGTACTCCCCGAGCACCTGAGCGCGGTACTCCAGGGGGAATGTGATCGCCGAGAGGCGCGCTTTGATGTCGCTCACCACCGCGTCAGGATCGCGCTCGCGCACGCTGAGGCCCACGTCGATACGACGCGAGACGGTTTCATGTTGTATCAGGTTCGGGGTGGGCACGATGCGCACATCGGCCACATCCCCCAGGCGCACCTGCTTGCCGCTGGGTGTGTCGATGAGGAGCTCGCGGATACTGCTCAGGCTGTGGCGCGTGTTGGGCGTGCCCCACACCACCACCTGGAACACCTTCTGTTCCTCGAAGAGGCTACCGGCTTCAATGCCCGCCACCAGAGTGGATACCGCCCGGCGCACATCACCCGGTTTGAGTCCATAGCGTTGAGCTTTGGCCAGGTCCACCTGGATATCCACCTGTGGCTGCTCGACTTGGAGTTCCGCATGCACATTAGTGGTACCCTCGATCCCCGAGAGAGCCTGCTTCACTTCCTCGGCCTTGCGGCGCAGGACGCCCAGATCCGGTCCATAGATGCGCACGACGATATCGTCGCTCGATCCCGTCAGCACCTGTCTTGTTGTCGCCTTCAGGTAGGTCTGCACGTCGCTCCTGATCCCAGGGTAGCCGCCGGCCACCTTCCGGATGGCGGCCACCGTCGTGTCATAGTCGGCGTCCGGATCGACGCTGACCGCAAACTGGGCAGAATTGACATCGACCACCTGATCCCCCAGCACAGCACGCCCGATATTGACTGCGACATTGCGGACCCCTGGGATGGACCGCAGTTCGCGACTGGCCAGCGTCGTGATGCGGGCCATTTCCGGATAGGACGTGCCAGGCGGGCCCTGCCACTGAATGATGACGTCCGGTTCCTTGAACGCGGGGAGCAGCGGCGCCCCGAGGAATGGCAACACTGCGAGGCCCAGCAGCACGATGCCACACACAGTGGCGAACGCCGGATACGGGGTGCGGATGCTCCACCCGAGGACCGCGTTGTAGCCACGCTGCAGCCAGCGCAGCAGGGGAGACTCGCGCCGTTCGAGCGCTACATTGCGCAAGAGGAGCAGGCACAGTGCCGGCGTGAGGGTCAGCGCCACCGCCATCGACGCCAGCAAGGCCAGCGCATAGGAGACGGCCAGGGGCTGGAAGAATGAGCCGGACACGCCATTCAGGAGGAAGACCGGCAACAAAGCTAGCAGGATGATCAGCGTCGCGTAGATCATGGCGCCGCGCGTCTCGAGCGAAGCCTCCAGGATGACGCTTGCCGTCGACCGGTCGCTGCCCTCCCGGCGCTGCTGGCGCAGGCGCCGCGCGATGTTCTCCACGTCGCTGATCGCGTCGTCAACGACGATGCCAACGGCTATCAGGAGCCCCGCCAGGACCATCATGTTGAGCGTGGCCCCGCGTAAGTAGAACACGAGCCCAGCCGTCACTAGCGATATCGGGATCGCCACCAAGCTGATCAGCGCGGTTCGCCAGTGGTAATGAAAGGCTAGGAGGACCAGCACGAGGAGAAGAAAGCCGATGAGCAGCGGCCAGGTGAGGTTACCCATCGCCAGTTCGATGAAGCTCGCCGGCCGGAAAATGGTGGTGTCGATCTGGATACCGGAAAGACCGGGCTGCAACTCATTGAGCTTTGCTTCGACGCCCCGCGTCACTTCCAGCGTGTTGGCCCCCGGGAACTTCTCGATGACGAGCAGCAGCCCGGGGCCATTGTCGAGAATGTCGTCCCCGATGAGCGGCTGGTGATCTTCAACCACCGCGGCCACGTCACCCAGGCGCAGCTTCGTGCCCTCGACATTCACCTGGGCGAGGTCGTCCGGCGATGAGATGGGCAGGACATGCCGGACCTCGAGCCGCTGTTGGGGGGTATCGATCCACCCTCCGCTGCCGGGCGTCGACGCGTTTAAGAAGCTGAGTGGCGACACCCACAAGGCATTGCCAGTGGTTGAGACGATTTGATCGAGCGTGACATGGTGGGCTCGCAACTTTTCCGGATCGACGAGCACCTGCAGCTGGCGGTCCCGCATGCCCCAGATGGCCACATTTGCCACGCCGGGCACGGACAGCAGGGCGGGCCGGATGTTCCACCGGGCAAGCACCGACATCTCGATCGCGGACACCTGCTTGGAGGAAAGCCCGATCATCATGACCCGGCTCGTCGCCGACAGAGGTGGCAGGATGACAGGCGCCTGTGCCACGTTTGGCAACGCATACGCCAGGCTCAGGCGCTCGCTCACCAACTGGCGTGCGCGGATGATGTCGGTCCCAGGCTGGAAGATGAGGGTGATCGACGAGAGCCCAGGGACCGACGTGGAGCGGATGGTTTGCAGCCACGGTGTACCGTTAAGCAACTCCTCCAGGTTGAGGGTGACCAACTCTTCCACTTCGGAGGCCGAAAGTCCGGGGGCTTCGGTCTGAACCTCCACATACGGCGGCGCGAACTCGGGTAAGGCGTCCACCGGCATAGTGCGTATTTGGCTGATGCCAACGAACATCATCGCCACGGCGAGAGCAACCACGAAAAGCCGGAACTTCAGGCTCCACTCAACGATCCAACGCATCATAGCTCGAAACCTCCCGGTGTAGTCAATGTCCACATCCTCTCGGGATGGGCTCCGTCTGGCGATGTGGGCACGTCGCTGTGCCAATCGTGCTTCACCGCGTTGGGAATATGCCCCGTCTCATAGGGCAGGATATCCTCGTTGGCCTCGATGCTGCGGACGTTGAAGTCGTTCATACGTTGCACAACCCACTCGGTATCCACCAGAACCTCCGGATGGCTATACCGGCTCGTGTTCACGGCGGATGTCTCCGTGTTCACCATGGAATGACTTCCTCTCTCTTTGCTAGCACGGTTCAAGTGAACGTGACAGATGTCTATAAAGCAAATGATATCAAAAAAGGCTTCTTGTGGCGCTTCATAGTAACAACGGATTTAATTGGGACTGCTGTAGCTGGTTTTGCAGATTGGTCAGTATCGTCTGCAGTTGTATCAGGGACCGAGCATCTCCATCTGAGGAGATGCTGATACCTCGAGCGCCCGGTGAGCCTCGATGGGAGGTAAGGCCGACTGTGGCTCGGTGAGTTGTTCTGTCAGAATCTGCTTGTAAAGTGCTACCTTGCGTCGAATACAGAATTGCCCAAAGAGCTGAATACTCATCCTGGACATAGCAACTCCTTCAAGAGATAGGCAAGGTTTCAGGCTAAAGTGTTTTTGTACACATCTAAATATGGATGGTCATACTTTTTTTGCCACTAAGAAATGCGATCCAATAAGTAAGACGTCAGAAGTAGTAGTTTTTAGCACTCACGTCCTTTTCGCCCTGTTCGATACTCATACGTTTGCTTCCGAATATGATCGAAGCGATTGCCAAAGCCTCTGTTTTGACCCACCGCACATAAGTGTATCTTGACTTTCTGAGTTTAATCTGAGAAAAGAGTGAGAATAAGGTGTTCACCCTGGCGACACGGAGACGAGGACGAGCAGGAAACCTACCTTGAAGCGGGAAGAGAGATGCATGCAAGACCTTCACTTTCACTACGTCTGCTGCTGTATGGTTGAAACCACTGATGAAATAGTGGCTCAAAGAACTCAAGAGAATTATAAGCGGGCGTATCTACTGGAGCAAGAGCAAGCGGTTGTGATCAGGTTAAGAACGGGTTGTGATTTCCTGATGGCTCGTGCAAATTTCACTGTCCTCAGTGAGAGAAGTACGGGGAACCACCAGCTCAATGAGACGACCGGAGAGCTGGCGCTGATCCTCAACGACAGCCCGACACACCTCTCCTATAATTGGCCTGCTCAAGCTCATCAGCATGCACTTGCACCTCTTGCTCAGCCAGGAGCGCGTGACGGCGAGCAGCGATCAAGGCAATCATCATCGCAGCAAGCATGAATGGCAACAGTTGCGACAGCCCTACCCCGGTATGAATATCCAACGTTCCGAGAGGAGGAAGAGCAAAGTAATCGAGAACCGGCGCACTCAGCACGATGGTGAAGAATGCAGGCACCGCACCCCAGGGGTACTGCCCCACTCGATGGTGGATAATTCGACGAGTCCCGGCGAAGGCATCTAGAGCTCATTTTTCTCTCATTCGACTGGACGGGGAGGCTAATCCATCCTGTGGGCCTTCGCTCCCCTGCTTTGCTTTCATCTTCACCAAGCCACCCACAGCCTTGTCGCGAGGCATCTTCATGTTTCTTCATGCTCAAAGTTTAAAGCATGGCACTGGCGGCAAAGGATAGCACAGGACTTCGCGCGCTGACCACTGTCGGTTGGTTCTTCCCGCTGCCATGGCTGGGGTACGTTGCCGGTAGCGTTGCGCCACCAGCTTGCCACCTCGCTCCCGCGGCTGCATGAGCGCTACTCGTAGGGATGCGTGAGGACGCACAAAATGATAGTAAGCTCGCCACCACTCGAGATGAGCCAACAGGTGTGGGGCCTGCTGAGCAGTGGCCCAGGTACGGCGAGCCAGAGCTGCCACTCCATGACGAACAGTGAGATTCACCCGCTCGATGAAAGCGGTATTGAGTCGTCCAGAAAGACCCATCCCCTGTAGGCGCCTGTGAGATCTGCCTGTGTCCCCAGACGCATCATGTGCCTGACGCGCACCAGCTTGCGCCGCCGGTAGCATTTTTTCACCTGGCCGTAGATCAGACTCGCTGCCACCTGCCACCGGCGCATGTTCCGCCCTCGACGTCTCTCTTCTCGCCATGTCCCAAAATGAGCCGTCAGAGCATAGAAGTACACGTTTAAGCCGTCCCTGGTAAAGAGGGGGAGGCACCCAGGGGCCAAGATCTGTTGCATCGCCTCGGCACGAGCGACACCGCGTTCAGCTTCCGTGAGGCCAACTTCGCCGAGGTGATCGTCGGGGTCGACCCCGACCCGGCTAACAACTGAACAACAGTGAATTGTTTGACGACCTTTATTTTTGCCGTCGACGTCAATTTCTCAACAGCAAAAGCATCTACTGTTTTTTTGCTGAAGCAATGGAGCAAACATTTCAGATCATGCAAGCGAAGCCGCGTCAAGAGAGCCTGCGACCTTGACACGGATGAGTGGCATGATACACTCCCGGACGCCATCGCTTACTGGGCAGGAAGCTAAGCAGGCAACCCAAACCCCTGTACTGGCTACTTAAAGATATCCATTCCAAAACAGAGCAGTAAACAGCAACGTGAGCCACAGAATCGCCACCTGCTTGATGTAGAGATGGAGCGGGAAAGGACCTGATAGCGTCATCTATAACGCTTTTTTCGCACGGATATCCTAAGTAGCCAGTACAAGGGTCGATAAGGATGGTCAAGTGGTTAAGAGAAAAGACTGAATTATTCACCATCGAGAAAGGCAGTACCGCTGTGCTGGCTGCTCTTGAACAGGCCCTGGTCGGCCATCCTGTTTCACTGGCTTTCAAGCCCACCTAAAGAGTTACGAAATATTTACCGTATTGGTCAATTCATCCCCAGATCTTAACCGTTTCGTAACCGGCAAGCGGGTTCACTTCCACTACTCTTGAAGCGATTACAACGATGTTTCAAGAGGCCACACTAGTTTAGAAGGAGAAGCTACTATGTCAGTTCTTTCCCGCTGGCGCAGACGAGCCGGCGTCCCCATGGCTTTCACACTCCTGGCTCTTGTACTTTCTCTCTTACTGGCACTTTCGCCACACGTTCTCGCTTTTGTGCATGCCAGTTCACCCCAGGCCACGGCATCAGATGGCCCTGGAGCGCTTTCGCATTTTGACCTGGCACGCAAGGACTGCCTGGGCACCGCCCGCAACACGACCTCAAAGGTCTGGTTCACGACTGCTAACGGCGTCCTGAGCGACGTCTACTATCCTACTCTAGACAACACCAACGTCGAAACTCTGCAATACATCGTCACGGATGGCAGCACCTTCACCGATCTGCAGACGCGCGACACCACCTACACGGTGCAGGCTCTCGACTCCCGCGCACTCGACTGCCGCGTGACGACTACCGCCAAGAGCGGTAAGTATCGCATCACGACCGACTATTTGACCGATACCAACCACAACACGTTGGTAATGCATGTACACTTTGTGCCGCTCGTTGGCGACCTGTCCACCTACCAGTTCTATGTGCGCTACGACCCCACCATCAACGGAAATGGCGGCGGGGGCAGTGGGAACGGGGGCAGTGACAGTGGAACCATTGATACCTCTACCGGCCACAACGTGCCAGTGGCCTTCGATACCAAAACGGCATCCCAGGCAGCCAACCGGGACTACGTTGTTCCGGTCTACAGCGCCCTCGACGCCTCGATACCCTTTACCCAGGAGAGCAACGGTTTCGTCGGCACCCAGAGTGATGGACTGGTTCAACTCGACGCCTCCCACAAACTCACCGCTCTCTACAATCAAGCGGACAATGGCAACCTGGTGCAGACAGCGCAGGTGGACCTTTCCAAGGGCGGAAATGTGACGCTGGCACTCGGCTTTGGCACAAGCCAGGCTGCTGCCATGAGTGCAACTGAAGGATCGCTCGCTACCCTATTCAGCCAGCTTCAAAAGAGCTACGAGGCAGGGTGGGATGCTTACGATGCCGGGCTGACCGCTCCGCCATCAAATTTCGAAGGCGTACCAGGCAGCCAGTGGCATCAACTGGTTGACGAATACTATCTGAGCGCCAACGTGGTGAAGGCATCCGAGGACAAGAGCTTCCCCGGCGCAATCGTAGCCAGTCTTGCCTCACCATGGGGGCAAGCTGTCTCGGCAGGAGACCCCAACAATACCTTCTTCGGCTCCTATCGCGAAGTCTTCGCACGTGATGTCTATGAAGCATGGACTGGTCTCGTGCTTGACGGCGATCTTGTGACAGCGCGTGCTGTTGTGAACTTCCTGTTTAATCATCAGCAACAGGCTGACGGCTCGATGCCGCGCAACAGCCTGCTCAACGGCAAGCTCGCGCCTGACTCCTTCGGCACACAACTCGATGAAGCCAGCTATCCCATCATTATGGCTTTCCAGCTTGGGATGACCGACAGCAGTCTCTATCAGAACCACATCAAACCGGCGGCAAACTTCGTGATCAGCCATGGCCCGGCATTCGGTGTCGAGCGGTGGGAGGAGCAGAACGGTTACTCGCCATCCACTATCGCAGCTGAGATTGCTGGGCTGGTGGCGGCTGCTGATATCGCGAAGGTCAACGGCGATACGTCGAGCGCACAGGTCTGGCTTGGTGTGGCCGATGACTGGCAGCGTTCTGTAGAGGGATGGACCGTTACCACCAATGGCCCTCTAGCCTCGCATCCCTACTTTATTCGCCTCTCTAAGACGGGCGACCCGAACGCGGCAATCAGCTACAATGTCGGTAACGGTGGTCCCACGCTCGATCAACGCTCCGTGATTGACGCAGGCTTCCTGGAATTGGTGCGCCTCGGCCTCAAACCTCCCAATGATACAGCGGTGACCGAGTCGCTTCCGGTAGTGGACGCGACCATTAACACTAACACGGCGAGCGGGCCAGGCTGGCACCGCTACAACGGCGATGGCTACGGTGATGGCGCGTCTGATGGGCATCCATGGGCACCTAGCGGGCGGGGCACCGGGCATGTCTGGCCGTTGCTCACAGAGGAGCGCGGAGAGTATGCTCTGGACAGTAGTGGCGTAACCACAGCGCTTACTCTGCTCACCACGATGCGAAACTTTGGTTCGGGCGTAGGCCTGATCCCGGAGCAGGATTGGGAGTTGCCCGAGCTGGCACCCTCACCTTTCGGCACTGATCCCACTGTGGCCTCGATTGGCTTCCAGAACGGGCATCCTGCCGGCTCTGCCGCTCCACTGACCTGGTCTGCCGGCGTATATGTGCGTCTACTCCGCGACATTACCACGAACAAGTTGCTCGAGCAGCCAGCCGATACCTACAACCGCTATGTGGCGCATCAGCAGGGACAGACCACCCTCACCGTGACATCGCCACCGAACCTATCTGCGGTCAATGGTTCCCCGGTGACCGTTACCGGTACATCGGTACCCGGCAACACCATCTACGTAGCGGCCACCAATACAGACAACAACAGCCAGACCACCCTAGCCAGCACTACCATCAGCTCTGATGGCTCCTTCAGCGTCTCGGTCGCGATAACGGGTGGAACCACTGTTTTGAATACGGTAGCTGTTAGCCCTACGGGGGCCACTGCCCACGATCAGAGAACCATCGTCTTCGACTTTACCCCTGGCACAGTCGTCCTGGATGTCACGGACCCCTCCAACGACGATAACGGCCCTGGCAACTACGCGTATCCTACGTCGAGTGACTTCCACGCAGGGGCCTTCGACATCCAGGAGTTCCGTGTCATCATCAGCCCTGACGGATCGACAGTCACCTTTAAGCTCAAGGTACGCGACCTGACCCCAACTTTTGGCAGCCCACTTGGCGCACAGTTGGTGGACGTGTACGTCCACGACCCGAATGCCGCGGCAGTTGATACCTCAACGGCGGCATCCTTCCCGCAGCGCAACTACACGATTGCCTCTGGCTCGGCATGGAGCAGGTTGCTGGAAGTGCAAGGGTTTGGACAGCGTTACATCGATGCGCACAGCAATACGGTAGGCACGATCAATATCAGCGCCAATGCCATCTCACGCTTCATCACCTTCAGCGTGCCAACGTCAAGTCTGGGGACACCTGGGTCGGGTTGGGGCTTCACCGTGGTGTTGACAGGTCAGGATGGCTTCTCGCCAGACCAGGCACGACGTTTCACGCCGACACCGCAGGATTTCACCTTTGGTGTTTGTGCCACTGCGAGCAGCGACCCGCACTGCACAGTGGACCCGAACACAGTGCCCAAGGCTATGGATGTGCTCACTCCGACGGGAGTCAGTCAGTCCGATGAACTCGACTACACCGTGCACAACCCTGTCACGCTGCAGGATGTGACAATACCGTAGTCAGGGTTCTGCATACCGTTTGACTGCATGCCCAGAGGCGACTACCAGGGTGGTCGCCTCTGGGCATATTGAAGGACGGCTCTCGGAGGAGATGGTGATTGAAGACCGAGGTCCGTACTAATGGTTACCTACTTTCTGGACCTCGGCCATCATCAAACGGCTGTCTGCTACTTCGAATAACCGTTCTTGAATAAGCAGCGAGGAAGACGTTCCATTATTTGTCCTCCATAAGCCTGGCACTTGCTTTCATGTCTTGAGTACCTAGAAAAGGTCACTCTGTATGGTCTTTCCATGATGAAGCATCCTCTTCTCGGAAAAGGAGGTGGCCCAATGTGTCTGCCTGTCACACATTATGTCTTGTAGAATCAAGTGTTTCGTTAGCTTTATATTGTTCTATTTATGATAGAATACGATGCATCATTCTTGTACTCCTCTTTGTTCCTCACCAGACGACTCATTAAGGCGTCTCGGGTTCTCCATTTGGTCTCGCCGTCCACTAAACACGCTCTCGACTTGAGCAGGAAGACCGAAGGATGCATTGCCATTGCTAGGGCCAAATGGAAGCGAATGGAGCAATGCGCCAGTACATTGCTTGCGCTGAGCAGCGCGGCCAGAAAAAGATGCCGGAGCGGTGCTGCGCTTCCGGCATCTGAGGTGCTTGTGTCTCCTTCGTCTCACAGGCGGTCAGCAGGCGCGCTCTGGGGCTGCTCGAACTGCTTCAGCCAGGTGCCCAGCTTCAGCAGCAGCACGCCAAGCTTACTAGCTGCGCGCCTGCTCATACTCCGACGCCGAGGCAAAAGGACCAGCAACCGTCGCTCTTCCATCTGGCGCCGCAGGTCGTGATAATAGGCTTCACGCGCTTTCTCATACAGGTACATGGTGGGACCCATTGGTTTACCTCCTCACAATATGCTTCACGATGTTCTGTTCATCTGCTCTGGTTCTCACACTACGAGGTCTGTTATGACCACTGCGGACGTTTCCCCTATAGTCACTGGCGTGCAGATCAGTCCGTTGCCTCCTCTGACACCACCTGCTGTCCCGTGGAAGCAGAGGAGATCCCGCTTGCCAGGTGCCGTTCGATGATGGTACACCTCACGCGGGAGATGTCCTGCCCCTCGCCCAACTCCTGTGGGTACAGGCGGACAATGTCCTCGGGTTGCAGGCCACAGTGAAAGAGCAAGTACGCCACGCGTTGTTCGCGTGCGCTGGGCAGCATCCCACGGATGCGTTCCCAGGACGCATGAGCGTCCTCGTGGTCCTCCTCTCTGCCAGTGCCGTCAGGCTCATAGTCCTCAAATGGTCTTCCATTGCGCTACTCATCGCTCTTGACTCCTCTTCTTTGCGGTCAATGCGTATTCTGGTCATTCATGTCTGGTACAAAGGACAACAAAAAACCGTGGGCCTGCAGGTGACTGCCTGTGCCCACGGCTGAGGGGTCTCTTCCCCAGTTGTCTGTTATCCTGAAGAGGGCGAAACTCCTCTCGCAATGGGCACAAACTGCCTGTGTGTCACGCAAGAGGCAGGCAGGCACTGCTTGAGCAGGCCAAAGGGCATGGCACAGCTGCCAACAATATCTCGAGACTGTCTATTGGGCATCGTGAGCCATGGTCTCGTTGTTGTCATGGGTGCCATCTCCTTTCGTGAATTGTGCTCTTTGAGCGTTCCTCATCCTGCGAGCAAGACGCTGAGAAGTGGAAACTGCAACGCAGGGTGCATTTCCCTTTCACCAGATAGACGAGAGGAACCATGATTTTTCGCGGGTGGCTTTTTTGATGGATCTTCCCTGCTGATCGGCCACCACGCGGATGACTTTTTTGAGCGCGTGCCCAATCAAATTGGAGGTATCTTCGACTCGACCTGCTCCCCACAACGGACTGCTCTCCAGCGCTGCGCGTAATGGCCGTGGTCCAAACTCCTGGGTGTGGAGGGCCTGCTCAATGGGTCGTTCAATGAGCCACGGGTCCAGTCTTCGCTTCAATGAGTCGCTTGCGAAAGGCCACCACTGTTCCGAGGCTTATGGGTGCTTGCTCGGTGTCCAGACAGTCCAACACTCATTGGAAGCTTCGATCCATGAGGATCGCTTCAATCACCTCGTCATCGGAGACGCCCGTGTACGCTTGCAGAATGACCGCCAGGGCCAGTTGCGCGGGAGCAATGGGCGGGTGCCCTCGCTTGCTTGGCCGGTAGAGGGTCGCCAGTTCCTGCTGGAACGATTCATCGCACAGATCGTGCCGGTGATGGCGCGAGATGCGACAAACAATGTGGCCCGCCGTATCCGTTGCACCATCTGTTTGCGCCTCGCGGGGAAAGGGCGACTGGAGGCAGCCAATGAAACGGTTGCATGCCTCTTCTCCTTACTTTCGCTAGAGACTCAGCTCATTGTGGCTTGAGGGAACGAAACCGATGCGACTCACGTGAGCGGCTTTGCGGGAAAGAGGACGCCGAGGGTACGGCTTTGCGGTCGAAGCGCCCACGAAGCAAGTGTGAGAACGGCGAAGATGAGGGGTGGCCAGATGAACGTGCCCGGGTCATCGAGGCCACGTACCATGCCCGATGCAACCGCACCCGCGTAAACAAAGAAGGAGCCAGCATACGCCCATTCCTTGAGTCGAGGGAAACGCGGGGCAAGCAAGGCGATGGCTCCAAGGAGCTTCCACACGCCCAGGATCGTGAGCAAGTACACTGGGTAGCCAAGGTGCGCCAGGACAAGGGCTACCGGCTCACCAGCCACAAGCGCTGTTCTCCCATGTATCAGGTCCGTCACCCCACCTGCCAGAAGCTCGAGCGCGGTGACCATGGTCGTCACCCAATAACTGATCACTCTCGAAGAGCTCATCACGTTCGTTCTCATCATCATGTCTTCTTTCATACGTCTGTTTCGCCTGCCTTCCTGGCGCTGCGCACACTCACGTCACCCTTGCACGCTCGCAGGATGCTTGCCCCCGGAAAGGCTGAGAAGCGTAGTGGGTGGATCTCCTCTCTTTCGAGCTGCGAGAAACCAGCCCCCGAGATCAGAGCCGCAAGTTCGTGCATGCGGTTTCCTCCAGCGTGAACATGCGCAGCCCGGCCTGTTCGGTCTGCTTGGTGCGTGAAATCGGCCAGGATCAGACACCCTGCTGGTTTGAGCACACGAGCCATTGCTGCGATCCCCTGACGCTTGAGAGGCGCTGGAAGATGATGCATCATCAAGGTGGAGCATACCACATCGAACGTCTGATCAGGGAAAGGAAGCTGCTCAATCACCCCGATCTGGAATTCGATGGACTGGCCGCGCCGGGCTGCTTTGGCACGGGCACGAGCGATTTGCTCTTGACTTGGGTCAACGCCTGCGACGCGACCCGTTGTGCTAACCTGGCGGGCCACGTCCAGCAAAAGTGTGCCCGTCCCGCAACCCACATCCAGCACTGCCTCGCCGGGTTGCACCTGGGCCAGGGCGACCGTTCTCTGCCTGAGATGGCGAAGCCTTCCACGGAACGAGAGGGTGTCGTGGACCCATGCCAAGAGGCTCGTAGCGCCAACCTCCTCTCAAAATCAGCCCCTTGGTCGAAGAGCCTTCCGCCTGGGCCGCTCGGTTCCGACGGTGATGTGCGAACGTATGCAGAGCAGTTGCTCCTTCTCTGTCCGTTGACAGTACGGCTCTCTTGAGACATACTCTCTCATATGTGTTGTTGTCTCTGAGGAAGAGTGTAGCCAAACGAGCAGCACGCCACAAGAATCAATCGGCAAAATCTGTCCCGAATGAGACAAGGAGCGCAAAATGACTCAGAAAGCTGACAATCTCCGCGTGAAACGCACCAAAATCCTGCTGCGAGAAGCGCTCATTGCCTTGATCGAGGAGCGGGGCTTCAATACCCTCACCGTCGGCGCATTGACCGAGCGGGCGATGGTCAGCCGGGCCGCGTTCTATCGCAGTTATCAAGATAAATACGAGCTGGTCGAGCAGATCTTTGAAGAGGCCATGAGCACGTTATTTAATGCGATTGGAGAATTCGGGCGGGAACATCCCGCAGACGTGTGGATTCGGTTCTTCGAACAGATCGCCCAGTACGACCGGCTCTATCGGGCGCTGCTGGGGAAAAAAGGCAGCCCCTGGTTTGTGCAGAAGATGCGCACACGTCTTGCTGAGTTGATCAAGGAGCATGGAAGTTTAGGGGGTGCGCACGGACCAATCATGTCCGAGCACGCTGCTCACCTGGCTCATCCGTTTTCCGATATGTTTGTGCCAGATCTTGTTGCCACGATGCTTGTAGAGGCGATCACCTGGTGGCTTGAGCAGGGGCAACCGTATACGCCCAAGGAACTGGCGACGAAAACAGCCTTGCTGGCTTCGGCAGTGTTTCGGGAAGCCAGCACCTGGCCATAACTGGTGGTTCGCACGCACACCGGATCAAGGCTGCGCCGCATTAGCACCCAGCGCGCATGCATGCTAGGTGCCTCCGTCTCTGCTGGCAACAGCAGCCAGGCCCACTCGTAGAGCCGCGACCCTTTGCTGCCCTCTCCGGCGGAGAGCACCACCCAGGCCTCCTGCGGTAAGAGTGCCGCCAGCAGCCCCACTGGCTGTTGGCGCCCCTGCACCCAGACCGTGTGCGTCTCGGGAACCGCCAGCACGTAGTTCTTCTGCTGCTTCTCCAGAACCATCCGCAGCTCATCGTACCCGTAGATCGTATCACCCGGCACCCAGTCCGCCGGCACTGCTGCCGCAAACGCTCGCGCCAACATCTGCTGGGCGAGCTCTCCTTTGGTGGCAAATCCCACCTCATCGGGAATGTCCGCCTCGCGACAGCGCACCCGGTCCACCGTCCACTCCTCCGGCAGGTAGAGCGCTCGATCGATGAAGGCGTACCCTTTGGTGCTGGCATACAAGAGAAAGACCCCGATCTGACTGTTCTCCCGGCGCCCGGCGGTCCCGCTGTACTGCCGGGCCACCCCTGCTGACTTCTTGCCTTTCTTGACAAAACCGGTTTCATCCACGACCAGGACCCCGCCTGCCTCCCCCAGATGCTCGATCACATAGGCCCGCCAGTCATCACGCACTGCCTCCTCATCCCACTCCGCCTCTGCGAGCAGTCGCTGGACGCCATGCGCGTTTGGGTCTCCCAGTTCCTCAGCTAGTTGCCAGCCGTTCTTACGTTCCACCGTGGCCAGCAGCCCCCGCAAGTACCGTCCCACGCGGCTGCGTACTTCGGCACGTCCAAAACGTGGGGCAATGCGCCCAGACAATTCCGCCAGGGCCTGCGCTCCCTGGCGAATGAGGCTCAATTCTTCTTGCTCGGCACGGCTTGTTCGTTCCGTGTGATCTGCTCTGCTCATGCATTATTTACCCCCGCCTATTCTACCACCCTTTGGTCACAAGTGGGACTGTAGTACTAGAACAGATATACCAAGTAGCCAGCACAGCACGCTGGTCGTTTGATTTGCCGCCGAAGGATGATGAGCTGTTAGCGTAAGAGTGCGTTTTCTGCGATCAGTTCGGATTTTCCCCGCAAGATCTGTGGCTATTCCAAGCAGAAGTGAGGCTTGTGGTGGTCTTATCCAGCTCAAGAGGCTGTGTTGGAGCATCAGCTACAGGTCGAGCGGCATCTGGCGTCCTCTTTTGACCGCCAGCCGTACCCGGTAGCGCGGCTGCCCTTTGCCTTCATCGAGCACCTCCTGTACGAAGCCTTGCGCGACCAAGTCGGCTACCAGGGTGCCTGCGGTGGCTTCATCCTGCTCGACATGAGCTGCTAGCTCTGGCAGCCCAGCTTCTCCCTGTCGCATTAACCAGGTCACAATCGTACGTAACTCGTCGGGCAATGCCAGAACATCGACCATCATCATTCCCGCCTGCCCACCTGCGGAAGGCTCAGACTGCTCCTTGCTCATGGTTTCCCTCCGACGATTGCACCTGCGTCTGTCTTCCCGTTCAGACATAGCACCTGTCCTACTTCTGCATCGTAGTTGCTCACCGCATCTCAGCAGGATTCACGATCTGGGCAGCGATCTCGCGCACACCCTTACTGTAGGAAGAGTCGGGGTAGACAAGGCTAAAAATGCCAGCACTCCCTAGTTCGATCATTTCGTCCGAGACGGGTAAGATGCCAGCCACAGGGGCAGCATAGGTGGCCTGGACCTGTTGCCGGAGGCTGGTGAAGTCCAGTTTAGGAAGCACCATGTTCACCACCAGCAGTAGCCACTTCAATTTGAGCTTGCGGGCGACTTCAATGGTCACCGCCGTGCCCTGGAAGTCTTGCTGGTCGGGTCGCAAGATGAGGACCAGGAGATCGGAGATGATAATGGAGAGGAGCGTCTCCTCATTCAGGCCCGGATGGGTGTCGATGAAGAGGTAATCGAGTTGCAGGGACTTGATCAACGTCCGAAAGCCATCGATGAGCAGGTTGACCTCATAGCCTTCCCGCAACACGCGCGTAATCTCGCCCGCCCTGATGCTCGAAGGGACGAGGTAGAGCCCGCCTCCAAGTGCCGCCGCAGGGCCAAGCTTTGCCGTGACATCATGCGCCGCCTGCTCGATACCACAACGCCCGTGGAGGTAGTCGTTGAGGGTCAGGCCACTCGTGTGCACATCCATCCCGAAGAGGACATGCAGCCCGGGTGATTGGATATCGGTATCGATAACTGCAACACGTTTGCCCATCTGGACGACGCTGCTCGCCAAATTGGCCGCCAGGTTGGATTTGCCCGTCCCACCTCGATAGGAGTGAACTGAAACGATCGTGGACATGAGAGCATCTACCCCTTTCTGTTGTTGGCTTGATTACCAGGTTATTTTTTCCCTACTGTATTTCCTGCTAGCTGCACTTCAATTTCTAGCTGATCAGTCTCACGAGCACTTCCTTTGCTGTCTTTCTTCACGATATCTCGCAGGGATAGGATGAACTGCTTGCTGACTCCATCCACATGAAACTCACGGATTTTTGTGCCTGAGGATACTTTCAAAAGAGCAGGCAGATTTTCTGATTGGCCTTCGGGTGTCACCCGGTGCACCCAGATCATCAGTTCCTGCGCTTTTATTACAGGCACATGAAATTTAGCGGAGCAGAGATCACCAAATTCCGGGATGGCGCCGAGAGCCCCCTGGTACACACGCTCTCCATCCGGATAGCCCAGCCAGATCCGGGCTTGCGTTGCAGCCCGGCCACAATCGGTCACCATAAACGTGCCGCCGGACTGCTCTGTCACTGCGGGGTCTTGCCGGACCTCGATCACCACGCGGCGAGCAAATGCGCCCTTGCGCACCATAAGGTGCGTTACTCCCAGGATGACGACCCCAACGAGTATTGCCACCGCCCTTTGGAAAAGGTTCTGCCAGATCAATAGACCATGCAGGAAAAGGATGCTGACAGCCACCAGGTAAATCCCACCTGCTACTATTGGATGAGCCAAAAACGGCAAAACGAATCCCGGCACGTTTACTCCTTTCCTACGGCTGGCCAATAGCAGTAACACCGGAAATACCCCTGCCGTCACCGCTATGGCGACGACCCCCACAAAACTCAGTAACTGGGAAAATGACTCCAGCTTGTTCACGAATAGCCACTCAACGAGAAGAAAAATGAGGAGCAGTGGGCCAAGTGCCAACCAGGAGCGGGCCTGTTCTCCTTGCACCCATTCTTTCATGCGCGAGAGCCGCATCCCCTTCTTCATGCTTTGAGCTGCATTGCGCTTGTGAACTGCCACCTCTCCAGGACCGTCCAGAGCCTGCCAAATAGCCGTGGTAGCCTGTCGCCTACGCCTGGCAGCAAAATGGACCTGGTAAAACGCCTCGCCTTCTTCCCTGGTCTCCAACAAGACGCCTTGCTCCATCAATCTGCTCAAAACCATCTGAGAAGCCTGCTCTGTTTGCTCCAGAAAGTGAGCCACCTCCTCTACACTTGCCCGCTCTCGTCCAGCGAGCCAGCCGACTAAGGTCATAGCATGCGTATCAGCCGTCTCCAGCAAGTCGAACCCCAGCATATCCCACTTTCCCTCATACTCCAACCGCATGGTCGTGATAAGTTGCACACGGACGAGATTGGCGCTGGCGGTTACTATTTTTAAGGTCAACTCTCTGGTATTGGGAGGAAGTTTTGGGGTCAACTCAGCGAGTAAGGTTGTCGCTTCCCAGGTCTCATTCACTTCCACCTCAAAGCGGCGCGTGTCACCTTCTAGCTGGAGGTCGAGGCGAAACTGCGGACGCAATCCGGGGGATTGTGTGGCGCCCGCTTTCAGGCCCAGATACGTCAAGGCCAGGTTGATAGTAGCTTTGCCGCGCGGGGTGAATATGAGCTTCCCTTGTCGTCGTCCGAGCGCCAGCGTATGCCGGGACAGTCCAGGGATCCACTCTCGCACGGTGAAGAAGAGCGCCAGACTAAAGTGGATGGAAGCCATACCCATGGCGAGAATGACGAAAATAGTGCCCAAGACGTTGACCGTAGGACCGACCTGGCGGGCGAGTGGCGTCAGCGCTGTGCCTGAGAAACCGACCAAGACCTGTGGAGCAATGGCCCCATTCACTGCTATGACCCACAGGATGTAGAGCAGCATCGCACTCGCCTGTGCTGCCATACACCCCCAGAGCAGAGACCGTCCACTTGGATCACGCTGCAGAACGGTTCTGGCACAACTGCTCACCGAGAAGTGGCCAAAGTAGGAGGCAAACGCCACGCCGAAGATCAAGCCCAGCAGGGCCGGTTCGAAAGGGCGTCCGTTGAGGAACGGGACATGCACATACAGCAAGTTCTCCACTCGGACATGTCCTAAAGCAAGTACCGAGAGGATCAGGATCAAACCCAGGTTGATCGCCCCGACCACCAGGGCGCTGCTGATGGTGGCATGCAAATTTTTTCGACGAACAAAATAGATGCCAAGCAGGAAAAGCAGGCCTGCCCAGACTTCGGCGCGTATCGGCGTGGCGCCAGCCAGGGTGAGCGAGAACCCGAGATAGTAGGCCAAGAGAGCTATGGCACAGATGGTCACCACCATGGTGGTCAGGAGCATCGAACCGGGTCTGCCCAGGTAGTCCTGGACCAGCCGACCCAGGTAGCTGCCCTGGTAACGGATCGAGCCGCTGCGGGTCACGGCTTCCGCCATCGAAGCGATCGTGAGCACATTGATCACGCCCATGACAAACAGGAAGACCACGCCGGCCAACGGACCCACCCCGGCCAGAGCAATGGGCAACGCAAGGATGGAAGCTCCCACTATCTCGGTGAAGGTTAGAGCATAGGCCGTCCAAAAAGGCGGTAAGTGCTCCAGCCAGCCGCTTAGCTTGTTCCAGCGCCAGCCCATCCACTCAAGCAGACCGACTCTCCTGCTATAGATCGTGTCAAGCGGTTGCTGGTACTGGTGCGAGAAGGCGTGTTGGACCCCTTCACTGTCCAGCCCTAACGCTTGCCTGATGTGGGGAATCTCTCGTTGCGTAAAGTGGTACTTCTGTCCCAATAAGCGGGCCAGAGCGGCTTGCAGCGTCAGGTTCTCCGGCATCAGGGATTGCCAGTCCAGGGCATACCGTTCCAGGTCGCGAATGGTAGGACGAATAAATGGCTCGCGGCCCTCTGCCAGGGCTTCAAAGAAAGCCAGGTCCTGCTGCTCAGCGGTCTCTTCGGTCAGGTAGCGATTGACGGCCCGCTGTCCTTGCACCATCAGGTAAGCAGTCCGGCTCTCGATTTGAAACAGGAGCAAGCGTACTCGCTTCGCTGAAAAGCCACCCAGCACCTCCGAACGTGTGAACAGCTCATCGTCGGTTGACATGGCTCACTTCTCCTTCAATGCTGAGGGTGTACAAACCGCTGGTACGCAACCGAGTTTGGATGCTCTGGTTTTAGTTGCTTGCGCTTTCACTTCACACCTGCTATTTCGGCAGCCAGGGCCTGACAGACGCGCTGGTACTCCTGCTCGAGGTGGGTGACCAACTCCGCCGCCCGTTCGACCGTTCCGTTCTTGCCGATAGCCTCTAATTCAGCGCTGAGTGCAGCCATCGCGCGGGCTCCCAGATTGTTACTGCTGCCCCTGAGGTTGTGAGCCGCCCGTTTGAGCTGCTCGGGCTGCCCCTCGACTATGGCCTGGCGCAGTGCCTCCAACAGCGGCGGCGTCTCGAACTGGAACGCCTCGGCCAGTTCCTGTACGATATCCGGCTCGCCTTCTCCCTGGAACTGGCGCAGCTCGGACAGCACTGCTGGGTCAAGAGCAGGAGCAGCCTGCACCTTGCTCTCGGCATCCCCAGTTGGGAGAGCAACCGCACCGGGCTCCTCAAGCGGCAGCGTCCGCTTTTTCGCCCACCATCCAGTGCGTTCCAGGGCCGCCTGTAATGCTTTGATCTGAATCGGCTTGGTGAGGTAGTCATCCATCCCTGCGTCCAGGCACTCCTCGCGGTCGCCCTGCATGGCATTCGCCGTCATAGCGACGATGCGCGGACGCTGCTCGGCCGTCCAGCCCTCATGAATGGCGCGTGAAGCTTCCAGCCCGTCCATTTCCGGCATTTGTACATCCATCAAAATTACGTCGTAGCGCTGCCGCTGCAAGGCTTCCAGGACCTCCAGACCGTTAGCCACGACGTCGGCCCGGTAACCCATGCGCTCTAACAGCCGTAGTGCCAGCTTCTGATTGACCGTATTGTCTTCGGCCAGCAGGATACGCAAGGGCAGTCGCTGGCCCAGCCCGGCATCGAACTGCAATTCTGTCGGCTCTGACTGAGGCATATGGGGCTGCGGATGCTCGACAAAGAGGGAGATCAGCACATTGTACAGTTGCGACAGCTTGATCGGTTTGTGCATGAAGGCGGCGATGTCGACTCCTGGCATGTCCACCTCGTGCCGTCCCAGGGACGTGAACATGATGAGCGGCAACGCTTGGGCATCTCGGTAGTGCCGAATCTGCTCGGCCAGCATCAGGCCATCCATATCCGGAAGCTGCATATCCAGGATGACCACATCGAACGGAACAGCCACCTGCATGTATGCAAGCGCCTCCTGGCCTGAAGCACACGCAGAGGGGAGCAGGCCCCAGGACTGCATCTGCAAGGCGAGGATAAAGCGATTGGTCGCGTTATCATCCACGATCAAGATGCGCTTATCAACAAGCTGGGGTTGACTCGTATCCAGGTAGGGGCGCGAGCCAGGGGGAGCGGCCTCGGCCAGGATGGTGAAACGGAAGGTCGTGCCAACTCCTGGCTGGCTTTCGACCCACATTGTCCCGCCCATCAGTTCAGCCAGGCGTTTGCTGATCGCCAGGCCTAGCCCGGTGCCGCCGTAGCGCCGGGTTGTCGAGGCATCTACCTGGCTAAATGAGCGGAATAGGCGGTCCTTCCCTTCCTCTGAAATCCCGATACCTGTGTCCCTGACGGCAAAATGCAGCTCATAGAAACTTGCTTCACCAGGCTGCTGATGATTGCCGCTTCCGTCTCCATCCTGCTGCCTTGCTTCAACTGAGAGCACGACCTCGCCCCTTTCAGTGAACTTGACGGCGTTCGAGAGCAGGTTGACCAGGATCTGGCGCAGGCGGGTCACATCCCCGTACACTGCGGCAGGCACTTGCTCGTCTAGCAGGTAAGCGAGGTCCAGGCCTTTCTCGGTAGCCCTGGCTGCCAGCAGATCAAGAGCCGACTCCAGGCACTCACGCAGCTCAAAGGGCTGACGTTCCAGCTCGAGTTTCCCGGCTTCAATTTTGGAGAAGTCCAGAATGTCATTGGTGATGGTCAACAACGTGTCGCTGCTCGAGCGCACCGTTTCGGCATACTCACGCTGCTCGCTGGATAGGCTCGTGTCGAGCAGCAGGCCGGTCATGCCGATGATGGCATTCATGGGGGTACGGATTTCGTGACTCATCATGGCCAGGAAGGCGCTTTTCGCCTGGTTGGCCGCTTCGGCAGCAGCCCTGGCTTGCTCTATTGCTTCCATCGCCTGCTTGCGCTCGGTGATATCGCGTATGTAGGCTGTGAAGACAGGTGGCCCAGCTAGTGGAATGTCGGCGAGAGCCAGGTCAACAGGAAACTCAGTGCCATCCGCACGCGTGGCTGTCACCTCGACTCGCTTGCCGAGCAGCGGGCCTTTCCCTGTTTGAAGATAATGAGCGAGACCACTGTAATGCTGCTCGCGTAGAGAGGCAGGGATGATGAGTTTTGCCATGTCTTGACCCAATACCTCCTCGCGCTTATACCCGAACATGTTCTGGGCAGCTGGATTAAATTCGATGATCCTACTATGCTGGTCAATCGAGACGATGGCATCAAGGGCGGTCTCCAGGATCGCTCCTTTGCGGGCCTCACTTGCCCGCACGGCCTGCTCCGCCTGCTTGCGCTCGGTAATATCCAGATACAGTGCAAAAATCCCGACCTTCCGACCTTCTACCACCACCGGAGCCCCCAGGATTTCCACATCGACCAGAGTGTCATCCTTGCGCCGCCGCCGGGTAAGAGCATGAACGACCTCCCCCTGCTGGGCGCGGGTTGAGTAGCTGCTGGCTTCGGCACGATACGCTGGCGTGCTCACCACTTCATCCAGGTTGCAACCAAGAATCTCGGCCTGCGTGTAGCTGAACAGATGCTCAAAGGCCGGGTTGCAGGCCACAATCGTGTCATCAACATCAGTCCTGACTACTGCGACCGGGCATTTTCGCGGGCGCTGACCCCCTGTTCCTGCCGTGCTCGCTCCAGGGCTTCCATCGCCTGCTTGCGCTCGGTAATATCTCTCAAGACAATCAGGCGACCGGTGAGAGAACCGCGCCGGTCGGACAGGGGAGAGAGACGCAAATCAAAGGAACGTGGTATCCCGTCTACCGTAAGGACGATCTCCTCATGAGCCTCTGTTGCGCCGCGAAAGCGTTCGACCTGCTCAGGCCAGGCCGAGGCTACCTGGGCAGCCGGTTGCCCAACCAGTTCTGAAAGTGTGTGACCAAGGAGACGTTGTGCCGCCGGGTTGAGATCCGTTATGCGGTTATGCTTATCCAGCACAATCACAGCGTCGCTCATACTTTCGACCACGGCATGGCGTGCCACCGGCGTAATGTCCAACAGCCGAAAGCGAAAGAGACTCCAGGCCATCGCTATACCAGTGACCGTAAATGCCAAAGGGGTAAGGTCCAGATTGGGTAACGGACTCAAGCCAAAGTCCGTCACAGCGTTGCTCACCCATGGTACGAGCACAGCAATGCACAAAGCACTCACTTGTCCACGATACACAGATGCTGAACGCCTGAGTGTCGGGATGAAAGAAACGATCAGTGCCGTACCAAGCAAAAGTAATAGGAAAGAATAGACGACGTTGATCCAGTACCATATACCACGTGTGATAACCAGCACTGTGAATGCACTAGTGATCTCCAACCCCACTTTAGCATGGATCAGATGATGAAGATCGTTGGTCCAGACCAAAACCAATGTAATGAGAGGTTCAATAGAGAGCAGAACCAGCAGACGAGGTGTCAGCCATTTTGTGCGGCCAGTGTACTGGAGCGCCAGGGCAAGCCAGGCCACTGGCACTATGACGATCCCCAGGTATTCAATGTTGAGCCAAAAGAGTTTAGCGGGTATGTCCCCGCCTGCCAATTCCAAAGCATATCCTAGTGACCACTCAGCGACGGCCAGCATAAGGATAGTGAACGGTGCGATACCAGCCGTCAAGCGGCGTCTCCAGGCGAAGAGCGCGAGTCCAGCTGATATAACCGCTGCTATGACCACAGGGAATAGATACGGAGTAAACCGCCAGTACATCGTGCTCCTCCTTTCATGCCTCATTGTCCAGCCCTTTGGCCGCGCTCCTTGGTATTCCGCCTTACTCGTCGGCCCTGGCCCTGTTACGCAGTTCGTCTGCTCTGCCAAGCAACTGCTGAAAAAAAACGCTTTCGGTGATTTCGGCTACCTCGCTGGCATTCCTGGCCTGATCAATTTCAATGCGTAATTGCTGCACCTGTCGTTGCAGTTGCTGCTCGCGGGCATAGACCTGGTGTGCCATCTCCTGAAAAACCAGCGCCAATTGCCCCAGCTCATCGGGACGCCGGGCCACTTCGTCCAGGCTTCCAGGTTGAAAGGTATTGGCCTTGATGGCCGCCGCTGCCGCGGTAACCAGCCCAACCTGTTGCAAATAGTCGACTTCCTGGTCGCGCAGCCACTTTCTCTCCAGGCAAGCAGTGAGCCTGGCACGCAGCAGCACGGGGTTGAAAGGCTTGGGCAGGTAATCCTGGGCCCCCAATTCAATACATTTGACGACGCTCTCCAGCTCGTCTACGGCGGAAATCATAATCACCGGGATGTCGCGCAGGCGGGGGTCGGCCTTGAGCTGTTCGAGCACTTGGTAGCCGTCCATTTCGGGCATCTGCACGTCCAGCAACACCAGGTCATAGGATTCGGCCTGGAGTTTTTCCAGCGCCTGTCGTCCGTTTTCGGCCAGGCTGGGCCGATAGCCGAGTTTGGTAATGTAGCGGGAGAGCATGATGCGATTCATGCTGTTGTCGTCCACGACCAGGAGGGAGTTGGCGGGGGTGGATGAAGGTTGATTTGTGATTACTTCGTCTTTCATTTGGCTCAATTCAGACCTTCTACTTCCTGGCTAGTTCAACTTATCGATGTTCAAACGGAAATCTTGCTGGTCGGGCCGCAAGAGCAGCCCCAGGATAAAAGAGATGTCACAGGAACTAGCCGACCTTTTTGGTCTGACGCTTCTCGTCTCATTGAAGAAGCAGGCTCATACAACGGCTGGGGATCAACTCGTACCAGAGCCGCACGCAACCACTGCTCTCAAGGAACGCGTGGAAACTTCTTCCTGACAGCGATTCTCGCTCAATGTCGTACACAAATCCTCATCCATTGTACCACACATTTTCGACATTTCCCGTCCAGATTCGACTTTGTCAGCTCTTGCTAGAAAACGCACTGCTGTTGTGTGCGGCCGTCCACAAAGATGATAGTTAACTTCTAATGGTATGCAGGTACACGTGTTGTTCCGGGCGATGGGAAACCGCCCCGCTTCCGCCTGCGCAAACCCACGATCGGTCCTGCTTGCCGCCTTTTCCCATCCTCGGTCCAGGTGCTACCCGTATTCATTCCCCTCTCCTCTGCTACACTCTTCCTGTACGACGGTCCCAGCCGCGCACGAGGGAACCTCGCTGTCGTGTCCCTACACAGGCAAACATAGCATGAGGAACAGACAAGGAAAGGTGCGTGAGAGGCAAGCTTGAAACATACTGATGTGGCTAAAGAAATGGTCAGGCTACATCAATAGGCGCAACATGTGAACACGTTGTGAGCGGAGTTAAACCGCTACATAACCCATCTCGCTCAAGCGTTCCTAAAAGCAGGAGTGTATCAAAGGGATCTTTCGGCTGCTGGTTAGAAGAGCTTGACTTCTCATGGTGCACCGGAATATCTTCTCCAGAGAAGAGTTTCTCAAGCGGAATACGTGCCAGGTGCGACCGATGGCTCGTAGCCATCGGTCCCGCTCTCGCGCCACGCCACCAAAGCGCCTTGCCCTCCGGGGTGCTGGGGCTAGGTATGTCAGCCTTCTTCCACCACCTGTGCAAGCCTCGTCTGGTGTCCTCCGTTGCTGACCGGGTGTTGCAAGTAGCCAGCACAGGCTTTGGCCTGGGGAAACTCGGTAAACAGCGTCTCTTAGAACGTGATCACCAATGCCCCACACTCCGGGGCAACTTCCTGAAAACTGGTTTCAAGCAATTGAAGCGATTCAATCTGAAGAGCCATTGTCCTCCTACATTCAACTAGTGGTGCTAACTTGCTATCTGGTCGTTTCTGTAAGATTCATCCTACGCTACTTAGCTGCTAATGATGAGCGGCCCCCACCGGTTCCCGCGCCTCTTCTGTTTCCCCCACATCGTTGAGCATGTTGGCCCGCGCCAGGCACTCGTCTTGCGTAGACTGCCTGGGCTTTTTCCAGAACAGCACTGCTGCCAACACACGGGGCGTAAACATAGCCGTCGGCGGCTTGAGCATATGCATCACTAGATAAAAGCTCTGGGCAAGCTGGGGGTTATCCGCTGCCGCTTCCAGCAAGCGTCGCGAATACCAGTGGAAGAAGCCCATCCCAAATGAGCGCTTCCCCTCGGTTTCCGGGTAGCGGAAATCTTCACTGGTGGTAAACATCCAGGCAACAGAAACGGTTTTGGCAATCGCTTTCTGGAACTGGCGGGTAAACCCGGCCATGTCTCCCTGGTGACGCAGACGCTGTTGCAAACAGGCTTGCAGCGTCTCTGCCTCTATCGCGGCAACCGTCATCCCTTGCCCATAGATCGGGTTGAAGCTGCACAGAGCATCACCTATGACCACAACCCCCTCTGGAAGCTTGGACATGCGCTCGTAATAGCGCCTGCGGTTCGCAGTGAACCGATAGATGGCGACAGGGGTCAGCGGCTCCGCATCCTTGATCAGTTCATAGAGGGCCATGCTGGGCAAGCTGCGCATATAGTCGAGGAACCCCGCCTCATCGCTGGGCGGATAGTCTTTCAGCCACCCGCTCACCGAGACGCTCCAGCGGTCGCCCTCGATGGGCAGCACAAAGCCTATCCGCTTCTCCTGGGGGGGATTGCAGAAGATCGCCATGATTTTCCAGTCCGCAGGAGCCTGTTTGGGACGGCGATAGAGACGAGTGGCATAGCCGACATCCACCTTCACAACAGATTCCTCGACCTGCGGATAGCCCAGCGCCTTGAGCCATTGGGGAGCTTGCGAGCCGCGCCCGCTGGCATCCACCACCAGATCAGCCATCAACTCCTCTTCGCGGCGTTCTCCATCGGCAGAACGCGCCTGTACGCCGGTAATCCGTTTGGTATCAGCGCTGGCATGCAGCCGGGCAACCTCATAACCATCGAGGAAGCGCACATTGGTTCTATTCGCCACCCGCTGGCGGATCTGCGCTTCCAGCCAGGTGCGGCTCTCGCAATAGACACGGATGCCACTGGAAAACTGGACTTTCCACACACCAAACTGATACCAGCGGAGATCGGCACCCATATCAACTGGGGTGGCTCCGCCCTCAAGGAGGGCCGGAAAGAGGTCGGGGAAGAGTTCCTCGATCACAGCGGCGCCCTTGCTCAAGATAGCATGAGTTTGCCGTCCCTGGGGCACGCCTTTGCGTGCGTCCATCCCCTCTAGCCGATCACGTTCGATAATGGTGACGTGCTCGTAGTGATCGGAGAGGACGCGCGCCGCCAGTAATCCAGCCATGCTGGCGCCAATGACCACCGCATGCTGACCCATCAACTTGGAAGATTCTACTTGCTTGAGAGCCATGAGTGTGTTCTGTACCTTTCTCGTTGTTCCTTCTTGTCTGCTTTTGCTGACCAGGAGAGGTTCGTTTCTTTACCGCTAAAGAGCGTTCATTGCTGTTCTCTCAGCGCCTGAGAAGAGTATGCCTGACCCCAGGCGCCAACACCACACGCAAGCCACGCAACGATCCACGCAATTCCCCACGCAATTGCCGCCTGAAGGAGTTGTAGAATGCTTAACCAGATGTTAGTGCCATGTCAACAGAAATTTGCCACAGAGAAGAGAAGCTGGTATGCTTGAGCTGAAGAAGGTTTCACCTCAAAGTTCAAGGAGGAAGCAATGAAAGAGCATTCACACAAGTACGAAGTCGCATCGAGTGAAGACCAACGGTTTGTTCTCCAGCAACTGATCGCCAAAGGCAAAGCTCCTGCGCGACAATAAGCCTATGCCCGCATTTTATTGAAGATTGATCGCAACGCCCCTGGACTTCGCTGGACGGACGAGCAAGTAGCAGAGGTCTTCGAAATGGCATTGTCAACTTATTCGCAGGAACGAAGTGTATTGCTGAGTTAGAGAGAGAAAAAGCAGGAGCTCAAGAAGGAACTGGGGCGAATGATGGTTATGCCGCTTGCTTCACCCTAGTCACCTCGTTCCACACCAGGAAGCGGCGCCGTAAAATGGTACGGTATTCCCCGGCACGCAAACCGTGCCGACGCGGTTGGAAATGCCCTGAAATAGGACCAAAGGCACAGAGAAAACGTTGGGCCTGCTTGGCTGATTTGAACCGTCGCATCTTCTTTTCACGCAGTCGCGTGGGTTGGTGGGAGTTCTCTGCCCGGCTGTTCAACCCTTTGTGCTGCCGGTGCTCCACGCCAGGCAAGATTTCGCGTTTCGCTGCTCCATAGCTTTTCAGCTTATCGGTGATGATCACGCGTGGGACATATTGCAGCCCCTTGAGCAGTTTGCTGCGTTTGAACGAGGACTGATAGCTCCATTTGCCAGTCGTTTTCCTCGGGGCAAGCTGTGCTGGCTTGTGCTGGCTACTTCGACCATCCGTTCTTGCAAAACGAGACACAATAAGAAAACAATCAGGCGCGCTGAAGACGAACTGGCCGATCGTGTCTGCCTGTCACGCTGGGCGTCTTGGGGATCATCTGCAACTATCTGCTGTGTTGGCTACTTGAATATCCTGTACTGGCTACCTGTACCATCCGTTGCAAAAAAGAGCGTCAAAGATAGCTCTCACCGCTCCTGTTCTTTGCTATCTACTCACCAGACAGGTGATGATATGGTTCTTGTATGATTGTTTCCTTCCTGATTTTTTCGAACAGATATTCCAAGTAGCCAGTACAGGTTCTGCACCACCAGCGGAAAGCCCGCTTTGAGCAGGTTGTGGGCCATGGGTTTGCCCATGATTCCCAGACCAATAAAACCGATAGACTCTGACATCGTTGCCATCCTCCCACCTGGTCAGTTGCTTAACTCATCCTTTAGAGACGCTTCGCTACAACGTCTGGTTGTGTGATAGCTCCCTCGGAGGCTGACGAAACCAGCGCGGCGTACTTGGCAAAGACCCCACTCGTATAGCGCGGGGCAGGTTCCTGCCACCTCGACAGGCGAACGGCGATCTCAGCGTCTGGAAGTTCAACAGCGAGACGACGCGCTTCGATGTCGATGACGATACTGTCCCCCTCTTGTAAGGCGGCAAGCGGTCCACCGCTTGCTGCCTCGGGTGCAACATGACCCACCATCAACCCTCGCGTGGCCCCGCTGAAGCGACCATCGGTGAGCAATGCCACTGTCTCGCCGAGCCCAGCACCAACGATCGCTCCGGTTACTCCCAGCATCTCACGCATCCCCGGTCCACCTCGCGGACCTTCGTAGCGAATGACCACCACATCGCCGGACTTGATCTCGCTCTGGATCACTGCGCGCATGGCATCTTCCTCGCGGTCGAAGACACGTGCAGGCCCGCGATGGGAGAGCCGTTCATGCCCCGCTATCTTGACCACACACCCCTCTGGGGCGAGATTTCCCTTGAGGATGACCAGGCCCCCACTCGGTTTGAGCGGGTCCGAGAGCGGTCGTACCACGTCCTGCCCAGGTGTTTCCACAGCCATGCTGGCTTCTTCGCCAATGGTTCGTCCGCTCGGCGTTATCTGCTGCCCATCAACCAGCCCGGCTGCAACGAGTCGCTGCACCAGGAGCGGCACTCCGCCGGCGCGATCCAGGTCAACCGCTACATAGCGCCCGCCTGGCTTCAGATCGGCCAGCAGCGGAGTGCGCCTGCTGACCGTATCAAAATCATCGATGCTGAGGGGTACATTGGCCTCACGGGCCATTGCCAGCAGGTGCAGCACCGCATTAGTAGAGCCGCCTGATGCCGTCACGCCCGCGATGGCATTCTCAAACGCCTGCCGCGTTAAAAAATCACGAGGGGTTACTCCACGTCGCAGGAGATCCATGACAAGCTGGCCGCAGCGCTTCGCCACCTCATCCTTGCGTGGATCAACGGCGGGAACACTCGCGGTGCCCATAGGGGAAAGGCCGAGAAATTCCAGGGCCAGCGCCATCGTATTGGCGGTAAACTGCCCACCGCACGCACCCGCCCCTGGACAGGCCGCGTTCTCCAGCTCCCGCAGGTCAGCATCGCTCATCCTGCCCGCCGCATTGGCCCCAATTGCTTCGTAGACATCGCCAACTGTCACGTCCTTCCCTCGAAAACGTCCGGGCGCAATTGAGCCACCATAGAGGATCAGGCCAGGCACATTCAGCCGGATCAACGCCAGGGAAGCGCCAGGCATAGTCTTGTCGCAACCTACCAAGGCGATCATGGCATCAAACATGTGGCCGCGTCCGACCAGCTCGATCGAATCGGCAATGACCTCGCGACTCACCAGGGAGGCTTTCATTCCTTCTGTGCCCATAGTCACCCCATCGCTGATGGCGATGGTATTGAACTCCATCGGCGTTCCACCGGTCGCGCGTATGCCTTCTTTCACTTTGGCAGCCAGGCGGCGCAGGTGGTAATTGCAGGGCATGGTCTCGGTCCAAGTATTGGCGACGCCAATGATCGGGCGAGACAGGTCATCATCGGTGAAGCCGATGGCCTTGAGCATAGCGCGTGCGCCTGCGCGGTCACGGCCATCTGTGATCACGCGGCTGTGCTGTTTGGAATCAGATATCATGGTGCCCTCCAACGGTAGTTCGTGACTTGATATAGTCAGGCTCGGTAGTCGACAAGGGAACGGAGATAGGGGTATAGTATCATCCACTCCTCTCTACGTCAATTTTTCAAGCGCCATGACGAAGTGGTGCAGTTGCCCTCTTTTATCAGTTGGCTCACCAACTCACCAACTTGACAAGACCCCAAGAGCCAGTACAGGTGATCTAGCCACCGCAACTCTTCCCCTGGGGTTAGCAAGTGCGGACGTTCATACTTCTCGTCTCAGTACAGCTGATCAAGGAGAGGCCAGAAATCCCGCGGTTCCTGCGTTGTGCGCCACCAGACCGCAATCTGCAGACGGCTCTTCCCAAATCGCGGTTCCTGCTTGAGCGTCTGCCAGAAACCACTGATGATCGTACAGAGGCTTTTGCCTGTGGGATACCAGACAGCATGTTTCACGCCAGACGCATCGGTATAGACCACGTGAGGCGCATACCCATCCTCTATAGCGCTCGCATGAGCATCGATGTGAGCGGGAGTCGCTTGCTGCACCAATGCCTGTGCGGCCTGAAAAGTGATTGGAGCATCAAAGACCCACCCACTCTTCTCCCAATGCCAGCTATCACCATACAGCGGCAGTTCCCAGATCATCCGTGGCAGCATCTCCGGCATCGTCTGCAACGCATAGGTCAAGAGACGTTTGAGCCAAGGCAAACTCACCGCCGGTCCTGGGGTAAAATAGGACTCATCAACGGCCATGATCACCACAAAATCGGCAGTATGTGCTAGCAAACGCCAGTTCTCGAAAAAATTGTAATCGTTGTCCCGCACTTTAGGGATGAGTGCAATGCCATACCACTTGTGCAAGCCTCGCAAAGCAGTCCACACTCCTTGGTTATACCTGGCGAAGACGTGCTGAATAGCTGGATAACTATGATCCACCCCTTCCAAATCCATAATGACCCCATCATAGCCGGCCCGCACCACCTCGTGCACGATTGTGTCAATATAGTCCTGATCAGTCGTGGCCTTAGCGATATAGGCTGCCGCCTGCTGAACTGACCAGGGATCCGGCCCCTCCGTATCCATCGTAATCGTCAGATACGCCATTCCTCCCCTGCTATGCACCAGTTGCACCACCCTATCCATGCTCGGACCGCCAGCGACACAGTTATTGTGGCCGTTCATCAGGCTGCCATCCGTCGGCTTCACCCATCCTGTTCCCACCAAAGCTGCATCAGGGTCCGCACCAGCCGACTGAAGGTACGCTTGCATCCCTCGCAAGCAATCGCGCCCATATATCCAACTGAGCGAGGCAGTCTTGCCCTTCAGCAACTCAGACCCAGGAGGGGCTTGCTCATGCCCAGCCTTGCGAGGAAGGGTTGTAGAAGAGCCACCCGCTACACAACTTGCCAAAAACACGACGAGCAAAATCGGTAGGGTCAAGAGAAGGGTGCGAGTTTTGCCGAACACGAACCTGGACAGACGCATTTCCTTTCCTCCATATTTTACATTTCGCCTCGCCCTCTGATCTGCAAGGGGGAACACTCGAGAGCTACTTATTCTATACGATACTAGGAACACTATGACGATAAATGAGTAAAGTTGAGACAAAAGTAATAGTGGGGACGCAGTATGGTGCATTTTTAGACAACGTCTTGGGTAGTTGTGCTGGCTACGTGGGATATCCGTTCTGAAACGAGAAGGTAAAGAGCAAGGTGGAAAACCTTGCCTGTTCTGTTGACAAGTTGAAAAGAGAGCGATGAAGTTCATCATCAGCACACTTTTGTGGAACGGATATTCAACGTAGCCAGCACAGCTCGTCATCGTTCAACCAGAAACACTTCTGCGTTGGCATCGTCAGGGCTTGCGCCTCTTTTGGAGGCAGAAGTCAAAGGCATCGCCAACACAAGCGAAGGTGACGGCAGTTGAGAGTACGGTAACCCATTTATCAGTGGCATCCCGAACGTGCTGCAAGGCTTGTTCTGCTGCCGATTTACGTTTCTCCTCGTCCATTTTTCTTTCCTTTCGTTTGGAGAAAATGAACTGAATGCAATCTCAATGATCAATCGATAGTTGTCACCAGATCATTTTATGCAATCAATTGAAGTTCGAGAGAAAACAAGCCTGCCGAAGAACCACGATATCCTACAAATCCTTTTCTCTCTCTTTAGAGCTTACTTGCTCTAAACTGGCTTCTGGTCTAAAAGCACTGCCACGATTTGCTTCACTAGTATGGCCATAAATTGCCTCAAATCACATGAATGTGAAGAGTCCGATACCTATCAAGCAAGTTATAGCTTCTGTAATGGTCATCGACCACACAATGCCTGACAACCCCGCGAGTGCCTGAGCAACCAGAATCACGGGAATAAAGAGGCCCCCCTGCGCAAAGGACATGATCGTTGTCTGGAGAGGCTTATTGGTCGTCTGGAAATAGGCGATAATCAGCCCCGTAAAGCCATTAAAAAGCGTCGAAATAAGCATGGCAGTCAGTATATAGCTCCCAAATGATACCACATCATGGCTTGAGCTAAACAAGCTGAATACTTCACTGCGGAACAGGTAGACGATAGTCGAAAAAATGGCTATTATTCCAGCAATTGCAAGTGAAGATTGCTGGAGGGCTGCTTTTAAGCGCGCGGAGTTTTTGGAACCATAGGAATAGCCCAACAGCGGCATGACACCCACGAATACTCCCATGCATATAAATTCTGGCAACTGCACAATTCTCAGCGACACACCAAACGCCGCAATGACATAGTCACCATACTGAACAGCAAGGTTATTCACCAGCAAGGTGGTAACAATAAGAAATGAAGACAGAATTAATTCTGAGAGACCAATGCCGAATACCTCTTTGAGTAGCTCTTTCGTCACCAGAAAGTACTTCACTGCCAGCTTTACGGGGCCATCACGCATTTGCAAGAAAAGAAGGTAATACACCAGTGATGCCATATTTGATAATGCAATCGACAGAGCAGCACCAGTAACATTGAGGTGTAAAAGCAAGATAAACAGGACATCGAAAAGAAGGTTTGTTCCAATATTGAGTATCATCCCATTCATCGCCTGCCGCGCGGCGCCGATTGCTCGCACAATTTGTGAGACAGCGAAATTCGCAATCAACACTGGCAAAAAGAGCAAGAGGACCGACACATAGTCTTGCGTTGGCAGAAATGATTGCTGGTCGGTACCCAGGATATGGACCAGCGGATTCAGAAAAATGAAACAGATGACGGTCAGTATTACGCCGAGGAGGAGGCTTCCGTAGAGGACAAAGGCGGAAACATGCTTGATCCTCCCCGTGTCTTTTTCACCCAGTAAGCGTGAGATGTAGGCGCCACCTCCAACACCGAATACCCCCCCGATTGCCATAGCCAGACTCAGTACCGGCAAGCCGAGTGCGATTGCCGACAACATCGCGGTGTCGTGAAGCGTCCCAATAAAGTAAGCATTGATGATGCCATAGATGACATTTGCCGACAGAGCGAGCATCATAGGCACACAGAGATGAACCAGCACGCGCCAAACTGGCGCCCTTTCCAGATAATATTGGTCTTTCTCACCAGCCCCATCCTTTGTTGACATGGTTTCCAGATCGGTATTGGGAGCAGAGTCAGAGAGAACTATCAGGTCAACCCTGTTTTGAGGCACGTCGGGTGGGGAGCTTTCGATGCGGTTGTTCGAGGGTCCTGCAACAGCGTCCCAAGTTGTCTTTTCTTCCATGATTTCAGTCCCTCCTTATTTTACGATATATCGTGTTCTTATCCAGCACTTGCTCGTAGATCGCACCTTCGGTTCTTGAAAAAGGACAAGAAATGCTACGAGCGGCTAGAGAACACCACCATCAACAAAGATATTTTGACCGCTGATAAAACGAGCGAGATCACTGCTTAAAAAAAGGACAACAGTGGCAACATCATCTGGTTGTCCAATGCGACGTAAGGCCGTCCGCGCGACTATTTGCTGTTTGAAAGCTTCGGACCCCGGTCCCCCAAATCCAGTATCAATACTCCCTGGAGAAACGATATTGGCCCGGATACCTCGTGGGCCAAGTTCCTGTGCGAGTACCTGGGTGAAATAGGCACTTCCAGCCTTTCCCGCACCATAGGCGGCCATATTTGGGAGAGGATGAGCAGTGACACTACTTCCAATCGTAATGATGGAGCCACCAGAGGGGATAACAGGTAAGAGTGCCTGGGTAAGGTGAAAGACGGCGGTGAAATTATTCTCAAGACCCTGTTGCCATTGACTAAGAGTGATGTTTTCGACAGAACCGCGTATGCCAATACCAGCATTGTGAATCAGAATATCGAGATGATCCGGAAAGTCCGAGCGTACTTGTTGAGCAAGCGTCGTAATTGAGGAAGCATCTCCTAGATCAGCTTGATAATTGCGATGGGTTCCCGTGCCAAAAGTTTGACGTTCTTGCAGTGAAGCAAAAGCTGCATCCTCATTAGAGTGATACACGGCTGCCGTATTGGCTCCTGCTTGTGCAAATTGGCGAGAGATAGCGGCCCCAATACCTCGAGTTCCTCCAGTAACCAATACGTTTTTGCTGCTTAAATCAAGATGAATCACTAAAAACCTCCATCAGCTTTAAGATCTACGGTAGTAAGCTGCCGATTGAGCATCACTCCTTTCCCATAGAGCATGAGAAGCAATTGATGCTTGCATCTTTTTTTACCAGATAGGGGTCCCAACATTTCGTTATCCGAAGATAACCTCAGCCAGCCTCATGGTTCTCACGCGACTCACGAGGCCGCTGGGCCCGGCGGCAGATTACCGGCGTACAGCCGACGACACCTGCCCCAGAGCGTTGGTGAGTGCCTGGACGGGATTCGCCGGCCAGTCGATGGAGCGCCAGGCGAGGTAGCCATCTGGGCGGACCAACGAGGCGCCCCCCTTAAGAGACCCAAATTCGTTCGGAAGGCCGCGCATCGACGCCAATGCGCACGAACTTCAGCTCGATGCCCAGTCCCTCGGCGGCTGCCAACACAGCGGGTCCCCACCGCTCGTCCGAGGCTACCAGCACCCATGTCCGCTGGAACAGATCGAGCGTGGACCGCTCCTTAAGTATAGCCAGCAGACGGGTGGAGGCACATCCTCCGGCCGGGTGGTTGAGTGGGTGGTTTTTGGATGGAAGAGGAGCGATCAGGAGAGGTATAAGCGGCGGGCCACTTCGCTGGCCTCCATGCGACTGTTCACCTGGAGCTTGTGATAGAGATGCTTGACATGATCTTTTACCGTGTTCACCGAAATCACCAGCTCGCGCGCGATCTCTGGGTTGGTGCGTCCGGCTGCCAACAAGCGGAGCACTCGGCGCTCCTGCGCTGAAAGCGGCTCCATTGGCAGGCTATCAGGCGTGTGCAGAGAGCGCTGGCTCGTGTCCACACGTTTCGGCATTTCTGTGGAAAGAGCCGGAGCGCTTGTGATGGTTGTGTCCTGCTCAACCCGAAACAGGTGCAGGAGGTGCTGTGTATAGCGAGAGAGTCCTTTTTCCTGTAAAGTGGGCAGGAAAGAACGCAGCACTGCGGCCAGAGACTCTCCCTCATCGAGAAAGAGACGGATAAACCCTTCGCTCTGTGCCTGTGAAAGTGCCTGCTTGAGTGTCTTGTGTGCCTGTGGCTCTTGCTTGTTGGCCGCATATGCCAGCGTCATCAGGATCAGAATCTCTAGCACATTGCGCATCTGCTTTTTGGCCGATGCCAGACTGAGGAGCTGTTCGAGGAGTGGGAGCGCGACCTGCGTTTCCCCCTGAGCGAGCAGAAGACGAATCTGGAGCATCTTTGGCTTGAACATGAGGGCAGAGGAAGCCTGCCCGGCGTATCGTGCAAGCATCTCCAGATGGCGCTGTACGGCGGAGAGATCGCCAAGGGCGAGTTGCAGACGGATCAACCAGTTGAGCGCCTCGAACGTCAGTTCCAGGGGAGTAGATGGGATGCTTTGCAAGCGAGCCAGCAGGGTGTTCAGTTGCTGTTGGGCTGCTCTGGTTTCGCCACGTCTCTGCTGTATAAGCACGAAACGCAGGAAAGCGAGTTCGCGCATGGCCGCTTCGATGCCCTGTTTGCCTCTCTCAGAGGTCTCATTTACTAACTGCTCTACCATTTCCAGGTCATTCCATTCATAGTAGATGCCTGAGAGGCGAAAAAGCGACGAGGTCACATCCCCCCAATCGTTGACTGCTCTGGCCTCAGAAAGGACCTGACGAAGAACCTCGGCTGGCTGATGGAGTGCTCCCCGCGCCAGGTCAATGGAGGCAAGCATCATCATCGTCGCGCGTGTGAATCCCCGATGCTGCGCGCTGGCACAGTTCTCATAGGCCTGCTGGAGGAACTGCCGGGCCTCGTCCAGCCCCCTTTCTCCGGCGGCTTCCATGCCCAGCACCGCCAGGCAGAAGCTCCGCCACTTCGTGTCCTGCGGGTGCGTGCGCTCCTGTGTCGTGGATAATAACTCCAGAGCCTTGCGAGCATACTCAGCTGCGTTCCTAAGCTCCTCCAGTTGCCAGGTGACCAGCGCACGAAAGGCGAAAAGCTCTCCGAGCCTGGGCACATTCCCGCGCTCACGCCAGCCTCTTTCCGCCATCTGGAGCATCTCCTCCATCCGTTCCGTCATCTTGTCTGCTTTGAGCGGACTGAATGGAGTGTTCTCCCGCGTGTAAAGCAATGCCCGTGCATAGGAGAAGCAGAGCGTGGGATGCAAGGGAAACACCGTTTCTGGTATCTGCTTCATCCAGTGCAGCAGGGTATGCAGTTCGTAGAAGTGCTCTTGCTCGCAGATCGTCTCAATGAGGGCCACTGCTCGCTCGACTTCCTGGGCACGTAGCATCGCCTCTACTGCCTCCATCGGCATGCCATGTTGCTGATACCACTGGCCTGCCAACCGTGACAACTCTCGTAAGCGTGCATCTCCCAGGTGGCTCCGCGCCTCGCTTCTCATGGCCTCTGCGAAGAGCGCATGATAGCGATACCACGGCTCGGACTGCCCCGGTCCATCCAGCGATTCCAGAAAAAGCCCGGACCGCTCTACCGCTGCCAGCAGCGTCGCGCTATCCTCTCTGCCGGTCACGCTGTCACACAGTGAGCCAGTCAGGCGACCGAGCACGCTGGTCTGGAGCAGGAAGCGTTGGAGCGGCTTCGACTGGGCGCTCAGAACCTCGCTGATAAAATACGCCATAATGGCTCGCTGAGGAGAAGCAAGAGGGCTGCTGGAGGGAAGAGGATTACTCACCAGCTGTACCAGATGCTGCTCAACCTCGTGCTGATCTTTTTGCCCTTGTAAGGTTAACAACAGCAAACGCAGTCCGGTAGCCCATCCTTCCAGGCGTTCGGTCAGGTGTTGGAGCGTTTCCTGTGAGAGTGACAGTGCAGGCATCGACGAAGCGTCCTCCATCTGATGCAGGAACGCGGTTGTTTCCTCCAGGGAGAAGCGCAGATCGGCGGTCCGAATGTCCTGCACCTCTCCTCGTGCTCGCCAGCGGAGCAGGGGCAGTGGCGGTTCACTGCGTGTCAGGAGCATCACATGCAGCGTCGGGGGGAGATGATCGATGAAAAAAGCCATGGTTTCGTGGATAGCTGGCTCGGTGATGACATGGTAATCATCCAGAATGAAGAGCCCATTGCTCACAGAGTGGACGATATCATTGAGCAGGAATGTCAGCATTGTCTCTAGCGGAGGCAACTCAAAGGGGGACTGGAGCGCAGAAAAAAGCAGCGCCAGGGCCGAGCGTCCCAGATCAGCGTGAAAGGTCTGGCAGGCGGCAATGATGTAGTGTAAGAAGCGCATCGGGTCGTTATCGCCCTCCTCCAGCGCAACCCAGGCCACGAGCGCAATGGACGGAGAGGTATGAGGAGAAGAGAGAACCTCGTCCGAGGACTGGCAATGGCGCGCGTTGCGCTCGGCCAGCCACTGATTGACAGCCGTTGTTTTGCCAAACCCTGCCGGTGTCGAGAGCAACGTGAGCTTATGGGCTGAGCCTGCATCAAGCCGGGCACTGAGTCGGGGTCGTGCTACCAGTGAGGCCGGAAGCCTGGGCGGGTACAACTTGGATTCGAGTAGCGGCATCATCTGCGCTGGTGCGGGCTCAGATGAATAACTCGTTGCCGTAGTAGATGCGGGTAATTGAGGCACGAGAGCCTGCCATTGGCCACCACCATTCTCATGGACCTCTTTCTTTTGTGGCTGGCTGCTCAGGCGAACCGCAACCTCCTCCAGACGGGCCAGAGAGAGATCAGCCGTCCGACCAAGATACCGCTTGATGGTCTTGCCCTGGAAAGATCGATAGCCATACCAGTACAAACCGCCGCGCTGCATCTGCTCCTTGCGCACAGTATAGTCTGCTCCAAAGCGACTGGCAAAAGCAAAGGAAGTCACCTGCTCCAGCCAGTCAAACCAGGCATGAGTGCCCAGCCTGAGATCCTGCGGCTCGACGATGGGAACGCCGACGCCGGTGAGTTCGTATGCCTGCTCCTCCTCCAGCCAGCGGAGCAGGTACGTTGTGCGTCTGGGCATGAACCCTCCTCATCCTGAGAAAAAATGGATATTACCTAACATCCCGCCAGCAGTATAACACAGAGTGGCCTGTTAGGTAATACAGGGATAGACAGGGCGTTTCGAACGTCACCACATCTCGCGTAGGAGGTCTCCTCGTGGGCGTCTGGAGCGGGGTCGAGTATGATCGGAGAAGAGGCATGTTTATGGGGTCCCAATACTTTTACCTGGTAAAATCCCTCTAAGCAAGAAGGGTCTCGTTTCCTCTTCAAATACTTCTTCTCCTTTCTCTTACCCTTCTTGCTTAGAGGGGAAATCGGGGGAAGAAAATGTTGGGAGCCCAGGAAGGCTGGAGCCGCCTTGATCTGGCGGATATTCGTCAATTGCATCTGTCACTCCTTTTGCGATGCCGCCGATGCGCGACATGCCCCCTGTCCCCTTCATGTGCCTAGTGGTGTTCTGTCTCATGAGCGGGAGCTGCGCCAGGTGGCGTGAGCACAAAGAGCTGGTGATAGGGGGCAGGCGGGCTGAGGAAAGGTGTAGAGATCCACCATGATCTCCGTGGCTAACTGCACAGCGCACGCCGCATGGTAGGTGAGGCGGATAAGAGCACGTTTGTCCAGACGTTGATCGACCTGCATTCTGGGCTTTTTGCTCTCTCACCTGAGCAGGTGCGCGCATCAGCTGAGTGGCGCTTTCTTGCGGCCAGCACCGTTGATCTGATTACCCGCAAAACTTCCACTGATGTCGAAGGTGATTGGGCTAAGCTTGAAGAGCACCTGCGTCGTTGTTATCGTTCTATTCAGCTGCAACTCAGCGCTTAGCAACCATTTAATCCTATCTCCTAAGCTCTCAGGAGTTCAAGTGCGACGCGAAGCTGGATGTCTACATGTGTCCGGCGGGCAAAGACCCGTGTTATGACCCTGCCCAATTCCACCGAGCGTTCACGACGCTCTCGGGCACGAGCTACAGACTACAATCACTGTCCGCTCAAGACAAAATGTACCATCTGTGATGGATTCCTTGTGCCTGTGCATTGTGTGTTTTATAAGAACGTGTCGGTGGCGTACCAGTCAGCGCGTGTGAGCGGCAAACGACTCTCACCGTGATCGGGTTTTGCCAGCAGGGCCTGGTAAATAGTATTGCGGCCAACCTGGAATGCGTAGGCTGACGCAGACATGTACAGGCGCCAGATGCGGTAGGTGACATCATTGGTCAGGTTGCGCGCTTCGTCAGCATGTGCCTCCAGACGACGCACCCAATGGCGTAGAGTCAGCGCATAGTGCTCGCGCAAGCTCTCCACATCACGTACCTCGAAGCCACTCGCTTCGGCGGCTCGCAGGGTACTACCGATAGGTACCAGTTCACCGTCAGGAAACACGTAGCGACTGACAAAGGTAGGTCCATGCTGGATTGATGTAGGGGTACTGCTCGCGATGCCATGATTGAGGAAGACCCCGCCGGGACGTAAAAGCTGCCACGCTTGTTTGAAGTAGGTGGGCAGTAGTGACTCACCCACATGCTCGAACATGCCAACGCTCACAAGTTTATCATAGCTCTGCACTTCGGTGACATCCCGATAATCACGTACCTCTACGCGGCAGCACTCCGCCAATCCAGCCTCACGAATATGCTGCTGTGCTAGCTCAGCTTGTGGTTGGCTGAGGGTGATGCCGTGCGCTTCTACTCCATAGTGCTGTGCAGCATAGATGACCAATCCGCCCCAGCCACAACCGATATCCAGCAGGCGCTCTCCAGGACGCAGGCGCAACTTGCGACAAATGTAGTCCAGCTTACGCTCTTGTGCCGTGTCCAGGGTATCGTCGGGCATGGCAAAGTACGCACAGGAGTAGATCATGCGTCGATCCAGCCACAGTGCATAAAAATCATTCGAACGGTCATAGTGATAGGTGACGGCTTGCCGATCACGCTCTTTGGAGTGGCGTGTCCCGTGCAGTTTTGCTGCCGAATCATGAGGGGATGGCTGGCCGAACTTCGGCAAGCTCAGCAGGCGTGTCCCGTAGCGCACCTGTTCCAGCTTCCCCCAGCGACCATTGATGAATTGATCGGCAAATGGAAAAACAGCTTCGATATCTCCCTCGATGTCGAAGTCATTGTAAATATATGCCTCGCCCAGGTTCAATTCGCTCGGCGGGAGGAACATGCGGCGCAACGCACCAGGATGTTGCAGGACCAGCGTGAAGCTTTTTTGATGGCAATCAGGCTGCGTTTCATGAGAAGGAGGAGTGAACGTGGGTTTCCAGACAGTCCCATTCCACAGCCGCACGGTATAATTGGTCTGAGGAGAGGCGCTCAACACATCTTGCACTAATGACAGGGTGGTCTGAACGGCTTGATCTGTAGTCTTCACTGTTGGTGTAGCCATGGTTCGTTCCCTCCTGGTTGCTGATCTATCTTTTTGGGGTCGGTACGCCAGCCTACTTATGTCAGATAAAGTCCAACACTATCGTAGCACAAAATTGGCCGTCGCAGCACATGCTCGGAAAGGTCGCTCATCGGCGATGGCCGCGACATCGTATTCGATCTACTTGGAGTGATGGTGATATTTGTGGTTATATGGATATGGCAATGGGTGAATGAACGCATTAAACTAAGGAGACAGTATTGATCTATTGGATATAATTGAACGTACATTATCTAAGAACAATAGAGCTTCCGGCACCTGAACGCAAGAGGTTGTGCGTAAAAAGTAGCAACACGTTTGTTGAAAGAAGGGAGTATGGCATGGCAAATCTTAAGGAACATGTGAACTTGAATACATCTGCGGGAGGTTTCCTGGCAAGCCGCTTCTCGCGTCACCCCGAACGTTACATCGAGATCTTCCAGGTGTTACGCAAATATAAGCTCCATCACGTCGCCGCCCAGTTAGGCATGACCCACCGACATGAGGATGAAGACCACATCTTCGACAGCCACGATGAGGAAGATGATCATGCCGCTGATCTGGCCAGTGCCCTCGAAGAACTCGGACCGTGCTTCATCAAGCTCGGCCAACTCCTAAGTACCAGACCCGACTTGCTACCAGCGCACTACATTTCAGCCCTTTCTCGCTTGCAACAGGCCGTTAAGCCTGTGCCGAGCGACAAGATCACCAGCATCATTGAGAGCGAACTGGGCGCGCCCATCTCCGAATTGTTTCAATCGTTCGAATGCGAACCTCTCGCTACTGCCTCGATGGCACAGGTACACCGGGCCGTGCTGCCCAACGGAAGCGAGGTGGCGGTCAAGGTACAACGCCCCAGTGTACGACAACGCATCGAGATCGATATCGAGATCATGCACGAGGTCGCCCGCTTCGCCACGAAGTATACCCCGTACGGCACGCGCTATGCTCTACCACAGATCGTGCGCGAACTAGAACAGAGCCTGAACCAGGAACTTGATTTCCGCTTAGAGGCTGATAGTACCAGGCTCATTGGCAGTCAGATTGCCGACTTCCAGCTACTTACCACGCCGCAGGTCTACAGCGACTACACCTCGCGCCGGGTACTCACCTTGAGCTTTGTACAGGGCAGGCATTTACAAGAAGTCAGTCGTGAAGAGTTGGATACGCTCGATTCACCCGCTATTGCCAAAGATTTGCTTTCTGCCTATCTCAAGCAAATTATCGTCGATGGAGTGTTCCATTGCGATCCGCACCCTGGCAACATTTTCCTCACCGACGATGGTCGCCTGGCATTGATGGACTTCGGCATGGTCGGGCGCTTCGACTCAGGCCAGAAGGATAATGTCATCCTCCTGTTACTGGCCTTCGCTGAGCGCCAGGGCGACCGCGTAGCAGACACCTACCTGAAGATGATCGAGGTTCCGAAGCACTTCGATCGTCGAGCGTTCTCCCAGGATATCTCTGCTCTCGTCAGCCGCTACCACGATATGAGCGGCGGACGTATGTCCATGGGAACAGCCCTGCTGGACCTGACACGGGTGGCACAGTCGAATGCTGTCGCAGTACCGACTGTTATGACGTTGCTGGGGAAGGCGTTCCTCAATCTCGATGGAGCAGTCCGTGTCCTATCACCGGAACTTGACCCCGTTCAATTGATCCGCGACTACATGCTCAGGGTGATGGAGAAGCGCATCGAGGCACAACTGACACCGGGGCGTATCTTTGCCTGGGTGCTCGACATGAAGCACCTGGTCGAGAATACACCCCGGCGAACTGACATGATCCTCGATAAGCTGGCAAATGACCAGCTCACGGTACGGCTAGAGGTCGAACACGTCGACGAGGTCGTCAAAAGCCTCAACCGTGCCGCCAATCGCCTCTCGCTCAGTATGCTCATTGCCTCCTTTATCATCGGCGGCGGATTCCTGCTGGAGACGCTACGGAAGATGAAGAGATAGAATTATTACGACCGGGAGTGGAAGGCTATTTTACTGTGTCGCCGCATTCAAAGACTCATCACCCGGCATCGGACCCAGGATGCGCGGCGCGTCGGGCGTACCAGGACCTTTGCAACCGGCGGTGTCAACACTAATGGCCGCACAAGACCAAGCATATCTGGCACGAACGCGAGCAACTCCAGGGTTGTCCTGGTATCGGGGCTACGATTTTGCAAACAGAAGAGCATCAGACCCAGGTGCTGGCCGTAGAGCACGGTCGCCAGATCACCAACCTGCGATTGTCGTGGGCATCGATTGCGCAAGCCACTACCGTGATAAACAGTTTCCTCGAGTGCCGCTCTCGCCGCAGGCAGAGAAGCTGCTGTGCAAGATGGAGACAGGACTCAAGCGAGCCATGAGGCAGGTGGAGGTATCCCGGCTGGAACTGCACACATTCGAACTGTCGTTGCAACGGGAGAATCTGGTCACCATCGTGCAGGATACTGTCGCCAATCAGCAGGCGGCACGCACGCGTCAGATTGAACTGGTCTTGCCTCCAGAGGAGCTGGTGCCGGTGATCGCCGACGCTGGCCGCGTTGGGCAGGTGCTCACCAACTACCTGATCAATGCGCTCAAGTACGCGCCGGTCGACCAGGTGATATCCGTGTGTCTAGGGGTGGAGGCAAACAGCGCTCGGGTGTCGGTACGCGACCAGGGGCCGGGGTTGACGCCGGAGCAGCAACAACGCGTGTGGGAGCGGTTTTATCAAGTGGCCGCGCCCGGGCTCCAGGGGCCAGACGGAGGATTGGGGCAGGTGGGGGTCCAGAGCGCTCCTGGTCATGGTGCGACCTTCTGGTTTACCCTGCCTATTGAAGTATCTCCTGAAGGGTGAAGGGTGAGTTATGGAGAGGAATTGACCTCCTGGACGAGTGAACGGCAACATCTACCGTTGGACACCGGCAAACATCATCAGTGGGGGCGGGTTATTGGTTTCGCCTTCTGGTTTAACGAAGTGGCACAAAGGATCTATCTCATTCTCAGCGTCATCTCAGCATTTTCACACAGGTTCAATTCAGTTAGGCGCGGTAGAGTTACCAATGTGATTGCTTCATAAGAGAAACGTAGAGGGATAAAGCGTTTCTCATGCCTATGTTCAACGGTCCTGTATGGCCTTGCCCTCCAAAACAAGGCCGTAGAGGACCGTCACTTTCTCTCCTTCCTTGCCCTTCCGGTTTGTCGAACATCGGCAAGAATGCGGGTTCTGTTGCAAAAAATTTTAACTTATCAAAATGAAAGACGTTTTATCAGATTCTTTCTCGAAAAACATGCAAGAAAAGCACCACTTTTCTAAGGTCTTGACGATGTTGCATCAATTACATGCTTGTTTTTCAATTCTCAAAATTATTTGCAACAGAACCACGCCTCCTCGGGGTACAGGAGAGCCGAAGAAACCGTGCGCCGACTCACGGAACAAGCCGGATGCTCTGTGGAAGCAGCACAAACAGCAGAGGCTCACGCGCCATGGCAAGAAGAAGTGGCGGGAAAGAAGATCCCTGCTCGCCTCGCCATTATTGTAGATGGGGCACACATCCCTCTGGTCAAAGGCGACTGGGCAGAAGTGCGCACAGTGGCCATTGGCGAGGTGAAAGAGCAACGCGTGCCCGATGCAGAGCAAGAGAGCCATCATGAGACATCTCCTCTGCCGTACCCGCTGCAACGCTGCCTGGTTCCTGTCGTCCTTCTGCTCCTCATCCTTGGAAAAGAGGTCCAGCATGCACCCCAAAAAGGTTTGCAAAATTTAAGGCGTACCCGCAGGGAAACGGAAACTTGTAAGAGCTTTCATGCATAAGGTATACTCCTACTGGTACCGGAAATTGATCCTTCGAAAACGGTGTTTCCCCAGTAGTGCCCACCACGTAGTAGACATCATGGAGGATGCCCTCCTTTTTCTCAAGGGTATGGGAGTGCCGTATGCAGCAAGAAAAACACATACTCCCTGTCGGAGCCACCGTACAAGACCCCGCTGGGGACCGCTATGTCGTCGAAAGCCTGCTTGGTCAGGGTGGATTGGGTGCTGTCTATCTGGTCAGAGACCGGCGCTGCGCGCAGAACCTATTCGCTCTCAAGGAGATCATCGACCCGAACAAACACGACCGCGCTCGCTTCACCTTTGAAGGCGAGGTCCTCAAACGCCTCAATCACAAAGCCTTGCCCTGCGTCTACCGGGTGTTCGCACAAGGCAAACCTCAGCGGATGTATCTGCTGATGGACTACATCGAAGGGCAGAACCTGGAAGTCCTGCTGCAGGAGCAACCGGCACACCGTTTTTCGCTCCCCCAGGTGCTGACGGTAATCGATCCGATCGTTGACGCCTTGAGCTATCTGCACCGTCAGCAACCGCCCATCGTGCATCGTGATGTCAAACCAGCGAACATCATTGTCCCGATAGGAGGCGATGGAGCTGTGCTGGTCGATTTTGACATCGCCAAAGAGTACGTTTCGGATGCCACTACTGGCATGGTTCGACATGGGTCTGCCGGCTATGCGGCTCCTGAACACTACGGGAGAGGGACCTCTCCTCGTACTGACCTCTATAGTCTGGGTGCCACCCTCTACACTCTGCTGACCGGGATGGTTCCTCCTCACGCCATCGACCGTGCTGTGAGCAAGGGGCACGATCCCCTCGAACCCGCCAACGTGTCCGTGCCAGCCATCCCCAACGAGGTAGCAGCAGCGATCGGGCGTGCTATGAGCATCAGCCCCGACGACCGCTACGAGACGGTGGGGCAGTTCTGGCAAGAGCTGACCGCTTTCGTTCCAGAGCAGCAAGAGCCTTTTGCAACCAGGAGAGCATCCGTAGCTGCACCTCGGCCTCGTACTCTGCCTGGTCAAAATTCCCAAAAAAGTACGGGGACACTCCTGAAAAAGCAGGGGATGGCCTCAGTGACGAAACGACGCGGTGCATTCTTCACCGGCGTCCTGGCACTTTTGCTCACGGTCATCCTTGCCATAGGAGGCCTGTTTTATGCTCTCCGGGATAACGGCTCGCCTTCCGTTTTACGAGGAAGCATAGCTCCCCCGGCTTCTACTCTTCCTCACTTGACAGCGCCCACGGTTCATCCTGCCCATCACCCGCTCTACCCAGCGCTTACTTCCGCCTATGCTGGTACGGTGATAGATCTCATGACGAATGAAAAAACTGCTCTGTATCTGACCGCTATTGAACAGAGCGGGGGAAGGATGCACGGGTTCTTCCAAGGGCTGGGCCTGACGGGGTCTTTCGAGGGGGTACTCACCCAGTCCGGGCAGGTGCAATTTCGGCTGGCAGTCGGTGTAGGAGATGAGCTCATTGCGTTTGACGGGGACATTAAAATAGGCGGAGATATGGTCGGAAGCTTTGACGTACTTGACCGGCAGGGGTACCGCACCGGGGAATTCGGCTTGTGGAATGTTGCCCCCGCTCCTACCCTGGCGTAGATTCGGCAGCCATCTCTTCAGTTCCTCAAGGGGCCAATAGACGAGGCCAGCAGCAAGAGTCACTGCCGGGCGAGCCAGAGCAGGAGCAACAGGAGCAGCGCCCCCAGGCCCGGCAGAAGGAGGGCCGCCAGATTCCAGCCCCACGACAAAAACGCCACGTCGAATGCGATGATCGCCAGCAGTGACGCGAGAATCGGCGGGAGTGCTCCTCGTTGGAAGACGAGTGGAACAGGGCGCTGCTTTCGCATGGGCGTGGTCGGCCTCCCTACAGCGTCTTGCGCAGCAACCAGGCGAGGGAGATCGATGGGTGTTGTTCCGGAGCGCGGCTCCTGCTGCTCTGGAACACGAGCCGTCAATGCTTGCCAGAACGCCTCCACCGTCTCAAATCGCTCAGCACTCTCCAGCGCCATCGCCCGCCCCAGCTCCTGTGCCACTGCCGGAGGGATGGTCGATGCCAGCAGGTCTGCTGGCCTGAGCGGGTCACCCGCCGGACTCCACATCCTCGTGGCTCGCGTGATAGCGTTGGGGGGGATCGCCCCGGTCAACAAGGTGTAGAAGGTGGCCCCCAGCGCATAGATATCGGTCTGAGGCGTTGTCCCGCCGCTGTACTGCTCAGGTGCTGCATAGCCTGGTGCCCGGTGCCTCACCGCGACGGTTTGTGTACCTGGGCTATATTCCTTGGCAGAGCCAAAATCAACCAGCACAGTCGTATCAGCCCCCACGGGAACGATGATGTTGGCCGGTTTGATATCGCGATGCACAATCGGCGGGTCTTGACGGTGCAGATAGCTCAGCGCATCCACAACAGGCGCCATCAGCGCCAGCGCTAGGGGCAGCGCAAAGCGTCGATCTGGTTGCTCTTGTCGCAGGGCTTCCAGGTCCCTGCCCTGGATGTAATCCATGAGGATGTACACGCGCTTGAGTTGGTCCTGTTCGAACATGCGGTGCACGCGGGGCAAGGCTCGGTGGTCAAGCCGCCTGAGGACCGCGCCTTCAAAGACAAAGCGCTCCCGGTCTTGCTTATTCGGACAAATCACCTCTTTGAGGGCAAACACAGTGTGCCTCGCGTGCCGCTCGCTGACGAGATAGACGGCACCGGATCCTCCCTCGCCAAGGAGACGCTCGATTTCATAGCGCTTTCCCAGGGGATCTCGCACGGTCACCCCCTTGGGGAGCCTCATCTGTCCTTGTTGCATGTGGTATCTCATAGAGAGGATGAGCGGGATGTTCCAGGCGAGCAGACTGCCTGCTGCCAGGTTCCTCTGTTGCTTCCCAAAACGTACTGAAAACAATCAGCTCCTTACCCGTTCCACGAAAACCCCCATATAGTATAGACAATCAGTTATAGCGCTGATCTTTCTCCTCGAGTGACTAGCACGAAAGTACCGCGTTGGAATGGTCTCTTCGAAATCCAGGCTCGGGAAGAGCATAACCAGGGTTTCACGTATATGGGATTCTTCTCATCCCTGTAATTCAGACCGATGAAACGGTTTGCGCAAATAGCCAGCAACGCCAAGCTGTTCTATTTCTTCTGGTGTGTGCTTCAGAACTGTGAACAGGATAATGGGGATCGCGGCGTGGTGCTGTCGTAACTGCTCAATACATTCGTAACCGCTCATGGTCGGCAACGCCACATCAAGGAGAATGAGATCGGGAGCAGCTGTCTCAATCCGCGCTAAAGCGATGGCAGCATTGAGTGCCGTGACCACCTCATAACCTTCCATCTCCAACATGATGATGACTACGTCGAGAATGCCCACGGCGTCATCAATTCACCAGTACCCGTTTTTTCATAGACCCCCACCACGCCACCACCTACCCTTCTACGGGAGTTGTGATCGTCTTTCTCTTAGTTCTTGTAACGCACGAGGACAAGAAATCAGCGCTGTAGTGGAAGAGAGGAGGGTACTTTGAGGCTAGAGACTCGCAGGGAAACAATTCCGGCACGAGCTTCTCAGAGGAGAAACGGAAGAAAGGGGTTATTTCGTCGATTGAACACGTACTGTTCTGGAACACCTAGGGCATGGTTTCGTCATATCTCCATTGGGCTCCTGCTTGGCCTGCTGCAATAAAGCAAGAAGGGCGCACGGCTCATAAGCATAGCCTGTCCCCAAAACATGTGTATACCGGATGAGAATGCGTTGTTCCAACTGTGTTCCAACGCTTGCCTTTACGCTCCCGCCTGCGCTGGGAGGAGTAGGACTGAGAGGGCACACGTCTTTTTGTTGTCGCATAGGAGCACGAGTAGACCTGTCTGCTTGGTAGAATATCTGAGTTGACTGAATACTGGGTAACATGGTTCTCAAGAAGGGTTGTTCCTGTTGCATTGTACCATAAGCTACTCTTCTATGTATAGAATAGTGGAGTCGCAATGTTACCATCATTTTTGAGAGGCAAGGATATATTTGTCACTCCTCATGTGGATGTCAAGAAGTGGTCCTGATGGGTTGGTGGGCGCTAAGAGAAGTACACCCATCAGGACACACCTCACTTATGGAAACGATTTATCTTCGCCTTTGTTAACATAGCCTTATCACTTACCGAAGAAGCGCTCCCGGGACAGCACGTGAGTGGTGGATGAAGGCCATCTCCGTCGGAATCCAGCGCATTCGATTGAACGTCCAATTGTGGTGGCCACTGCTCCCGCTGAACACTCAGACCAGCAACGCTTTGGAGTAAAAACGATGGTGGAGCAGCATACCACATCACGTTGTGTTGCTATTTTTGCCCCCTGGCCGACTTCGCAGGGCTGTGTCTCGATGAGATTGCACCTCTGCGCCTGGATCACTCTATGATCAATCAACGGGCAGGCAGCATTCCCCCTGGTGCATTGGCCAAAGGAGGTGAGACGAGAAAGCTTGATCTGCACCATAGGGGCCCGTCGAACTCTCTCTGACGCTCTGTTCCTAGCTACAGCACAGGAGTTGGAGCGAGATCGGGCGAGTCGTCTGTCTTCACCAGCTAACGGGCTGGCCGAGCCTGGACCACGTGCCCCAGCGTCGGGGACCTCTCCCCGCGCCGCGCTCCGATGCTACGGACCAGTCGCCGACGGTGCGCTGGCGGGCTCTTCGGGCTGCACACGCCGGTGATTTGCGAACCGGAAAAAGTGTCCAGACTATCTCTTTCTTCCCGTTCATCTTATCAAGCCAACACCGTGCCAGATACACAATCAGGGTCTTGCGGTAAAGAAAGAATATCTACGCATCTGGAAAGCAACCATAATCGCATGCTCAATCGCGATCAGACGCTCCTTCATGTGAGCGGGTCAATGAGGCTTCTCCTCGCTTGCCTGATGGGCGTGTTCTCCCTTTTACGATGGGTGCTCCCCGTTGCATTCGCGCCTCGCGCAGAAGCACCGCAAAATACCATGACTCCCTGATGATACCCGAGGCGCTCGCCTCGTGTACCTGTCTGTTTTTGCTTTATCCCTCAGAGTTGGGTACAATAGGGCCAATGGTTGCTACGGTTTGCCAGTGACGTATAGAACTCCAGCAATATTCCCATCCCGCGCTTCAATACCGGCAAAGGGAGTGCAGCATGAGGCGTAGAAAAGCTCCGCTCAATAGATCAGGTCGGAGGCGCGAGGCAAAATACCAGAAACGACGAATGAGCGAGTCAGCACCCGAAAAGACAGCGACTCGCACCATACAGTGGTTCGCCATTGCCTTGCTGTGTATTGCGGTGGTGGTGCTTCTCGCACGCGTTTTCCGCCTCATTCATCCATAGATGAACAGACCTCCTCTTGGCCCACTCTAGCCCACGGGATGCGTGTATGACTTCCCTACCTTGTATGGCTTTCCGTCATCGTGGCTCTCCCCAACTTGTGATGATCTTGAAACCTGAGCAGGAAGAAGATGATACACTGAACGCTATGAAGACATCATTCTTGCTGAAACCTCGGGAATCGCTCGGCAAATTGGTGAAACGTGTGTTGCCTGCTATTCCCTCCCTACAAATAGAGCAGCTGGCAGTCACCCCAGAGGGGCTGCTGATTCGGGCCAGCTCGACCCAGGCCGCAAACGGGTGTCCTCTCTGCGGGAATTCAACGCCTCGCGTGTATAGCCGAGATGTTCGCATCTTGCAGGATCCTCCTTGGGGAAACTTACGTGTTCGGCTCTGTGTGCGCGTGCGTCGCTTTTTCTGCCTCAATAGTGCTTGCCCTCGTCGCATCTTTACGGAGCGGATGGCTTCTCTCGCCAAGCCCTATGCGCGCCGAACCCTACGACTGTGTGAGGCCCTCCTGAGGATCGCGTGGGCCGAAGGCGGAGAAGCGGGGGAGCGCCAAAGCAAGGCACAAGGTATGCCGGTCTGTGCCGCTACCTTGCTCTCTCTGCGCAGCCTCGCTGGAGAAGCGGATCTTCCAACACCCCGCGTGCTGGGAGTAGATGATTGGGGGTTTGCAACAGCTCATCCCACAGGACCGCTGCTGGTGGATCTGGAGCGCCATCGTCCAGTGGATGTGCTTCTGGGGAGCGACGACCAGGTGCTGGCTCAGTGGTTACGTAGCCATCCTGGAGTCGAAATCATCTGTCGGGATCGGGGAGCCAGTTATGCTCGCGGCGCGACCAAAGGAGCCCCTCATGCACGACAGATGCTCGATCGCTGGCATCTCTTGAAAAACGTCGGCGAAGTCCTTCAGCGAACGGTCGCGAAGTCACGTGGACATCGGAGGCTCAAGCCGATCAAGTAGCGAAGACGAGCTTGCCAAGACGCAATATTTCCCTGCCCGTCTTCTGGAAAACCCGATGGGAAGCCACGCAAACCGCCCCGACGCAAATCAGCGACGCCTAGTCCACAACGAGCTTGGCAGCTCACCATGTTTCAACACGTCCATGAACTGGCTGCCCAAGGCTATTCTCCTTACGACATCAGGAAAATGCTCCACCTGCACGAACACACTGTCAGAAAATACCTGCGCATGGAACACTTTGTTGATTACCGACATTGTCCTGTAGACTCCTCAGTGGAGCCCTATCGGGAGTATCTTGAGGCACGGTGGGCACAGGGACCTGTCATGATTAAAACGCTGTGGCTGGAATTGCAGGAGTTGGGCTTCTCGGGCTGCTATAAGAGTGTGTGGAATTTTGTGCGGGACTGGCCTTTGCCACCTGGAGCCCAGCCTTGTGCCTCCACATCCCCTCCCGGGGCGAGGAAAACCTCACTGCCACGTGTCTCCAAGCGAAGCCCCTGGCAAGTGGCGCGCTTGCTCTTGCGCCCCCAAGAGGATTTAGCCGAACCCGACGCCACCTATCGGCAGGCAGTGTGTCGACTTGCTCGGCAGCATCGCCCTTGCCTCAATACTCAGCTCCCAGTTCGTACAGATGGTTCGGGAACGGAAGTGCGAGAAGCTTTCTACCTGGTTGAACGAGGCGAAGACCTGCTCTCTGGAGGAGTTTCGTCGCTTTGCCCGTGGCTTGGAAAAGGAGTATGATGCCCTCTCTGCCGCTCTTTCTGAACCATGGAGCAACGGGCAAGTTGAAGGGCACATCACGCGTTTAAAGCTTTTAAAGCGCCAGATGTATGGACGTGCCAACATGGACCTCCTGCGTCTGCGGGTGCTGCACCCGACCTGACCACATCATCACAAGTTGGGGAGAACCACGATGACGGGGAATCATACACCTGTCTGGCGAGTAGATTGCAAAGAACAGGAACGGCGAGAGCTCTCTTTGACGCTCTTTTTTGAACGGATGACCTAAGTAGCCAATACAGGATGACTTCAGGAGCCAGCACAACTCTTCGCGTGTCCACACTGCGCTCGGTCTCCTGGTAGCCTTTTTCTCCCATGCCACTAGACTCGCTTCTGCGTTTCAGGTAATCTTCTGTCGAATAGTATTTAAGAAGTATATTTCCATCTCATCGACATTTAAACTCATTTTAGTGAGAATGATCTGTAGACTGAGTTTATATACATTCCATTCAGGAGACTCCTATGCCTTCCTGCCATATGAAGACAGCTAAGACTCGAGGTAATAAGCTCACCCGTTTGTCTATGCCCCATCAGCAGGCTGATCACACGATCTCGAGCGTCTGGTTATTGGTCGGAAATCATCTCATCTGGCACGTGTAGAGCATAGGAAAGGAACATCCAATGAATAGGCTCTGGCCTGGGAAAGCGCCCACTTCCTGGGCAATGCACCCTACGTTCTTACGGGGCGCTAGTGTTGAAGGAGCGTCTGATGCAAAAAAATATGTTTAGATCAGCACATGATGCACTTGCAGAACCTGGCGGGTCACTCCCTGGCCTTGCACAGCAGACCGTTGAGCCTCAAGGATGGTTGGAGTGGTGGTATCGCCTTGCGGCGCCATTAGAACCCCAGCATGCCACTGCTCAAGATCGAGAACGAGTCCGGGCTGGAAAATTGTCCAGCATTATTTTACTCATCATGTTCTGCTTCGGGCTCACCCAGGTGCCTAATGCGCTTGTCAGCGTGAATCACTTCTTTCTGTTTATTTTGCTCACAGCGATGGCCATTAATGTCGGTGTGTTCGTCCTGAACAGACGAGGCGAGGTCCTCATGGCAGGCATCATCATGGTCGTTGTGGTTGAAATCGCCTTTATCATGGTAGTGCTCACGTCGCCTGTCGGTCTGTCGGCGCGTTCATTGACGATATTCTATCTGATCGTCTTGACAGAGTTGATGGCGGTCTCGCTGCTTCCACCAAAGAGTGTGTTCCTGCTCGCCTTGTGCAATGGGGTGTTTACCTGGGCGGCTATTTCCTTTCTCCGACATAGTGCAGATTTCAAACTCCTGACTCCTTCCGCCTACTATAGTGCCCTTGCAAGTCCTCTGGTCTTGCAAGTGATTGTGGCTCTGGTGACCTATCTGTGGGCCCAGGGAGCCAGGCAGGCGATCGAGAGAGCCGAGCGAGTCGCCGCGCTGGAACGTGCTCTCGCCGAGCGGGATCGTGCCGAGGCCTGGCAGAAGCAACAGTTAGAGCAGGGTATTGAGCAGATCTTACTGACGCACATCCAGGTCGCGAATGGGAACCTCGATGCGCGCGCTCCACTTGCGAGAGAAAACGTTCTCTGGCAAGTTGCCTATGCCCTCAATAATTTACTGGCGCGACTGCAGCGGACGACTCAATCGGAGAACGAATTGGTGCGAGCGAAAATGGAGGTTATGCGTCTGATGGAGGCTGTGCGTACCGCCAAAGCAAGGCGGTATCTGCTTCAAGTCCCCAAGAGCGGAACTATTCTCGATCCGCTCGCACAAGAACTCACCGGAACCTATATTGACCAGGCGTGACCTGTTTCGCGATGAACTCGCGAAAAAACATGGCCAACTGATTGCGCCCCGGTGGGTCCTGTATCTCTGCTGAGTCTTGGGCGGGGTAACGAGCCTGATCGGTATGTGGACAACCATCGGTTCATCCTGGGATAGTATGCTCATTCCGGACAATTGGTTGCTTCTATCTTGGGTGTGAACGTCAAGAGGAGAGTGGATAGCATTCACACTGGTTGCCGCAGTGGTAGTTCAACAGGAGCATTGCTGATATGTGCCTGTGCTAGCACACGCTGAAGTTTTATAGAGCTTGCCGTGCGGGGCGAGAAAGTGGATCAGCACTGGTGAGAGAGAAGCCGTTGCCCGTCGGTTCCGTCAGATGGCTTTCAGCCCGCTTCCCAGCAGGCTTGGTCAGTAGATCGCGGATTCGAACCATCGGATCCGCACGCAATCCAACCACTGAATCCTCACAGCATACATGTGTTGCTTTACCACCTGTG
>WNGN01000161.1_pt1 | contig 58493 bp, 48 predicted proteins | sample 5400561 | NCBI WGS metagenome assembly WNGN01 (sample SAMN13153379, study PRJNA577476) | soil metagenome | isolation source: 115 cm soil or saprolite under Garry oak tree replicate 2 | place: USA:California | collected 2016-06-15 | reverse complement strand
GAGGTCTAACTCGTTGAAACACAACAACCTCATGCTGAGGAGCGAGCGACGCGAGCGTCTCGAAGCATGGGCAGCAAGCGACTCACAGATCTAACATAGTCAGTACTAGCTTGACGACATAGTTAACTATTTCGGGTTCGGGGGAACGCAACATGATCTGGATTGCCAATATCGTCGTGGCGCTGGTCGCGGCACTGCATGTCTATTTTCTGATTCTGGAGATGTTCCTCTGGACCAAACCGCTGGGCTTGAAGACCTTTCGCAACTCGCTCGAGAAGGCAACGGATTCCGCGGTACTCGCCGCCAATCAGGGGCTCTACAACGGCTTTCTCGCCGCTGGCCTCGTCTGGGGATTGGTTCAGAGCAACCCCGGCTTTGCGTTCCAGATCAAAATGTTCTTTTTGCTCTGTGTGATCGTCGCCGGGGTCTACGGCGCTGTGACCGTCAGCCGCAGGATATTGTGGGTTCAGGCAGCGCCCGCCGCAATCGCACTGATCCTGCTTTGGCTGGCCTGAGATCGTTCCCCTTCCGGCGCCGCCCGTCTTGCATTGCCACATTCGTTCATCCAGTATCTTGCGAGCGATGGCGCCTGCGAAGGTCTGAAATAAGACCGCGGGGAAAGACCATCGGCAAAATCAAACCTATGAGGAAGCAGCGATATGAGGAACGGTATTTTTCATCTGGTGACGGGAACGGCGGTTGCCGTCGCGCTGTTGGCATCGCCGGCATCGGCGCAGAAGAAATACGACACTGGTGCGACCGATACCGAGATCAAGATCGGCCAGACCGTGCCGTTCAGCGGACCGGCCTCAGCCTATGCCGGCATCGGCAAGACGCAGGCCGCCTACCTCAAGATGATCAACGAGCAGGGCGGCATCAACGGCCGCAAGCTCAACCTGATCCAGTATGACGACGCCTACAGCCCGCCGAAAGCGGTCGAGCAGGTGCGCAAGCTGGTCGAAGGCGACGAGGTTCTGTTTACCTTCCAGATCATCGGCACGCCCTCGAACGCAGCCGTCCAGAAGTACCTCAACGCAAAAAAAGTGCCGCAGTTGCTCGCCTCCACCGGCGCGTCGCGCTTCTCGGATCCGCAAAACGCGCCCTGGACCATCGCGTACAATCCGAACTACCAGTCGGAAGCCCGCATCTACGCGAAGTATATTCTGAAGAATCACCCCGACGCCAAGATCGGCATCCTGTTCCAGAACGATGACCTCGGCCGCGACTATGTCACCGGCCTGAAGGCTGGCCTGGGCGACAAGGCCGCGACCATGATCGTCGGCGAAACCTCCTACGAGCTTTCGGATCCGACCATCGATTCGCAAATCGTCAAATTGAAATCGCTTGGCGCCGATCTGCTGTACGACGCCTCGACGCCGAAATTCGCGGCGCAGGCCATCAAGAAGGTCGCCGACCTCGGCTGGAAGCCGATCCACATTCTCGACATCAATGCGAGCCCGGTATCGGCCACGCTCAAGCCCGCGGGGCTCGAGATCTCCAAGGACATCATCAGCACCAATTACGGCAAGGATCCGGGCGACCCGCAGTGGAAGGACGACGCCGGCCTGAAAGCCTATTTCGCCTTCATGGACAAATATTACCCGGAAGGCGACAAGCTCAACACCGTCAACATCTACGGCTATTCGACCGCGGAATTGCTGGTGCATATCCTGCGTCAGTGCGGCGACGACCTGACGCGCGAAAACATCATGCGGCAGGCGACCAGCCTGAAGAACTACACCGGCAGCCTGGCGCTGCCCGGCATGTCCGCCCATACGTCGCCGACCGATTACCGCATCAACAAGCAGATGCAGATGATGAAGTTCGACGGCGAGCGTTGGCAACTGTTCGGCCCGATCATCGAGGATACCAGCGTCGGCGGCTGACCGCCGCACTCGCCTGAACCGAAAAATCTGCCGGCGCAGTGCATTCTTGCGGCGCCGGCAGTTCGTTTTCCGGCGCCATTTTAGCAGGAAAATATTTCCCGCACGGTATGGTTAAGATTGCGGAAATGCCCGTTTCCCAGGCACTTGTGAACCCTTCGCCGCATCAGCATTAATCATCGCTTAACGCCACTTTAAACCCGGCTCGCTAGCCTGCCGCGTCGGTGGGTGTGGACGTTTACGTATGGCGTGGGGACGGAAAAAAAGCGGCGGACGCCGGGAGCCGCAATTCGGGCTCACCGCATCGCTTGCGGAATTGCGTCTGAGCCCGAAGGATCGCGTTGCCTTCGGCGACGATGATGACGACGACGAGGCGCCGAAGAAATCGTCCCCCAAACGCAAGGCCCGCGATCCAGACGACGACGCCCCACGCGAGCGAAAGCCGCGTCCGAGCAAGGCAAGCCGCAACCGCAGAACCAAGACACCCGCCCGCGCCGGCCTCTATCGCCTGTTCTACTGGGGCGCGGTGCTCGGCCTTTGGGCCGTTATCGCCGTGGTTGGTGTCGTGATCTGGGTCGGTGCGCATCTGCCGGCGATCCAGGCGCTTGAAATTCCGAAGCGGCCGCCGACCATCCAGATTGTCGGCTTCGATGGCAGCGTGCTGGCGACACGCGGCGAAATGCCCGGCGCCAACGTCTCCCTGAAGGATCTGCCGACCTATCTGCCGAGAGCCTTCATCGCGATCGAGGATCGCCGGTTCTATTCGCATTACGGCGTCGATCCGATAGGCATCGCGCGCGCGGCCGTCGCCAATATCCTGCATCGCGGCGTGTCGCAGGGTGGCTCGACGCTGACCCAGCAGCTCGCCAAGAACCTGTTTCTGACACAGGAGCGCACGCTGCAGCGAAAATTGCAGGAGGTCGAACTTGCGCTCTGGCTGGAGCGCAAGCATTCCAAGTCCGAGATCCTCGAACTCTACCTCAACCGGGTCTATTTCGGCTCCGGCGCCTATGGCGTCGAGGCGGCCGCGCAACGTTATTTTGGAAAATCCGCGAAGAACGTCACGATCGCGGAAGCCGCGATGCTCGCGGGTCTGGTCAAATCGCCGTCGCGGCTGGCGCCGAACCGCAATCCGGAAGGTGCCGAGAAGCGCGCCCAGACCGTGCTGACCGCGATGGCAGACGCCAAGATCATCACCGAGGCGCAGGCAAAGGCCTCGATCGGGCACCCCTCCTATAATGTGAAAGCGGCAGGCGCCGGCACCGTCAATTATGTCGCGGACTGGATCGGCGAAGTGCTCGACGATCTCATCGGCCAGATCGATCAGAACATCGTGGTCGAAACCTCGATCGATCCAAAACTGCAGAGTGTTGCCGAAGCATCCATCATCGACGAACTCGCGGCCAAGAGCGTGAAGTTCAATGTCAGCCAGGGCGCGCTGGTGGCGATGACGCCGGACGGCGCCGTGCGCGCGATGATCGGCGGCCGTAATTATGCCGAGAGCCAGTATAACCGCGCGGTGACTGCCAAGCGCCAGCCGGGCTCGGCGTTCAAGCCGTTCGTGTATCTGACCGCGATCGAGGCCGGCCTGACGCCGGAGACGATCCGGCAGGATGCCCCGCTCGACGTCAAAGGCTGGAAGCCCGAGAACTACACCCATGAATATTTCGGCGCGGTGACGCTGACGCAGGCGCTGGCGATGTCGCTCAATACCGTGGCGGTTCGGGTGGGCCTCGAAGTCGGCGCCAAGAACGTGGTGCGCACCGCGCACCGGCTCGGCATTTCATCGAAGCTCGAGACCAATGCTTCGATTGCACTGGGCACATCGGAAGTTTCCCTCACCGAACTGGGCGGCGCCTACGCGCCGTTCGCCAATGGCGGCCGGGGCGTCGCCCCGCATGTCGTGACCAAGATCCGCACCCCCGAGGGCAAGGTGCTGTATGCCCGCCTCCCCGATCAGCTTGGCCAGGTCATCGAACCGCGCAGTGTCGCGATGATGAACACCATGATGCAGGAGACTTTGCTCAGTGGCACCGCGCGCAAGGCGGAGATCCCGGGCTGGATGGCCGCCGGCAAGACCGGCACCAGCCAGGATTTCCGCGACGCGTGGTTCATCGGCTACACCGCCAATCTCGTGACCGGCGTATGGCTCGGCAATGATGACAATGCGCCGACCAGGAAGGCGACCGGCGGCGGGTTGCCGGTAGAGGTGTGGACCCGCTTCATGCGGGTGGCGCATCAGGGCGTCGCAGTGGCGGCCCTGCCGAACTCGCAGGCGAGCGGCTCCTTCTCGAACCTGATGCAAACCGCTTCGCAGGTCAGCGCACCCTCAGCGCCCACAGCTGCCGCGCCGCCGCCTGCAGGCAGTGCGGCGAGACCAGTCGCGCCGCGAACATCCGCGCGTCCTGAAGTGGCGGCAGGATTGGACGGCTGGCTGATGGATCGGCTGTTCGGTCGGTAGATTTTTGTGGGCGCATTTCCAGCGAGACTTGTGACAGATTTGACAGATTGGCGTCGTCGCGGGACGTCTGCGGCAGCACTCGCATCACCAAGGGCGCACAATTTTCGTCTTGAGCCGACATTAACCATGCGAGAGCTTCTCGCGGCGAAGGCCGGACGCTTAATGAGCGCTTAAGATTTTTGCGCAACTTATAGACGATCGGCACCAACATTATCACGCAGCAAGAAGTGCGAGCGGAACTCAGCCTCTAAGGAGGATTGCATGAGAACGCTTCTCATTGGCGCGTTGGCCGCGACCTTGGTCGGTTGTAGCTGCCCTTTATCGCGCCAAGCGAGCATGGATGCATGCACGGCCGCGAACGGGTTCGCCTGTTTCGACAGGACGGCGGCGAGTCAGCCGATCGAACCCAAGCCGGCATCATTCAACGCCAATTCGGCGACAACAAAAGTCAAATCCGCGATCGCAAAGACGGAAAAGCCGTCGCCCGCTGACGCCAGCGATAAGGCTGTCCATCTCGACGCGAAGAAGGCGAAGCCCACCATGATCGCAGCGAAAGTCGAGCCTCCAGCATCTGGTCAGCCCGCCGCGACATCCGATCCGGTCATTATCAAGGCGAAGACCACGATTGCAGCGAAGTTAGAGAATCCGGCGTCCGCCGAGTTCGGAGAGATGAATCGGGCCATCCGAAAAAATACGCTCGGGCAGTCCGTCGACACCATTTGCGGTCGCATCAAAGGAAAAAAAGCGTCGGGCGAAGATGCCGGGGACCGGCCATTTCTATATCTCGTGAAGGATGACGATGCATATGTCGTCGACGGCCCTGCGGGTTCAGCAGCGGCGACCGCGTATCGCAACATCTGCAACTAGCCTGGAACGGCAGGACCGTTAAAACAAGTTGCGATGGACCAGAAGGGTCCGCTGACCGTCACTCCTGCCGCAAGCCCGAAAATCGAAAGCACCATCGCGATCCGAAGCAAGTCGCCGCAGATCGTGTCAGGCAGATCTTGTTTCATGGAAATCCAAACTGGCGGAGCGTTTCTCTGAACTCGGGGACATCATGGACGATTTTACCCATCCTGCAGAACTAGCCCAGGGGTCGCAGGCATCGCCGGTGCTCGTGATCGTCGAGCATCACGTCCTGGCGCGCACCTGCATCCTCAGTATCCTCAGGCGGGAATTCACTGGATTCGAAATTGTCGAACTGCCAACGACGCGTGGCCTGAAGTGGTTATCAGAAATAGATGTCCGCTTGATCGCGCTGAATATCGAGGACAAGCAGATAACGGATCCGTCGATCGAGGATAGTCTTGCGCTGATCGCGGAATCCTATCCGAACGCGTACGTTGCGCTGTTGTCGAATCGCGACGACGAGGCCACCGCCTCGGCCGCCATGCAACGGGGAGTCCGCGGTTTCTTTCCGACCTCGATCCCAGTCGAGGTCGCCATCGCCGGATTGCGCCTTGTTCTGGCCGGTGGGGTCTACCGACCGCTACCGATCATGGGACAGAATGAAGCGTCGACCCTCAAGACGATATCGGCATACTCCGGCGCTCACGAGCTCGCCGGAATCCACGAAGGCAACGGCGCCACGACGATTTTACCCGAGAGAGCGATGATCGACCTTACGCCCCGCGAGCAACACGTACTCGCGGCGCTGGAGCTCGGCCTTCCCAACAAGCTGATCGCGGTCAAGCTCAAGCTTTCGGAAAATACCGTGAAAATGCATATTCAGCATATCCTGCGGAAGTGCTCCGCTCATAACCGCACCGAGGCGGTCCTGCGCTGGAGCGGGCGGCTGTCTGGCCATAACGGTCACGCACGCGCACGCGCACCTTCATCCTCCTGAAGACTGCCTGGCGCTCCCCGCCCCTGGTTGCGGCTCAATCCTCGTGGAACGCGTTGTTGAAGCTGTCGAGCAGAGGCTTGAGGGCGTAGAGGGCCACGGTCCCGCGACCCGTCTTGATGAACACCTGGGCCGGCATTCCCGGAATAATCCGGATACCGTCGATCTCGGCGATCCGGGGATCCTGCACTCGAATTTTCGCGGCGTAATAAGGCTGGTCGGTGCGCTTATCGACGAGACGGTCGGCAGAAACGTGGGCAACGGTTCCCTTGAGCCGTGGCACGCGGCGCTGGTTGTAGGGCAGCAGATTTACATCGGCGCTTAGGCCGGGCCGCACCACATCGATGTCCTCGGGCCTGACGCGCGCCGTCACGATGAGACGATCTTGGCGGGGAACCAGATCCATGAGAGGTGCGCCGGCGCCGACCACGCCACCCGGGGTATGGATCCGCAGGTCGGTTACCACGCCGTCTTCGGGCGCCTTGACCGCCGTTCGCAACAGTTGGTCGTCGGCCGCCTGCAGTCGCTCGCGTATCTGAAAAATCTGGTTTTGTGCCTCGCGTAGCGACTGCGCGATTTCGTTTTGGCGGTCATTCTCCAATTTGAGGAGAGTTGCCTGCGATTCATTGATGACCTGCTCGGCGCGCGAGATCTGTGCGACGATCTCGCCCCGTCGCCCCTCGATGTCAGCCGTCTCCCGCTCGAGGTTCAGAAGGCGCGGGCGCCGCTCAAGTCCCTTGCTGACGAGCATGGCAACCGTTGCCGCTTCCTCGCGGACGATCTCGATGCGCCTCGAGGCCGCGCTTTCCTGCGCCCTGAGGCCCTCGATCTCTTTTTCCACCTGCGATCGCTTTTCCCGGTTCACGGCCGCTTGCGACTGAAAGACCTGCCGGCGCGTCTCGAAGATGCTTTGCTGGCCCGCAAGGACCGCCGCGACTGACGGATTCGCGTTCTGCGCCATTTCCAGCATGGCCGAAAACGACACCCGCTCTTGAGCATGCTGTTCCGCCTGCAGCCGTGCTTCTCGTGCCGTCGCGTCCCACAATTGGCCTTGCAGGCTCTGGGCTTCGGCACGGGCCTTGGTGTCCTCCAACGAGATCAGTGTTTGTCCAGCGCGGACAGCGTCACCGTCCGCGACCAGAATTGCCCTGATGATGCCACCCTCAAGGTGCTGAATCGTCTTGCGGCTCGACTCGGATTCGACGGTGCCGAAAGCAATCGCAGCGCTCTCGAGGGGAGCGAAGGTTGACCAGGCACCGAGACCGAAAACAAAGCAGCAGACCAGCAGGTTTCCTGACCAGGTGACGCCGCGAAGTCGGTCGCAGAGCGCTGGCGGCGTCGATTCCAGACACCGCGGGCTCTCGCGAATCTCGACGCGATCAAATGCCATTTTCATGAGATCACGTGCCCTTCGGGCAGAGAGAGCGTGCCAATGTTTGCTGCGGATCATGGCAAGATCGGTTGCGGTGAGACGCCGACGCTGCTGTCGCGTTCCTGATTCGAATGCGACTGCGCAGATTCGCGCGAGCTGACTTGAGGCCGGGCCAAATACCTCTCGAAAATTTCCTTGCTGTCGCCGAATGCGCTGACCGCGCCGCCCTGCATAATGGCAATCCTGTTCGTTGCAGCGAGGATCCCTATCCGGTGAGTGATGATGATCACCGTCGAATTGGCCGCTTTCATTCTTTCGATGGCTTCGAAGAGCACCCGCTCGCCGAGGTAGTCCAGGCTGGCGTTCGGTTCGTCGAGAACCACGAGGTGCGGATCGCCAAAAAACGCCCGCGCAAGGCCGAGGTGCTGGCGAAACCCACGCGAGAGATTGGACCCTCCGCCAACGACGGCGGTATCGTACGCCTGCGGCAGCCGAATGATCATCTCGTGAAGGCCGGTCAGCTTTGCTGCGTCAATGACCTGCTGCAAATCGGCACCGTCCAGCCGCGCAATGATGTCTCTTACCGTCTCTCCGAACAGATCGATATCCTGCGGCAGATATCCGAGGCGCCGGCCGCCGCCCGAGTCGCGCACAGACAAGACGTCGACACCATCGAGCCGGACAGAACCTACCGTCGGAGCCGAAATTCCGGCGATAATCTTGCCGAGCATGGACTTGCCGGAACCGGATGGACCAATGATGCCGAGGCATTCACCGGGGGCGAGACCGAACGACACACCCCTCAGCATCAAATGGCTCGATCCTGGCAGGGCGGCGCCAACGTTGTCGACGATGAGGCAGCCCTTCGGCCTGTCCGGGAGGGCTTTGATGTCGGCAACCGGGGTGACAGCGGCCATGACGCCGTTGAGCCGGCGGTAGGCGGCCGAGGCCATTGCGAAGGCCTTCCAGCCTGCAATCGCCCCTTCGATGGGTGCGAGCGCGCGTCCGAACAACAGGGTCGTGGCAAAGATGATGGCGGGACTCCTGCCCTGTTCGAGAACAAGCCAAGCGGCAGAGCCCATGATCAGAACCTGCGCCAGCGCTCGGGCGGGTTTGGAGATCAGCATCACGATCTCATTGCGACGTTGGACCACCTCGTGCTCGTTCCTCGCATCCTGCGCAGCCTGGTGGACGAGGCGTGCGGCGCCATCGAGCATTCCCATGGCCCTGATGACGTGGACGTTTCCAACAGCCATGCCGAGCCGTCCATGGCTCCTCGCCAGCGCTGCAACTGACCGCGCCAGCGGACCTTCCGTGAAGAAGTCGGCGGCAAATCCGAGGCCAAACATGAGGAGCGCACTGACTGCGCCTATCATCCCCAGCAAAGGATGCACGAGGAACAGGACGCCCAGGAAGAGCGGCGACCAGAGCACGTCGAACAGCATCGGGGATGCTCCCGACTCAGCGAACTGGCGTAGGGTCGTAAGATCGCGATATGCCTCCGATGCGCGCGCCGGATCGGATCGATAGGCGTATTCGAAGCAGGCGGAAAGCACTGCTGGACGAAGTCGATCTTCAAGCCAAGCGCCGATCCTGCCCATTGCGGCGCGCCGCAACGCGTCAAGCACTCCGCCAACCACGACGGTAAACGCAACGATGAGCGTCAGCATCAGGAGCGTATCGGCGCTGCGGCTCGACAAGACGCGATCATAGATCTGAAGCAGATAGATGGAAGGAGCGAGAAGAAGGAGATTGTAACTGCAGCTATACGAGAGAACGAGTCCGAGCGAGCCTGCGCAGGCCCGCAAGGCCGCCTCCAATGGCGTTTGCGGCGGTGACATCATTTGCAGCCGGAGCAGCGGCATCGGCATTGCGGTCCCCCTCCAGAGATTTGAGGTCCGATCCTTCTCGCCCCGTCATCTGTTGACTTCGCTACGAAAAGAGAACCGGCGGCATCCGGGCCGCCGGTCTCCGCGCTCATAATCGCCGATCAGACATGCACGAAATCGTCGATACTGAAGTGTCCGGAATGATTGAGCACGTCGTTCAGGTTCGCGGATTCGATTTTAAGGTCGACATCCCCGCCTTTCGCCGTATTGCCATTCCCGCCATCGCCGCCGATGCCGGCCGCCACGCTCTGACTCATGTCCGCGGCGAGGAAGTTGGTCTGATACGCCGTCGTGCTGGCATCCACGTTGGAGGTGTCGTGGCCGCTTTGCGAGTTCTGACTGCCATTTGAGGTGGCCGTTCCGCCATGAGCTTTGGCAAACCAATCCGCGCTCGCATTGGCGCCCCCGGCGTCCCAATCCGCCTTCTGATGAACCTGGTCGCCGGTGTTGACATGCACGTCGGCGCCTTCCGCCTTGTTGTATGGGTGGAAGTCAATGCTCGGGCTGTTGCTGATGCTGCCGGAATTATGGCCGTCTCCACCGTTTCCGGCGTTGTTGCCGCCGGTCGAAATTTCCTTGAACGCAATCGTATCGGAAGGAAATGATGCTTTTGTCATGTGAGTCTCCCTGAGTTGGTGGCACACTGTGCGTCCCAATTTGGACGGCCCCAATTTTGGTTTTGCGCGCCGTATCGGCCAAGCTGCCAAAGCTGATGCCATCCGAAAGGGTTACGCCCAAAAGGCTGCCGTCTCGCAGCCGACGTCGGGCAACTCCGTGCCGCTAGGCGTGACCCAGCAAATGAAGATCCGACAGCATGTGCATGGCGAAATCGCCGCCAAACGCAGCGTTGCCGTGGCCGCCATCGCCACCATTTCCGGCGATCTGGATCGCGCTCTGATCGAACTGGACGTTGTTGGTCTGATGAGCGTCGGCTGTGGAATTGAAGCCGGCGACCGCAATGTTGATCGGAGCGTAGATCGCTATGTTGAGGTCGATGAGGCTCCCCGTGAAATGCCCGTCACCGCCGGAGCCGGCGCTGTTGCCGCCGGTCGCAATGACGTCGGAGCCGATCAGGCCCAGCAGGGAGGAGGTGAAACTGGTATCTCCGCCAATCGCAGCGTTGCCGCTTCCGCCGTTGCCGCCGACACCGGCCATCTGAAAAGCGGATTGATCGAACTCCACATTGTTCGCCTGATCGGCGTGGGCACTGGAATTGTATCCCGCCACCGCGATGTTGATCGGGTCGTACAACGCGAAGGAGGTGTGAACGAGGCTGCCATAAAAGTATCCATCGCCGCCGTTGCCGGCGTGGTTATCCCCGCTCGCGATTGCACCGGAGCCGATCCCGCCGTGATCGGACCCGTGGCCGGCTCCGACGATGGAGTGGGCCGGCGCGCCAGCCCCCCCAAAGACAGACGTGTCGCCGCCAATCGCCGCGTTGCCATTCCCGCCACTACCGCCCCCGCCCCCAAACTGGCTGGCACCCTGATGGAATTCAGCCGTGTTCGACTGATGAGCATCAGCGGCGCCATGAAAGCCCGCCACTGCGATGTTGACCGGATCGAATATCGCCACAGGAGCATGCACCAGGGTTCCCGAGAAGTGGCCATCGCCGCCATTCCCGGCACTGTTGCCTCCGGTCGCGATCACGTCGGAGCCGAAAGATCCGAACCCGCCGACGCTTCCGCCCATTGCGGCATTCGAATCGCCGCCATCCCCGCCAATCCCGGCTATCTGGGTCGCCGCCTGATCGAAAATCCCGATGTTGGTTTGATGAGCGTTGGCTGTCGCGTGGGCGCCCGCCTGCGCCATATTGAGCGGCTCGAATGCCGCGTAGCTGCTGTCGATCAGACTCCCGGAAAAATAGCCGTTCCCGCCATTGCCGGCGTCGTTGCCTCCCGTGTCGATCGCGAAGTGGGCCAGGGAACCCGCCGCAAACCACGACGAAACCGGCGCCTCGCGTCCAAAGGAATCCTTTCGATCCAGGTGAAAGCCGTCCGATACATGCCGAAGATCCATGGCCGCTGCCCCTTACCGAAATCGATTCACGCCGACTTGTCCGGATGTCTCCCGAGATCAAGAAAGAATGTCACCTCGGCGAGCCTGAAGCCGAGTCGTCAATTCGGATTGCGAACGTTCGGGTGATAGACATGATATCGGTTACGCCCGTTCGGGTGCGGAGCAGTTGCACGTGCCGTGCCCCCGGACACATTGGCGATGCTGCCGCGCTTGACGTAACCCCTTCACCGACGGTTCTCGTGGCCGCAGGGTCGGCTCGACCACGACACGCGTCACTTTGGCCCCCCGGCCGCTGAACCAGATCGGCAATGGGGGTGGGACTGCTTGGCGTCGTGGGCGCCGTCGCGGGGACAACGAAAGAGAGATCTGGCAGCTACTTCAATCCTGGATGCCGTAGCGATGCAGATCGTTGCCGTGGGTATCGAGCCAGGTCTTGGCACGCTCGACATGACCGCAGGCCCTTGCGACCACCCGCCAGAACCGCGCCGAATGATTCATTTCGACGAGATGCGCCACCTCATGGGCGGCCAGATAGTCGAGCACGTAAGGTGGCGCGAGGATCAGCCGCCACGAGAACGACAACGAGCCTGCGGAGGTGCACGAACCCCAGCGGCTCGACTGGTCGCGGATCGACAGCCGCTTCACCTTGACGCCCAGCACGTGAGCATAGGACTGCGCCGCCTTCTGCAATTCGCCGCGCGCCTGACGCTTGAGGTAGTCGTGGACCCGCCGCTCGATATGCTCAGCGGCGCCGGCGACGCAGAGAATCCGCTCGCCGCTGTCGCGCACTTCGGTCCACACCGTGCCGCGCAAGCCCGCCCGATGGACGATGCGATGCGCAACGCCGCGCAGCGGCACGACGGTACCGGGATGAAACGGTGCGGCCTTTGGCAAGCGGCCGAGGCGCGCGGCGATCCAGCCGCCATGACGCTGCGCGAAATCCTTGGCGTCGGCGATCGTGCCCCGCGGCGGCATGGTCAGGATCGCTTCGCGGTCGCTTGGATGAATGCGCAACGTGTAGCGTCGCGCGCGGCGATGCCGGCGCAGCCTCACCGAGTAGATTTGCGAGCCGTGTTTGACCAAAAGGCGAGAAGGTTCGGCAGGCCGCCGATAAAGGAGGGCGCGAGTGGCCATATCTGCAAATCCAGGCATCAGGAGTTCGCCCGGATTCTGCCATATCCGCCGCCAGTGAAATCGTTCGGCGCAAAAACAAATCATTTGCCCAATATACAGGGGCTAACCGGCCATTCACCCCTACAGAATGGGCCCGGAACGAGAAATATTGGCCGAAAATAGCCTTGGGAGTGCCCTTGAAAGAATGAGGTAATACTCATTCTTTCAAAAAGCCGAGAATCAAGGTTTCCGTGGGCCTATTCAGAGGGTTACCGACCCCATCAAAACAGCATCGACGTTTCGATTTCGAACATCGACTCGTTTTATCGACGCTTATTCCGCCGCTGCGGTTGCCGAAGGCTTCGTATTCACCGCCGACAGCATGAAATCGGAGATGCGTGGCACGATTTCCGATTTGAATCGGGAACCGTTGAAGACTCCGTAGTGTCCAACACCGTTTTGCACATAATGCACGCGACGATCGTCGGGAATCGAGCTGCATATTGCGTGCGTCGCTTCGGTCTGCCCAAGACCGGAGATATCGTCGTTCTCGCCTTCCACCGTCATCAGCGCAACGCGGGTGATTTTGGACGGGTCGACCAGCTTGCCGCGGTGGGTCATCTCGCCCTTGGGCAAGGAATGCTTGACGAACACGGTGTCAACCGTCTGCAAATAGTACTCTGCGGTGAGGTCCATGACGGCGAGATATTCGTCATAGAAGTCGCGGTGCTTGTCGACCAGATCGCCATCGCCCTTCACCAGATTGCTGAACAGCGCCCTGTGGGCGTCCTTATGTCGATCGAAATTCATGCTGATGAAGCCGCTGAGCTGCAAGAAGCCCGGATAAACGTTGCGCATGACCCCTGGATGCGGAAAGGGCACCTTGGTGATGACGTGAGCGCGGAACCAGTCGATGCCGCGCTCGGCGGCGAGATTGTTGACGGCTGTTGGATTGCGGCGGGTATCGATCGGACCGCCCATCAGCGTCATCGAGACTGGAACGAAGGGATCGCGTTCAGCTTCCATGACGGAAACCGCCGCCACCACCGGCACTGAAGGCTGGCACACCGCGACGACGTGCACATTGCCGCCAAGCACGTGCAGCATCTCGATGATGTAATCGACATAGTCGTCCAGATCGAAGCGCCCCGCCGTCAGGGGAACCATCCGGGCATCGGACCAATCGGTGATGTAGACCTCGTGCGCCGGCAGAAAGGCTTCGACGGTGCCGCGCAGCAGCGTCGCATAGTGCCCGGACATCGGCGCGACGATCAAGACGCGCGGCTGCGGCGCACGTAACGGCCACGTCAGCTTACGATCGAAGTGTAGCAGGCGGCAGAACGGCTTTTCCCATACGGCGCGGATTTCGATCGGCGTGCGCACGCCGCTGACTTCGGTGTCGTTGAGACCCCATTCGGGCTTGCCGTAGCGGCGGGTCGTCCGCTCGAACAGTTCGCAGCCGGCGGCGACGGATTTGCCTAACTGGGTGCGCGACCACGGATTGAGCGGATTCTGAAACAGGATTTTTGTCGCGTCGGTCACGGCCCGCGCCGGATTGAGCGACGCGTGCGCCATCTCGTACATCCAGTACATCGGCGTCGTAAGCGCCGGACTGCCTTCGGCCACCAGAGGCGGTGCACCGCCAAATTCACCTATCGGCATTTAATCCTCAAGTCCGTTTTGCATCGCAGCATAGTGCCGAATGCGTAATAATGCGTCAATGAGCAGATAGGTATCTCTACGCCGCTGGGAAGCCAAAGAGCCCCCAAATAAGGGGATAAATAACTCTATTCGCCGCCCTGGATCAGCGAACCGTGGCGCCGTGCACTGCGCAAAAGCACAAGAAATATCGCAAATGATGCAATAAGGAGCACGATGTTGATCAGCAGCGCCTCGATCATCAGATCGGCGCGAAACACATGGTCCATCAACAGCGCCCGCATTCCCTCGAAGACGTAGGTCGGCGGCAACGTCCAGGCAACATATTGCAGCCAATGCGGCAGCACCGTCACCGGATAGTAGATGCAGGCCAGCGGCATGACGCCGAACATCAGCGTCCAGACGATGCTTTCCGCGCCCAAGCCATTGCGCAGCACCAGCCCCGAGACGAAAATGCCGAGCGACCAGCTGGTGAAGATCAAGTTGCAGAAGAAGGCGATCAGCGGCAGCCCGATGCCGTAAAAGTTGAAATCGAAGAAAATCATCGCCAGCAGCGTCATCGGAATCACGCCGATCGCGAGCCGGATCAGGCTCATCACCATCAGCGAGATCAGAAACTCGATCGGCTTCAACGGACTCATCATCAGGTTGCCGAGATTGCGCGCCCACATCTCCTCGAGGAACGAGATCGAAAAGCCGAGCTGCCCGCGAAACAGGATGTCCCACAAGATCACCGCGCCGATCAGCGTGCCGCCGGCGCGCGCGAAAAACCCGGAAGTTTGCGAAATGTAGTTCTGCAGGAACCCCCAGGTGATGATCTGCAGCGCGGGCCAGTAGATCAATTCCAGCAGGCGCGGCCACGAGGACATCAGGAGATACCAGTAGCGCAGGATCATCGCGTTGATACGATGCGGCGAGATCCCGCGGTGCCTGACGAGCTGGCTCATGGCGCACTTTCCTGAACGCGGCCGCGGGCGACGTCGAGAAACACCTCCTCTAACGTCGCCCGGTTGTAGCGAGCCATGATGTTGTCCGGGCTGTCATCGTCCTCGATGCGGCCGCGCTTCATGATGATGACGCGGTCGCACAACCGCTCCACTTCAAGCATGTTGTGCGAGGCCAGCAGGATGGTCGCGCTGTGGGTCTTGCGGTAGGTCTCCAGATGCTGCCTGATCCAGTCGGCGGTATCGGGATCGAGCGACGCGGTTGGCTCGTCCAGCAACAACAGTTCGGGCTCGTTGACGAGCGCCTTGGCCAGAGCGACGCGTGTCTTCTGCCCGGCGGAGAGTTTGCCATTGGCACGATCGAGGAAGTCGCCGAGATCGAGATCGGCGGCGAGCTTCTCGATGCGCTCGCGCAAATTCTCCACCGCATAGAGGCGGCCGAATATGGTGAGATTCTGCCGCACCGTCAGCCGCATCGGCATATCGACATAGGGACTTTCGAAATTCATCCGGCCGAGCACGTCAGCGCTTTGCTCGGGCATCGAACAGCCCAGCACCTGGATGCGTCCCGAGGTCGGCAGCACAAGCCCCATGATCATGGCGATGGTCGTGGTCTTGCCGGCGCCATTGCCGCCGAGCAGCCCGGTGATGCTGCCGCGCGCAATGCGAAACGACACATCGTCGACGGCGCGGGTGGTCTTGTAGAGCTTTACCAAGTGCGCAACCTCGATCGCGGCGGATCCGGCCGGATCGTTCAAAGCCGATGGAGGCGTGACGGCGTCGCGACTGTTCATGCGGGCCGTTCATTGGGCCATCGCGACGGCAAGCGCAAGACTTTGGCAATAACCCGGACCGGGCCCGGAGCGCGACAGGGCCCGGAGCGCGAATTTGTGGTCGGGGCCCTGCGCGGATAAGCTCCCGATATGACCGAAATCGCAGCCCCCGATCTTCGCCATCCGCGCCGCTATGTCCGTCTCGATACGATACTGCGGCTGCGCTGGCTCGCGGTGCTCGGCCAGCTCGCAGCCATTTTCATTGTGGTGCAGGGCCTCGAATTCGACGTTCCGGTCATCCCCTGCGTTGCCATCATCGGCCTGTCCGGGCTGCTCAACCTGGTGCTGCAGACGGCCTTCAACCCGATGCGGCGGCTGGAACCGGGCTATGCCGCGGCATTGCTGGCATTGAACATCGTCGAACTGGCCGGACTGCTGTACTTCACCGGCGGCCTGCAGAATCCGTTTTCATTTCTGTTTCTTGCCCCCGTGCTGATCTCGGCGACGGCGCTGCCGATCAGGCTGACGATCGCGCTCGGCGGGCTCGCGATCGCATGCGCCTCCGCGCTGGTCTTCTTCCATCTGCCGCTGCCGTGGGAGGGCGAGGAGCCCCTGGTGCTGCCGCCAATCTACCTGTTCGGGGTCTGGCTCTCGATCCTGGTGGCGATTGGCGTCACCAGTCTTTACGCATTCCAGGTCACCGAGGAGGCCCGCAAACTGTCGGACGCGTTGGCCGCTACCGAACTGGTGCTGACCCGGGAACAACATCTCACGCAGCTGGATGGTCTCGCCGCCGCCGCGGCGCACGAACTCGGAACGCCGCTCTCGACCATCTTCCTGATTTCGCGCGAACTGGAGCGGAACGTGAATGACAACAGTCCGTTGGCCTCCGACCTCAAGACCTTGCGCGAGCAGGCGCAGCGCTGCCGCGACATTCTGGCCAAGATCACGCAGCTGTCCTCGACCGGTGCGCCATTCGACCGGATGCCGTTGTCCACCCTGATCGAAGAAGTGGTGGCGCCGCATCGCGACTTTGGCATCAAGATCAAGGTGCGGATCGCTGTCGCCGGCACCCGCGAGCCGGTCGGCACGCGCAATCCGGCGATCCTTTATGGTGTCGGCAATATCCTGGAAAACGCCGTCGATTTCGCGCGCACGACCGTGGAGGTGAACGCGTGGTGGAATACCGAGACCGTCGAGATCGTCGTTTCCGACGATGGACCGGGCATCGCACCCGACATGCTGAACCGCATCGGCGAACCCTATCTGTCGCGGCGGCGCAGCGCCGACGAGGCGCAAAACGAGCATGATGGCCTTGGCCTCGGGGTGTTTATCGCCCGAACCCTGCTTGAGCGCACCGGCGCAAAGGTTTCCTTCAGCAACCGGACCTTTCCGGATCACGGCGCCGTGGTTCAGATAGCCTGGCCGCGCAGCCGGTTCGAGGCGAGTGAAACCGCTGCTGAACCAGCGACTTAGCGCCATCCTTGACCGCTATGACGGTTGACCTACTTGGTACGGCCTTGGCAGCGCAGCAGCGCCACGCCATATGTTACAATGTCCGACATGGAGATATCCGAACCAGTGACTGTCATCGCCGAACTGACCGACCACGCCGACCGCTCGCTCCTGATCGTGGAGGACGACAAGCCGTTTCTGGAGCGGCTCTCGCGCGCCATGGAAACCCGCGGCTTCACCGTCACGTCCTGCGACAGCGTATCCGATGGTTTGGCGCAGATCGGCCGCGCCGCGCCGGCCTTCGCCGTGGTGGATTTGCGGCTCGGCGACGGCAACGGCCTTGACGTGGTGTCGGCGCTGAAACGCAAGCGCCCCGACGCGCGCACGATCGTGCTGACGGGTTACGGCAACATCGCCACCGCCGTGACGGCGGTGAAGATGGGCGCGGTGGACTATCTTTCAAAGCCCGCCGACGCCGACGACGTTGTCGCGGCATTGCTGGCAAGCGGTACCGAGAAGTCCGAACTGCCGCACAATCCAATGTCGGCAGATCGCGTGCGCTGGGAGCACATCCAGCGCATCTATGAGATGTGCAACCGCAACGTCTCCGAAACGGCACGTCGGCTGAACATGCACCGCCGTACCCTGCAGCGCATCCTGGCAAAGCGCGCGCCGCGGTAGTTTCTGTCTTGAAGCACCGTGACGTCGCGGATCGACATGCGTGTCGGCATCGCAGGCCGATGCGTGATAATGGACAGAATTGAATCTGCCGCTTCTTTGATCACTGCAACCAGCATTTTGCGACTTGGGCGTCCCGGGAATTAAGACCGCGTTAGGCATAAGCGGCGATAAACGGGTCATCTGTTACCGTCACCGGCGCACCCGGCGCCTTTTGCCTGGACAGAGGGGACCAGCCAGCAAGGGACGAGGCCGATGGTCGCTGCGATTAGTCGCATCAGCAACCGAACGGATACGCCGCCGCAGCCCGAAGGCGGCGACAAAGAGTCAGATATTTCCGTCCTGATCGCGCGATTGACCGCCGAGGTCGATCAGATCGCCTGCGAGAAGACCCGATCTATCCAGCAAATCACCAACCAGATGAAAATGCTGGCGCTGAACGCGCTGATCGAAAGCTCGCGCGCCGGCTCGCTCGGCGCGGGCTTTGCCGTGGTGGCGCAGGAGGTCCGCAGTGTCGGCCAGAAGGTGGAGACCATCGCCCGAGAGTTGGAAACCCAGCTGACCGGGCGAACCGCCAACCTGGTGCACTCGATCCAGGAAATGACCGAGCGATCACGCGGCGAACGCATGATCGATCTCGCACTCAACGCCGTCGAACTGATCGATCGAAACCTCTATGAGCGCACCTGCGACGTGCGCTGGTGGGCCACCGATTCCGCCGTGGTGGATTGCGCCGCGGCCCCAAACGCCGCAAACGTTTCCCATGTGTCGGAGCGCCTTGCGGTGATCCTGCGCGCCTATACCGTGTATCTCGATCTGTGGCTGTGTGACCTCAACGGCAATGTGCTGGCCAGCGCCCGGTCGGGCCGCTACGGCGTCAAAGGGGCGAACGTCGCCGCGATGCCCTGGTTTTCCGACGCGCTCAAGCTGAAATCCGGCGACGATTATGTCGCCGGCGACATCGAGCGCCAGCCGCTGCTCGGCAATGCCCAGATCGCGACCTATTGCGCCAGCGTGCGCGAAGGCGGCAAAGCCAACGGCAAGCCGCTCGGCGTGCTCGCGATCCATTTCGACTGGGAGGCGCAGGCCCGCGCCATCGTCGAAGGCATCCGGGTCGACGACAAGAAGACCCGCGTGCTGCTGGTGGATTCGAAATTCCGCGTGATTGCATCATCCGACGGCCAGGGCCTGCTCACCGAGCGCGTTCCGCTCAAAGGCGGCCGCAGCGGCTTCTACACCGACGGCTCCGGCCTGCAGGTGGCGTTTCACCTCACTCCCGGCTACGAGACCTACAAGGGTCTCGGCTGGTTCGGCGTGATCCTCCGTTAGAGCATGATCCGGAAAAAGCCTGCCCCGCACTTGATGCGGGGTGGGAGCGGGTTTTCCGAAAAGATCATGCTCCAACAAAAAGCATGATCATGATCCGATTCAATCTAATCGGATCATGATCTAGGGGTGGGCGCACGCAGCGCCGCATGCTTTCGAGTTTGTTCTGGGCATCTAAAACTCTCCGTGCCCTTGCGGATCGACCAGCCGATTGATCCGCTGCGCCGCGGCCATGGCGAAGCGGACCGTCATCAGCTTGCGGGTCGGCGCCGGCAGCCGATGCTCCGGCGCCTCGCAATGCAGATGGGCGCCATAGGCATCGGCGACGATCAGGCCGGTTTGCTCCGGAAAAATCTCGCACGGCAAGTCCTGGGTGAAGGCAAAAAACAACCGATCGCAATGCATCCGGTAGTCCTGCCATTTCTGGTCGGCGCGCAGATCCTCGATCGACGATTTGATCTCAATGATCCAGATCTCGCCGCGCCCATTCAGCGCCACCAGATCGGCGCGCCGGCCCGAGGGCAGCGGCAATTCGCTGATGCAGGAAAATCCCAGCGACCGTAATAGCCGCGCGGTGCCGCGCGCGATCGCCAGCGCCGTCTCCGATTGGCGGCGGTCCGGGGCGGGCACGAGAGCTACCTGGCGGGCGGGCGATTCCATCGATGAACCTTAGCGCGTTTCGGGCCGTCAAACACGCCTGGCCCGCACCGGGTCAGCCGTAAATTTGTCCGCGCCTCGCCCCGTTTTCGACCTTGCGGGAACCCGAAGCGACGGGAATCTCGGTTCCGAGGACGCACCACCGGACGAGAACCATGAATTCGCATGGGCCTCGTCGCCTACTGCGACATCGGCGATGACTATGTCACGCGGACCTTCGATCTCACCACCGACATCCAGGATCTCTACGCCAACCTGCTCGAGCTGAAAGCTCGCGGCGGCGGCGACTGGCCAGAAAGCGTCAACGAAGCGCTCGACGTCGCGGACGAACTCGACAAGCAGATGAAGCAACGCAACGCATTGAACCAGAAACTCTCAGCACTGGTTGCAAAGCGCGACAAGTTCGTCGCCGAGCAGCGCGACAAGGCGCCGCCGAAGGCGTCGTCCTTCGATCGCGTCGTCGAGAATACGTTGAAGGCGCTGATCAAACGGTGAGCTGCCGTGTTGTCGGCTAAGACCAAGCCTCTCGTTCTTCATGGCCGGGACACAGGCGAGCGGAAGCGACGCCGTCCTTCGGACGGCGATGCCCGGCCATGACGGCGGAGAGAGACACGTAACGAACCGGAACCCACATAGCCCTCGTCACTTATCAATTGGCCGCTAAGTACCGGAGGCGGACCAAGGAGGGCTGCCTCAGCATGATCGACGACCTTTGGTACAAGAACGGCATTTTCTATTGTCTCTCCGTCGGCACCTACATGGACGCCAATGGCGACGGCGTCGGCGATTTCAAGGGGCTGTTGCGCCGGCTGGATTATTTGCAGGGCCTGGGCGTCACCGCGATCTGGCTGATGCCGTTCCAACCGTCACCCGGCAAGGACGACGGCTACGACATCGCGGACTATTATGGCGTCGATCCGCGCTACGGCAGCCTGGGCGACTTTGTCGAATTCACCCATGGCTGCCGACAACGCGGCATGCGGGTCATCATCGATCTTGTGGTCAATCACACCTCGGATGCGCATCCGTGGTTTCGCGACGCCCGAAGCTCGAAGGACTCGCCATACCGTGACTGGTATGTCTGGGCCGACAAGAAGCCTGCCAATGCCGGCAAGGGCATGGTGTTTCCAGGCGTGCAAAAATCCACCTGGACGCGCGATAAGGAAGCCGGGGCCTGGTACTTCCATCGCTTCTACGACTTCCAGCCCGACCTCAACACCTCGAACCCGCACGTGCAGGCCGAGATCCTCAAGATCATGGGTTTCTGGATTCAGCTCGGCGTATCCGGCTTCCGCATGGACGCGGTGCCGTTCGTCATCGCCACCAAGGGCGCGAAGGTTCGTAACCCCATCGAGCAATACGATATGCTGCGGTCGCTCCGGGAATTCCTGCAGTGGCGGCAAGGCAACGCCATCATCCTCGCCGAAGCCAATGTGCTGCCCGAAACCGACATGGAATATTTCGGCGATGACGGCGACCGCATGCACATGATGTTCAATTTTCACGTCAACCAGCATTTGTTCTATGCGCTGGCGTCCGCCGACTCCCGGCCGCTCGCAAAGGCTCTCCAAGCCACAAAGCCGCGGCCCGCCACCGCGCAATGGGGCCTGTTCCTGCGCAATCACGACGAACTCGATCTCGGCCGGCTGACCAAGGCGCAGCGCAACGTGGTGTTTGAGAAATTTGGCCCCGACAAGAATATGCAGCTCTACGATCGCGGTATTCGTCGTCGCCTTGCGCCGATGCTGGGCGACGACCGGCGGCGTCTCGAACTCGCCTACAGCCTGATGTGCACGCTGCCGGGGACCCCCGTGATCCGCTATGGCGACGAAATCGGAATGGGCGACGATCTCGATCTACCCGAGCGCAATTGCGCCCGCACGCCGATGCAGTGGTCGACCGAGCCCCATGCCGGCTTCACCGAAAGCGACAGACCCTGCGCGCCCGTCATCGACAAGGGCCCTTACGGATACGAGCACGTCAACGTCGCCAAGCAGCGCCGTGATCCCAACTCGATGCTGAACTGGACCGAGCGCATCATCCGGATGCGCAAGGAAGTCCCGGAGATCGGCTGGGGCGACTTCAAGGTGATCGCCGCGCGCGACCCGGCGGTGCTGGTGATGCGCTATCACTGGCGCAACAATTCGGTATTGTTCGTGCACAATCTCGACGAAAAACCGCGGGAAGTCTCGTTCGCGGTCGGGCTTCCCGGCGACGCCGGCAACCTTCTGGTCAACCTGCTGTCGGAAGACCACAGCAAGGCCAACGAGCGCGGCAAGCACACGCTCATGCTGGAGGCGTATGCCTATCGCTGGTACCGGGTCGGAGGCCTCGACTATTTGCTGAAGCGCAGCGACATCGACACTGACGCAACGCGCAAGACCAGTCACCCGGGCTGAGCACCCGCGCCGATGATCGCACCTTCATTGCCGCGCAAATCCAGTACGCCCTGGATCTTCTCGCCTTGTCGGTCGAGGAACGTTGAAAGCAGAATTTCACCGTCAAGGCCCGCGGCATCCGACGCGATCGAAACGGGCTCCGCCCCCAGGTTCAGCGCGATCACGACCGTCGCTCCCGCGCGCTGCCTGCGGTAAAGCAACAGATCGCCCTGCGCAGCAATCGGCACGTAATCGCCCGACATCAGTTGCGGCAATTTCTTTCGTAAATTGATAAGCGCCCTGTAGAGACCAAGGATCGATCGAGTGTCCGCCTCGAGATTGATCACGTTCTCCTGTGCAAAATCGTCCGAGAGCGGCAGCCACGGCGTCGCGGTCGAGAACCCCGCATAAGGCGTCGCATTCCATTGCATCGGCGTCCGGCAGCCGTCACGGCCGACGCCGATGCCCGGAACGTTCTTCTCAAAGGGATCGCGCACCTGACCGGGCGCGATCGCCACCTGATGCATGCCGATCTCGTCGCCGTAATAGAGCGTCGGCGTTCCCCGCAAGGTCAACAGCAGCATCGCGGCGACGCGGGCCTGCGCCTGCCCCACCCGGCTGGCCACCCGCGGACGATCGTGATTGCCCAGCACCCAGTTCGGCCACGCCCCCGCCGGGAGCGCGGCTTCGTAGTCGGCGATGATCTTCTCGACCGACCGTGCGTTCCACGGCGCTGACAACAGCGCGAAGTTGAATGGCAGATGCGCGCCTGACAGATCCTTGCCGTAATAGGCAACGAGACGCTCGAACGGGAGGTAGATTTCGCCGATCAACACCCGGGCATCGAATTCATCGATCACCCGCCGCATCTGTGCGATCGCGTCATGAACTTCAGGCTGATCGTTGGAGTAGCGCGTCAGGATCTTCTCGTGCGGCGGCCGGCCCTCGCGATAATTCGGATTGGACGGATTGTCGCGAAACTCCGCGTCCTTGATCAGGTGCCAGATCACATCGACGCGGAAGCCGTCGACACCCTTGCGAAGCCAGAAGCGCATGACGTCATGGATGGCCTGGCGCACTTCCGGATTACGCCAGTTCAGATCCGGCTGCTGGGCGAGGAAGGCGTGATAATAATACTGCCGCGTCGTAGCGTCGTAGGCCCACGCGCTGCCGCCGAATTCCGACATCCAGTTGTTCGGCGGGCCGCCGTCCGCGGCCGGCTCGCGCCAGATGTACCAGTCGCGCTTTCGCGCATCGCGCGAACGCCGGCTTTCGATGAACCAGGGATGCCGGTCGGAGGTATGGTTAGGGACGAGATCGAGGATGAGTTTGAGACCGCTCGCATGCACGGCGCTTATCAGCGCGTCGAAATCCTCGATACTGCCGAACAGCGGATCGATGCCGGTGTAATCGGCGATGTCGTAGCCGAAATCAGCCATCGGCGAGGGAAAGATCGGCGACAGCCAAATCGCATCGACACCGAGCGCCAGCAGGTAGGGCAGCCGGTCGATGATCCCGGCAATATCGCCGACCCCGTCGGCATTGGAATCCTGAAACGAGCGCGGATAGACCTGGTAGAAGATGCCGTGCCGCCACCAGGATTCAGCGCTTTCGCTCATGGAAAAGTCATCTTCTGAAAATCGAATGACAGGAGGCAACGCCGAAACCGCCGACGGGTTCAAACCAACTATTGTTTGGCGTCGCCGGTATGACAGGCAACACAGCTGTCCTGCAGTAAATCTGCATATCTTTCCCTTGGCGAGACGTCAAAAATAGGCATTGTGAGGCCATGGCAAATGAAAACCAAACCAAGGCGAAAGCTGGCGCCATCATCATCCCGGTGACGCTGTTTGAGCAGAACTGCACGCTGATCTGGTGCGAGGCCACTAAAAAGGCTGCCGTGATCGACCCCGGTGGGGACGTTCCGAAAATTCAGGCCGCGATCGAGCAGTCCAATGTGACGGTGGAAAAAATCTGGCTGACCCACGGCCATATCGACCATGTCGGCGGCGCCGCCGAGCTGCGCGACGCGCTGAAAGTGCCGATCGAAGGCCCGCACATCGCCGACAAGTTCCTGCTCGACAATGTGGTGACCAGCGGCGCGCGGTTCGACATGACCGGCGTGCGCGATTTCGCGCCGGACCGCTGGCTCGATGAAGGCGATCAGGTCTCGATCGGCGAGTTGAGCTTCGACATCCTGCATTGCCCCGGCCATTCGCCGGGCAGCGTGGTATTTTACAACAAGGAAATGCATTTTGCCCATGTCGGCGACGTGTTGTTCAACGGCTCGGTCGGGCGCAGCGACATTCCCGGCGGCAATCACGCCACGCTGATCAAGTCGATTACCGACAAGCTGCTGCCGCTCGGCGACGATGTCGGTTTCATCTGCGGCCACGGCCCGGGCTCGAGCATCGGCCAGGAGCGGATGACCAATCCGTTTCTCACCGGCGCGATGTGAGGCGGACGCGCACCGGCGGCCTCGGCAATTGCCGGCCATGCCTTCAATCGCCGACCAGTCATTCGGCCGCGACCATTTCGACCGCATTCGGTTGCGCGAGATGGCGCGTGCCCCAGTCGCGAATGGCGGCGATGACAGGAACAAAACTTTTACCTTTACGCGTGAGCCGATATTCGACCTTGGGTGGAACGACGCCGTAATCCTTGCGGTCGATCAGCCCCGATTCGGTCAGCGCCTTCAATTCGCGGCTGAGCACGCGGGGCGCGATTTCCGAGGTGCCGCTTGCGCCGCGTAGCAGGCCGGTTCTGATCTCGCCATAGCGCCTGGGACCATGCTGCAGATCCCAGACGATGCGCAGCTTGTACTTGCCGCTGATCATCTTCTGGAACGCCGCCACCGGGCAGCCGCAGGTCAGCGCCGATTTCGCCTTCGCCATGGCAAGACCTCTCATCGATTTCTCTGTCGCTGCAGGATGCGAGCGATCGCAAGAAAGTCCATAGTATCATTTTTGTCCATACTTGCGCTATCGCTCCTGACGGCGCCAGATTAAGCCTGACAGGAGACCCACCATGATCCTCGTGACAGGCGCCACCGGACTGAACGGGAAAGAGTTGCTGCGCGTGTTGTCGGCCAGCGGCGTGGCCGTGCGCGCGCTGGTACGCAATCCGGCCAAGGCCGAGGCGATCGCGGCGCTGCCAAATGTTGAAATCGTACAGGGCGACATGGCGCATCCCGAGACGCTCGCGGCGGGCTTGCGCGGTGTCGACCGTGCGATGCTGATATCGTCATCGGACCCGATGATGCTTGATGTCCAGACCAACTTCATCGATGCGGCCAAGCAGGCGGGCGTGAAGCACGTCGTCAAGCTCTCGGGGATCATGCCGGAACTCGATTCGGCGTTTCGCTTCGCGCGCATGCACGGCGAGATCGAAAAGCGGCTGGAAGCCTCGGGAATGGCGTTCACGCATTTGCGGGCCGGCGAGTTCATGCCGGCCTATTTCCGGCAGGTCCCCAACATCACGGCCAAGGGCGCGATGTTCCTGCCGATGGAGGATGCCAGGATCGCCTCGATCGACGTTGGCGATATTGCCGAGATCGCGGCCAAGGTGCTGACGGGTGCGGGACATGAGGGCAAGACCTATCCCCTCACCGGCCCGCAAGCGCTGACCATGACGGAGGTGGCGGAGAAACTTTCCACCGCCACCGGAAACACCATCCGCTATGTCAACGTCCCGCCGGAGGCGGCGCGGCAGGCCCAGCTTGCCGCGGGAATGCCGCCTTACCTCGCGGACGCATTGTTCGAATTGTTCGCCGAGCGTCGCAACGGCAAGGAGGCGAAGGTCTGGCCCGATGCCGAGTTGCTTCTCGATCGTCGGCCGACATCGTTTGACGAATTTGCCAGACGCAATGCCACGGTGTTCCGGGGCGACGCGCCGCCTCCGAAAGTTTGATCTCCTCCATGCGCCAAGCAGGAGTCCTCGATGAAACACTTCATGATCAAATATCAGTTTACCAATGGCACCACGGAGGAATGGCACCGGGAAATCGGCCGGTTCATTGCCGCGCTCGACAACGATGCCGAGCTGAAAGGAAAGATCATCTACCGCTGCCTGAAGAACCGCGACGATTCCAGCTATTATCATCTCGCCGCGGCCGCCGACGAACAGGCCATCAAGACCCTGCAGGCGCGGGATTTTTTCAAGCACTATACCGAAAAGACCCGGCAGGTCGCCGGCGGCGAGGTTACGGTGACGCCGATGGAGCTGATCGCCGAGACGGCATAGTGGCGCTAGCTCGACACCATGGCGCGAATTCGCTGCGAGAGATTATCGAGGTCGAACGGCTTGGTGATCATTTCCATGCCGGGCTGCAGAAAGCCGTCCGATATCGCAACGCTCTCGGCATAGCCGGTAATAAAGAGAACCTTGAGACCGGGTCTGGTCTCCCGCGCCTGATCGGCGAGCTGGCGGCCGTTCATGCCGGGCAAGCCGACGTCGGTGACCAGCAAATCAATCCGTGCATTGGTGCGCAGGATGCGCAGGCCCGACGGTCCATCGACGGCCTCTAACGTCTGGTACCCCTGCTCCCCGAGCATTTCGACGATGACGGCGCGCACCACCGGCTCGTCTTCAACTATCAGCACGGTCTCACCGGTGGCGACATGTTCGGCCGCCGTGGCGGCCGACGCAAATTGCGGTGCGATTTCACCATGATGACGCGGCAAATAAAGCCTGACCGATGTCCCCCGTCCCAATTTGCTGTCGATCGTCACGTGACCGTCCGACTGCCGCGCAAATCCATAGATCATCGAGAGCCCAAGTCCGGTACCCTGCCCGATCGGCTTCGTCGTAAAGAACGGATCGAAAGCGCGCGCCGCCACCTCCGCGCTCATGCCGGTCCCGGTATCGGTGACACTGATGCAGACATAATCGCCGGGCGAAAGCGCAGGGCTATCCGCGGTCACGCCCTCGATCCGCGCGTTTGACGTCGTAATGGTGAGCTTGCCGCCATCCGGCATGGCGTCGCGTGCATTGATGGCGAGATTGAGCAGCGCGCTTTCCAGTTGATTGAGATCACACAGCGTGAACCACAGATCGTCCGCCGCGGCGATTGCAAGATCGATGGTCTCGCCGATCGTCCTGCGCAGCAAATCCTCCAGCGACACCACGAGCTGGTTGGCATCGACGCTTTTCGGGATCAGCGGCTGTCGCCGCGCAAAGGCCAGCAGGCGATGGGTGAGCGCCGCGGCGCGGTTCGCCGATGTCATCGCCGCGTCGATATAGCGCGCGACGTTGTCGGTCCGCCCCTGGTTGAGGCGGGTCTGCAACAGATCCAGCGATCCCACAATTCCAGTCAAGAGATTGTTGAAGTCGTGCGCGATGCCGCCGGTCAGTTGCCCCACCGCTTCCATCTTCTGCGACTGCAGCAACGCCTCCTCGGTGACTTTCAGCCGTTCGGCCGCCGCCTGCTCCGCGGTCACGTCGCGGGCAACCGCATAAATGCGATCCTGGTCGGGCACGCCGGTCCACGACAGCCAGCGGTACGATCCGTCCTTGTGACGGAATCGGCTTTCGAACCTGACGGTGGCTTCGTTGAGGCCGAGCCTGTTGACCTGCGCCCGCGTCATCCCGCCATCATCGGGATGCTCCAGCCATTCCGAAGTACGGTTCAGCAATTCAGCTTCGCTCCAGCCGAGCGTTCTGGTCCATGCCGGGTTGACCGTTCGCCAGACGCCGTTGCGATCGGCGACCACAAAAAGGTCCTGCGACACGTTCCAGATCCGGTCGCGCTCCCGGGTCTTTTCCTCGACGCGCTGCGCCAGCGTCGCGTTCAGCTCGGAGAGCTGGTCCGCAAGCTTGCGGTATCGCTCCTCGCTTTGCCGCAGCGCCAGCTCCGCCATCACCTGCTCGGTGACATCGGTGTGCGCGCCGACCAGACGGATGGCTCGCCCCTGCTCGTCGCGCTCGATCGTGGATTTGACCGAAATCCAGCGCGTCTCGCCGTCGCTGGGGCGAATAATCCGATAACGCGCGGTGTAGTCGCGCACCGTGCCAGCGACAGCGTCGCGGAATTTCCTCTCGGTGGCCTCGCGATCCTCGGGATGGATGCGCCTTACCCAGTCCTCGTGGGACTCGTTGGCCGCATCGAGCGACAGACCGTGAATCAGCAAATACTCCGGCGACCGGCGATTGCGGAAACCGGTGGCCAGGTCGATCTCAAGACCGCCGATCCGGCCGATTTGCTGCACGCGCGCGAGTTCGGCCTCGCGTTCCCGCAACGCGGCGGCAGAAAGATACTCCTTGGTCACATCGCGGCAGACCACGAGCACGCCGCCAACGCTGTCGCCCTCGTCGATTGGGCTGTAGCCGTAGGTCCAGTAGACCTGCTCCAGCTTGCCGTGACGCGTGACCGGAACCAGTTGGTTCTCATGCCACGTCGCCCCGCCGCCGCTCATCACCTGCTCGATCTGGGGACCGATAACGTGCCAGATTTCGGCCCAGCACTCGCGTCCGCCCTGCCCGAGTGCGCCCGGATGGCGCTCGGGTCCCATGGTCTGGCGATAGGCGTCGTTATAAAATTGAATGAGCTTTGGACCCCACCAGATGAACATCGGGTGGTTGGTATTCAGCAGGATGCGCAATGCGGTCCGCAAGCTCTGCGGCCAGTGCTCCGGCGTCCCCAGCGGATTGGCGGACCAATCGTACGCCCGCGTCAACGCGCCCATTTCGCCGCCGCCAGCGAGAAAATCCGCAGAAGTCGGTCGGTTGATCTTCAGCATTCAGGACGATCGGTGGCGAGTTCAGCCCAATTGGCAGCCGGAACTTAACCGCCTGTCGCAATCCCAGCAAACCGACGGGCCGGCGTTTGGTTCCAAATATATTTTCTGGACAGAACAAAATCGCCGGGTGCGTGCGCACCAGCCGCGTTAACCATCGGGCCAAGACGCCACGACCTTGCGGCACCACGCATGCCGCGGGCCCCCCTTATTTCATCAGGCCCGCAGCCGTGAGCGCGCGCGTGATGACGGCACTGACGTCAATCCCCCGACGCCGCGGCTCATGCGGCGGCTCCGGACGGCGACCAGGCTCGAAACCACGATTGAGTGTCGTCAGCGGCCAGAGCACCGCGGTGAGATCCGGCACCTGTGCGGGTGTCGGAGCGACCATTGCCGGCGCGGCTTCCTTTGGAGCTTCGGCTGAAACCGCCTTCTTTGAAGCTTTGGCCGCAACCACCTTCTTTGAAGCTGAAATCACCATCGACCGGGGAATCCACTCGGTGAGGCCAAAGAAATGCGCAATGTGATACGAGGACGAGATTCCCGCCTCGATCAGGAACGCGCCTTCGGCGCCGTACCGCTTATCATTGTCGCCAATCCCAAGCGGGGTGCCGTGGGCCATATCGGTAATGGTGTAGGATTCGACAATGGTTTCACCATCGGCGTTCCACCAGACCTGGCGGGGATAGCCGTCGACGTCAGCCTCCGACATCGGCGCCGAAGGCAGCTGGTGCACGTCGAGCCACTGCTTGACGATCTCATTGGCGTTCGCGGGGTGGACGGTGCGATCGGCGCTGCCATGCCACACCGAAAGCTTCGGCCATGGGCCCTTATGATTTGAGGCATTGCGCACCAGATCCCCCAATTCGCCGGCCGGACGGGAGGGCGACACGAACATTCCGCTTAACGCTTCCCGCATATTGGTCGCAACGCCGAACGGCAGGCCTGCGATGATGGCGCCGCCCGCAAATATTTCGGGATAGGTGGCGAGCATGACCGACGTCATGGCGCCGCCAGCGGAAAGTCCGGTGATGAAGATGCGATGCCGATCGATGCCAATATCGTCAACCGCCCGCGCAATCATCTGCCTGATCGAACAGGCCTCGCCGCTGTCGCGCGCGGTGTCTTCCGGATTGAACCAGTTGAAGCAGCCGTTGGCATTGTTAGACGGCTGCTGCTGGGGCATCAGCAATGCGAAACCATAGTGTTTCGCCAGGGTGGACCAGCCGGCGCCTAAATCGTAAGCAGCGGCGTTCTGACCGCATCCGTGCAGAACGACGACAAGGCCTGGCGCTGGCTGGAGGTTATCAGGTGCAAACGAGAACATCCTGAGACCACCCGGATTCGACCCGAAGTCTGTGGTTTCAACCATAGGACTGTGAGAACCCGGCCAAAGGTTTCGTCCGAAATCCCGAAAACCGTTGATACCGTTCAGCTTTGGCAGACGTCGCAGCAATTCGATATTTTTGGCGAGAGACACCGGCAGCTCCTTGGCGAGAGAGGTTCTTATAACCCCACCAAGAACAGATAGTTGCTGCACTGCAAAATAAAAAGGCCGTGTGCTGTCAGTCCCCAGAATTATGGCGATCGACCTTAATTGCGTTCACGCCGCGGCGCGTCGCATCCATGACAAAAACGCGGCGCAGACGGCAATCGACACCGTAAACAGCGCTGCCGCGGCGAACAGTGCCAGCTGCGGCGAGTAAGCGGCTTCGATCGCAAAAAAAGCCGCGCCGATGGCGGCAACGCCGGCGGCGTTGGCAATTTGCGCGGTCATGCCATACATCCCTGCGCTCGAGCCGGCGCTTGCCGGATTTACGGTGGAAAGTACGGCGCTGGACAACGGCGCCATCACCAGCCCCTGGCCGTAACCGAAAATCGCCAACACCAAAGCCAGCAGCGTTGCGGAGGGCGTCTGTGCCCACGCGACCATCAGTACCAGCGAGGCGAGGCCGATCATCTGCACCGCACAACCCTCGATCAGCACCAGCGTGCCGCGATGCCGCGCCCGCGCGCCGCTGTGTCGCGAGGCGATGACAAAGGCGAACGCCAAGGGGAGGAAAACCATGCCGGCCTGCAGCGGCAGAATGTGCAAGCCGCGCTGCACGAACATGGTCATCACCAGATAGAACGACAGGTTGGCAAAAAAGAAAAAGAAGACGGCGTAAAGTCCGCGTATGAACGCTGCGTCCGATAGCAGCGCAAGGTCGATCAGCGGCATTCCACCGCGGCTTGCGACGGCGCGCTCGAGCCGAAGGAACGCAGCAACGATGGCAACGCCCGTTGCCATCACGAGCCAGACCCACGGCGCCCAATGCACATCGTGACCGAATAGCAGCGGCCCGATCAGGCACAATAATCCTGCGAACAGCACGATCGCGCCGGGAACGTCCAGCCGTGTGCCGGCACGACGCGGCACCGTCGGCATGATCCTGGATGCCGCGGCGATAATGACGAGGCCGAATGGCACGTTGACGAAAAACACCGTACGCCAGCCTAACCCCGCAAGATCAAGCGTCACCAATACGCTGCCAAGTAAGAAGCCGGCCGCACCCGCAAGGCCCAGCACGATGCCGTAAATACCGAAGGCGCGTCCGCGCGACTCGTCCGCAAACAACAAGTGAAGGGTGGCGAGCACCTGCGGCACCATCAGCGCCGCGGTCGCACCCTGCGCCAGCCTGGCCGCGATCAATTCGGGGCCGGATTGCGCGAGGCCACACCACAGCGACGTGACGGCGAAGCCGAGCACGCCGGCCAGGAACACATTCTTTGTGCCGTAGATATCGCCAAGCCGGCCGCCGGTGACCACCAGCGTTGCATAGGCAATGAGGTAGATCGCGATCACCGCCTCGATTTGCGCGGAGCTCGCCTGTAACTCGCTTGCAATGGTGGGAATCGCAACGTTGACGATGAAGGCGTCGACCCCGAACATGAATTGCGCGGCGACGACGATCGCGAGTACCCACCAGCGGCGCGATGAATCCACATGTGCTGAAACAATCTGGTGCATGGCGAGAAGACCTTGTCCGACATCTGTGTTGCCTGGATTGATCTCAGGTTTCGGTCATCCCTGCGATTACCTCGGAGGTAAGCTTTCTCGGGTACTTCGGCCGGGCAAAACGGGCGGCGTGCAACAGACGCAAGATGCAAGCTACCTCCTGCACCAAATGTCTGGGCTTACCTCGACACACAATCGATCCAATCGAGACACAATGTTGGCGGGTAGTGCCGTGACTTTGTTCCACGTTGTTTGGGGAAACGCTCACAAAAAAATGCACAAGTACCTGCACAAGGTGCGACGATGCGTGGGGTGCGACGATGCGGACTATGATCGACATTGTTTGGCATGCGTTGAAATTGAGATTGCCGTTGGCCAACGAAGCAATTCGTCGGCTGCGCACCATGGGGCGGCGCAACGTTGCGGCCGCGCTGATCTTCGCCTTTGTGGCGGGTTCGATGGCGACTGGGCGGGCTTCTGCCGCAAGCCCGGGCGACAACGAGATCCGGATCGGCAACACCATGCCGTACAGCGGTCCGGCTTCCGCCTACGGCACCATTGGCAAGGTAATCGCGGCCTACTTCGACAAGGTCAATGCCGAAGGTGGCATCAATGGCCGTAAGGTCAATTTCATATCGTATGACGATGCATACAACCCCGCCAAGACCGTGGAGCTAACCCGCAAGCTCGTCGAGGAGGACCGGGTCCTCTTGATCTTCTCGAGCCTCGGCACGGCGCCAAGCGCGGCGGTTCAACCCTATTTGAACGCAAAAAAAGTCCCACAGCTGTTTGTCGCTTCGGGCGCGTCGATGTGGGACCAGCCGCGCGAGTTCCCCTGGACCATGGGCTGGCAGCCGAGCTACCAGACCGAAGCTCACATCTATGCGCAGTATTTGCTGGAGAACCATCCTCGCGGCAAGATCGCCGTCCTTTCTCAGGACGACGCGTTCGGCCAGGACTACGTCAAAGGCCTGAAGGACGGGTTAGGTGGCAAGATTCCGATCGTGGCTGAGGCTTTGTATAAGGTCACGGACACGACCATCGATGCGCAGATTGCCAAACTCAAGGCCTCGGGCGCCGACATTTTGTTCGATGTGACGACCCCGAAATTCGCCGTCATGGCGATCCGGCGAACTGCCGAACTCGGATGGAAACCGGCACACATCATCTCGACGGTGTCTCAATCGATCTCGGCCGTGATGCAGCCGGCCGGCCCGCAGAATGGCGAAGGAGTGCTGTCGGCTGGATACACTTTGGAGGGTGATGATGCGACGGCAGCAAGCGATCCGGCTTTCCGTGACTGGACCGCTTTCATGGACCGATATATCCCGGCCGCAAGCAAGTCCAACAGCCTGTCCGTCTTCGGTTACGGCGTCGCCAAGACGATGGTCGAGGTCCTGACGAGATGTGGCGACGATCTGTCCCGGGAAAATGTGATGAAGCAGGCGGCCTCGCTCAAGGGTCTGCAGCTTCCAATGCTGCTCCCCGGGATCATGATCAATACAAGCGCGAGCGATCACGCGCCGCTTGAGCAGATGCAGATGAGGCGGTTCACAGCCGGACGATGGGAACCCTTCGGATCCGTGCGAAGTGGGATTGATCCGGGTAGCGTCAGTGAATCCTTCAAGACGATATTCCGCTACGGTACGGCCAAGCGCGACTTGGCAACTCAGCTCAACGCCAACACCGTCACCCTGATGACCGGCTCGTTCGGCAGCACTTATGCCCAGATCGGCGCCGATCTCTCTTCAGTGCTCGACAATGGCGCAAATCTCCGAGTGTTGCCTGTTCTCGGCCGCGGATCAGTTCAGGCCGTGTCGGATATCCTGCTATTGAAGGGGGTTGACGCCGGAATCGTGCGCAAGGACACGCTCGCATACCTCGAACGCAAGGACTTCGCCAACAACATCCGCAATCAGTTTGTCTACGTGACCAAGATGTTCAACGAGGAAATGCACGTGCTCGCGCCGCGGACGATCCGCAGCATGAAGGATCTCGATGGCAAGACGGTGGTCGTGGATTTGCCGGATGCCAGCACCTTCGTAACCTCGATCAATGTATTCGAGCGTCTCGGGATCAAGCCGCATCTGCTCTATATCGAACCGCGGCTTGCACTCGAAATGCTGAGCAAAGGCGAGATCGATGCGATCGTGGCGGTCGAGGGCAAACCGTTGCAATGGCTCAGCCAGGTGAGGGACCCCAATCTGCATTTGGTGCCGGTCGGATATGAGAAGCCTCTGCAGGAGGAGTATTTGCCGTCTACGCTCTCATCGGCGGACTATCCCAACCTTATTTCAGACGGCGCTACTGTCGATACGATCGCGGCCGAGGCTGTTCTGGCGTCCTACAACTGGCAACCGACCAGCGACCGCTACCGCCGTCTCTCGTTGCTGGTCGAATCGTTCTTCACTCGAATTGCGCAATTGCAGCGACCGCCGTTCCATCCAAAGTGGAAAGAGGTGGCACTGAAGGCTCCCGTAGCTGGCTGGACCCGCTTCCAGGCAGCGCAGGAGTGGATCGACCGCAACTCTCCCTCGGCCGGGGCTGCCGCGGCATCTGCCGCAGTTGAGGTGCCACACGCAAGCAAGCAGGATCGCGACGATCCATTGTATCGCGAATTCCTGCTGTGGCGCGCGAACCGCCTAAACTCCAAGCGGTAACGATCCCTTTCAGGCGCGGGTATTTGGCGGCATCGCTCGTTATTGAGAACCATTTGGATCGGTCGCCAAGCGCGACCGCTTGCGGCGCGCGGCAATCATCGGCAGAGAGCGTCGCTGGTCAGCGACTATAGGTGGCAAGCGCCTCAAGTTGGCGTCGCGCCTCGAGCGCACCCCATTCCTCGGCTTTCTGATACCAGTTCCGCGCTTGTGCCAGATCGGGCTCCGGGTCGGCCGCGCCGAATTGCTTCGACAGAATCGGATCGAAGGTCTTCGCCAGGGAAAGGGCGGCGCGGGCATCGTGAGCTTCGGCGGCGCGAAGCAGCAGCAAACGGGCCGCCTGAACATCACCGGCCGCCAGCAGTTCCTGCGCCCGCCTGAGAAAACCTGCGACTTCATCCGGATTGATTTCCCGCATAGGCGGCTCCGCGCGTGCGGCACCCGGTGGTTCTGGGGATGTTACGGACTGTTGCTGTGGTGGCGTTGGCGCGGCGGCGCCGGAAGCCACCGCTGCGGCACTGGCGGACGCCCCAACGGTGTCGACGGGCGTCGCTGACGTCCCGGGCGTCGCTGACGTCCAGGTCAGCCGGACGAGGCTGCTGACCAGCGCGGCCCCGTCAGAGCCACGAAGCTCAGCGGTCAAATTCATCACGCCGACAAAGTCGGCCGGTGGAATGATCGATGCGTTCGAGATCTCCTGCGCCGGCACGCCCCATTCGCCGGTACTCATCCGCCTGCCGACCGTCAGCCTGGCATCGGCCGGGATTCCACCGATTGTGACCGTCGCGCTGGCACCGGGAGAGTTGACATTGACACCAAGCGACAGCGGCTCATTGACGGGTCCGTTGCCGTCGCGGACCACCAGCGACGGAGCGGGCTTGCGCTGCGGTGCTGGAAACAGGGATGACGTCAACGATTGCCAGGTCGGCAGGGCCGACAATGCCCCCTCTCCAGCCGGACCTTGCGATGCCGGGAAGGCAACAACGAAAACCAGCGCGATGAGAGCGGCCAGGCCCGTGGCGACCGCAAATCTGGCGGCGATGCCGAGCGCTTGATTCTGGAGGACAGACGGCGCTTCGAACAGCTCCGGCTCGCGCTGTTCTTGCATAACCTTCGCGACCGCCTCTGCAAAGATGTCCGGCTGCTTCTGGGTTCGCGAGTCCCGGCCTGCCGCGGCTCGCAAATACGCGACTGTCTCATCAAGCTTGCGCTGCGCCGGCCAGTCCTTGTTACCTGCGCGCACTACGGATAGCGGGACCGGGTCGTTGCCGGGTTCGCGCAACCCGGACGGTCCATGATCGATGGAAGCGAGGTCTTGTTGTTTTGGATCGCTCACGTCAATCCCCACTCTATTCAGTCGCGCCTGCTCAGCGGATCGGGCAACATCTGCCGAGGACCCAATGCGCCTTCGTCATCCTGCGCCGCGAAAATCTCGAAGGCTGCGATGGGGCTCACTAGTCCGGCCTGGCCTTCCGAGCCGGGCCCCAACCACATGAGAAGCGACAGCGGAAACGCCGCCGATGCTGCGTTGCACACCGCTGTAGCCGAAGATTGCGATATCTAATCCCTGCCGGCTTGCCCACGCAGTGTTCATCAGAGTGGTCCCATCTGATGGCCCTAAAGCTGACGCGTTTCCCGCAACGATGCTCACCAGCCAGAATGGCATTCGTGAGTTCCATTCTGGTCCAAAGTATGGGCGGATTGAAATTGGCGACCACAAACTGACCAAAATTGATCGGGGGCAAGACCTCGCGACGCATTAAATATCCGAGAATTCGATCGCGTGACGAAAGCGGGTAAGGTTTCGCGACCTAACCCGTAACAGTGGTCGTCGGGAGGGGCCGGCGGGTCGGCGGCGTTTCGCACCATCCCGTCAAAAACCCCCGCGCGAAACCGTGCTCAATCTTTCGGGCTGCCGGGCTGGATGCCTGCAACCGGATGACGCGATGACGTTCGTGGACGCGACTGACCTGCGTGTCTGCTAGCTCGCGCGTGCGACAACATTCATGCTTGCGCCGTCTCCTACCATTCGACGCAGTTCCTCCACCGCAGACGGAAGCTGGCGTCCGGTTCGCTCATGAAAAAAACGATATCCATTCGGCACAAAGAACGAGACCAGTTCCTCCAGGGACGAGCCGCGTTCGGCGAGGACGTATGGCGACAGTTCCATCATGAAAATCGGCCGGCTGTCCCGCAACAACGCGGTGGCGCCGCGGAGCACTTCAGATTCAAACCCATCAACATCGATCTTTACGAGCTGTACGGAAGGCCCGCCGAGTTCGGCCAGAACGCCGTCAATGGAGCGGGCACGCGCCGCGTTCGTCGGCATCGGCTGGCCGAGATGCTTGGCGTGCAAGTCCTCGCCTTCGACCAGGGGCCAGCTGGAATAGATCGAAGCGGGCACATCCGCCCCGTCATTCGACGCCAGGAAAAAGTGAAACGGCGTCACCCGTTTGGCGAGATCGCGGTTGAGATCCAGGTTGCGCCGGAGTTTCTGGATGGCGAACTCGGTTGGCTCGAAAGAAAGAACCCGGCCGGAAGGCCCGACGAGGCGAGCGAGAAGCAGGGTATGAACGCCAATATTGGCGCCGATATCGAGCACGACCGACGACGGTTTGACCAACTCCTTAAGCGCGCTCCTTGTACCCGGCTCAAAGATGCCGAGATAAATCGCAAAATCGATGCCCTGCGAGAGATCAAGATCAAAAGTTACATGATCTCGCTTCACGATGCACCGGTCGGCACGACCAGTCATCGCGCGGGCGATGTGGATCGCCCGGTACGCAACACTTGCCAGCGCAATCTTGTGAGCAGTCTTCATTCGGATACCGATTTGGAGAGAAATTTATCAGCGACCAGTATTCAGTTTGGCTGCTCCACGGTTCGATCCCCCGAAATTGCCGGTTCGATCTGCTCGTCACGACCGCTGAAAGCCCTGCTTCTGTTAAGTAGATTTGGCCCGGATGTGCAATTGGATTTTCTATCGACCATGCACTAGAAGGGTCGCTTAATGACGAAACCGGTTGCGATTCCCGAACCTCGCCAGCCTGTCCTGGCACGGCCATCCGACAGCTTCGCGCGGTTGACACCGCTTGGATGGACCGCTGGGCTTGTTGAACGATGGCCGACCCGCATTCTTTCCTCATCCGGCATACTTCACCGTTCTTGGCGTTAAGTTATGGTTCCAGGTATTACATCATCTCAACCTTCTCGACACATCCTCACTCTCGAGAATGCCGCCGGCCACCGACCGTCTCGCGTTTGATGCCGCGATGACCAGTGTCATTCGCGCCGCCCGTGTGGTCGCCTGGATGACGGCGACAAGCTTTGTCGTCGTTTTCGCGGGACTTGCGCGTTGGCTCGTTCGCGACTGGCGGGTTGCGACGCTCGCAACATTTGCGTTCGCGTTTTCGGGTGGGGTCGAATTCCACACGCGCGTCCTGCGCAGTGAGATGATCGCTGGATGCCTGATTATATTTGCTCTCATGATTCTCATTGCGGTCTCAAGACGACGAACGATCTGGCGCCCGCTCGCAATCGCCGCCGCCGCAATGCTCTGCGTACTTGGCCTGGAGAACAAGATTCATGCAATCCTGCTGATTGCGGCGCTTCCGCTGTTGATTCTGCCGTTCGGCGGCCCCGCAAGCGCTTCCAGCGAATTTTGGAGCAACAGCGCCCGAGCGTGGCCTGCAACATTAACAATGGCGCTGGTTGCCGGCCTGCTGTTACGCGCAGCGCTGCCGCTGATTGCCCTCGGACTTGATCCCACGACAGCGATGCCATCGCTGCATCCGCTCCTGTTAGGGAAGTTCGGCGTGTATCAGCTCGGGCTGCTGGCGTGGATCGGAGCCGGCATGCTGACTTTCGCAATGGTCCGGCGCGTCTGCCTTGCCGAAACCTTCGCCGCCATATTTGCTGTGATCGCCGGCGCATCACTCGGTCTATTGGCACTCTTCATCGAATACAATCCAAGCAATGTCGTCATCGTTCTCAACCCAATTGAGGTGATGATGACCTTCGCCGACCAGTCGGCGGCCTCGGCAATCGATAGCGGAAATCCCTTTGCCGCTATCGGTCTGTTTCTTTCGGGCGTGGCGAGTGTCCTGCAACGATATACGTTTGTACTTTTCACCTCGCCGCGTCCGACCGTGTTCCTCACCTGGCTGATTGTTCCCGGCATTGTCTATGCATGGCGGCGAGGAGAGAGACAGACGGCCACACAATCGGCCCTGCTCATGCTATGTGCTATTGCAATTGATTCACTTGGCATTCGCCGGGGACTGAAGGTCGAGTACTTTATTTTCACTGATCCCTTGATCATCATTGCGGGCATGGTCCTTCTGGACCAGATGAACGATCTCCGCTTTCACAAATGGGCCTATCCGATTGGCGTGGCTTTGGTCGCCTTGCATATCGGCGTCAGTCAGGCTGAGCCGATGAAGATGGCGACAGCACGCCGGGCGCCTGAGGGCATTTGCGAGTGGAGTCAGTATTACTTGCCACTCTTGCCGATGCCGTGGTGCGAGCTACCGGCCAAGCGCCCATGACCGTCATGGAGCGGCGATGATCAAATCGCCTTCAGTTTGCGATAGGCGAACCACACCATTTTCAACAGCAGCCAGCCGTCGCGAAAACGGGAAATCTGAGTCTCGCCGAAGGTGCGCGCCTTGTAGTGGATCGGGGTCTCGATGATCTTGAGATTCTGTTTGGCGGCACCGAAGATCAGGTCGAAGTCGCCGAACGGATCGAAGTTGCCGAAATATTCGCGCTCCCGTGCCAGCATCTCGTAATCCTTTCGCAACAGCACCTTGGTGCCGCACAGCGTATCCGTCAGCCTGGTGTTCACCAGATAGCTGAACAGGTATGCAAAGCAGCGATTGGCGATCAGATTGAGCGGGCGCATCGCCTCGTGTTCCATCGGGTAAATCAGGCGGGTGCCGTTGACGAATTCGGCTTTCCCGGTCTCGATCACCGCATGATATTTCGGCAGCGCTTCCGGCGGCATCGTCAAGTCCGCATCCAGGATCATCAGCACGTCGCCGGTCGCTGCGGCAAAGCCCTTCCGGACCGCATCCCCCTTGCCCTTGCCGTCCTGCTTCAGCACCTTGATGTCCCAACTATCCTTGTAGGCATCGCGGACCCGCTCGCACTCTTCGTGGGTACCGTCGCTGGAATTGCCCTCGACGAACAGGATTTCCTGAGCGGACCCAAATTGAGGCATCCGCAGAATCGCGTTTTCGATGTTGCCCTTCTCGTTCCTGCAGGGAATGAGAATGCTCGCGGACAGCTTTCGATCGGGAAATTGGCGGACCGGACGCCCGACGATATAGGTCCGCAGGCACAACCGTCTGATGCCGGGCAGCGGCGCGATGAACCGATTGATCAACGGTCCGAGGCCGAGCCAGCGCCGCGGCAGCAATTGCCGCCGCTCTGCCCGGATCACCTCAAAATCCGCCAGATCCATCAGGTTCAAGAAGTCGGCGGTGGCGATGTAATTTATTTCTGGTTGCTTGCTCCGCAGATGCAGCGCTTCGGCGAGCTTGAGTATCGGCTCCCACAGGTGGGAGTAATAGGAGATGATGATCCGCGTCGACGGTGCGCACAGCTGATGCACCAGCCTCAAGGTGCCATCGATATCCTCGAACATGCCGACGGTATCGGCGATCACGATGTAATCGAACGGCCCTTCGATGCCTACCACCGTATCCGGGGCTTCCGCGTCGCCCAAAACAAAATGCAGATCGGGATGACGGGCGTTCGCCTTGGCGATCGTCTCGGCACCGAAATCGATCCCGACACCGCAGGATGGCTGCAGCGCGGCGAGCAAATCTCCGCGGCCACAGCCTAGTTCCAGCACCCGCTTGCCTGGCGGAATCAGAAATCGCATGAACTTCTGATCGTCTTCATGGTAGGCGGCGTTGAATTCGCGCCAGCGATCCAGCTCATCGCCATTCGTCTCGTAGTGGTCGAGCAGATCTCGCTTGCGCTGACTGGACAGCCGCAGTGAAGCAGTGGCGTCGGATTGCTTCAGATACATTGCAGCCTCAAAACCCAAAACGGAGAGTTCTCTTAGCCGAAGGGGTCTGACCTGTAAAATCGGCAAGGCAGCCCGGATCAGCTCGTTTGCCGGCCGAACTTGTCCGGTTCAAGACCTTGAGCAGCAGAGCCACAATTGCTGCGGCGGCCCATCCGGTGCAACGAGCTATTCAAGCCTGTCGTTCGGCGAACGCCCGCCAAATGCCTTTGCCGACGCCAATCCGCCCAGCCGGCCGGTGATGGCGAAAAACTGCACCACGGTTTCCTCGATGATTTGCTGCGCCGATTTCACCGGATCGATCAGGCCCGCCGATTGTCCCGCCAGCGCGGGTGCAGCTTCCATGTCGCCGTGGAAATAGACGTCGCGAATTCCCTTCAAGGCATTCGGCGCCATCTATCCGGCGCCGGTATGGGCAAGAACGCGGTTCATGGCTGTCCGTTGCTGCAGGGGTGAGGCGGGCGGGAGAATTCCAGACGACGCTATGGCAAGTTCGGTGGGGCGACAATCCCGGCGCAGGTACCTGACCGGGTCGCTTTGTCTTCGCGCCGCAGCGAGCTTAAGATGCGCGCCGGGGCAACGCTCGAATGACAACTCAGAAGCCGAAAATTCTTCTCAGCGAAGGCTCCAGCCTGTCGTCGCGCGAGGCCATCACGGCATTGGGGCTTGGCGGCCACCGGGTCGAACTGGTCTCCAGCAATCCGATCTGCCTTGGGCGCTTCTCGCGGTTCGTGACTCGGGTGCATCGGGCTCCCACGTCCGGCGCCGATCCGGACGGCTATCTGGCGGCGGTGATTGAAATCGCCAAAACCGATCATATCGATGCGCTGATCCCGGTGCATGAGCAGGCTTATCTGTTTGCCGCCGCGCGCACGCAACTCCCGGCCGGTCTCGGAATAGCGCTCGCCGATTTCGAGGCGTTCGAACAGGTCCAAAGCAAGGCCGGCTTCGCAAGCTTGCTGACGCGGCTGAAAGTGCCGCAACCCAGCACCGAAATCATTCGCTCGGCGGATGAATTCGCGGCCGAGCGGCCCTACCCGTTTTTCGTCAAGGCCGCCTTCGGCACCGCGAGCGCTGGCGTCTGGCGGATCGGCGACGTCCACCAGCGCGATGCGCTGCTCGTTCAACTCGAAGCCCTTGACGCGTTCGCTCACGGCTTGCTGGTTCAGGCCGCGGTGACCGGAGCACTCGAGCGCACGCAGGCAGTGTTCGATCGCGGACGTCGCGTAGCCAGCCACATCTATCGTCAGGTTGTGGAAGGGCCCGGCGGCGGCGACATACTGAAGATCAGCGTCGCCAACGCCGGGGTTCGCGACACCGTCGAAAAGATCGGACAGGCGCTTAGGTGGCACGGCGCGCTGTCGTTCGACTACATCCTGGATGACGCAACCAACACGCCGCATTTCATCGACGCCAATCCCCGCCTCGTCGAGCCGATGAATGCGTGGCTGAGCGGTGTAGATCTACCCGGCGCCTTGTTGCAGATTTCGCTCGGTGAAACACCGCCGGTGCAGCCCGACGGCCGCGAGGGCATTCTCACCCGGCTCGGATTGATGGGACTGCTGGATGCCGCGCGGCGGCGCAGCCGCAGGCGCGACATCTTGCGCGAAATCGGTTTGCTCGCCGCTGGTTCCGGGCGATATCGCGGCTCGCGCGAGGAGCTGGTGCCGCTGCTGACGGATCCGTGGTGTGCGATTCCCTTGGGGCTCGTTGTGGCGAGGCTGCTACGCGCGCCTGCGACGGCCGCACGATTTTCGGAGACCACGGTGGCAGCCTACAGCCTGACACCCCAGGCGATCCGTCGGCTGCGCGCATGGCACGACGCCGCATAGGCCCACGGCGCGCCTCACTGCGGAGGTCGCAGCTCGATACCGTAACGGGCATAGATCCGCGCGATGGTGCCATCAGCCAGCAGCGCCTCGATCGCCGCATCGACACGCTGTCGCAGCTTGTCGTCAGGGCGGAACAGCCCGGCCGCGATGTTCCAGTTCAAATCCGGATCGTTGCCGAAAGCCGGAATCAGGCGCAACGGCTTGTCGGCGTGCTGCTGGTTGAACCAGCCGACTGTCGCCGGTGTGACCGCTGCCGCCTCGATCTCGCGATTGGCCAGCGCCGCAACGATATCGTCCTCGAACACGAACGGAGACGTGACGGTGCCGCCTTTGTCCAGCGTCATGGAGACCAGCGAGCCGACCGGCACCCCGACCCGCTGATCGGAGCCGAGACTGGCCAGCGACGACGCGCGCGAGTCGGCCCGCACCGCGAGCACGACACCGCTGCGATGATATGGACGCGATACCTGCACGCCGCCCGCGGGCGGCGTGTCCTTGCGGGCGATGGAGTCGAGCACGAGGTCGCAATCGGCGCGGCGATACTGGATCGCACTGATCACCCACTCCCGCGCCAGCTTGACACCGAGCTGCTGGGCAATTTTCTCGCCGAGCTCGATCTGAAATCCCGGTACCGATCCGGTCTTGCTGGCGAACGGCAGCGCGTTGGGGTTGGCACAGAGCGTCAACGCCCCGCGCTCGGTGATGATTTCCAGCGAGCGGGCATCTGCCGCAGCACTCCCAAACAGCAGCAGACAGATGCTTGCGGTGTATCGGGCGAGGCGGTATCGCGGTTTCCACGCCGAGGTTCGGCGATCGCCATGCAGTTTCGCCCGCGCGCCAGAGCCTTTTCCGTTTCGATAGAATCGAAACGGGGCTCTGGATCCTTCATTTGACGCGTTTTCTGGACGCGAACCGGTCTCCGCCCCGGATCGCGTCCGGGGCAGGCTTTCGCTTGAAAACGCTCTAATCATCGAGCCCCCGAATGTAGGCCAGGATCGCCATGATCTGGCCGTCGCTGAACACTTCACCAAAGCCCGGCATGGCGCCCGTCTTGCCCTTCCTGATGCGCTCGATGATGAATTCGTCGCTGCGCTCGGACTTCGACAGCTTCGGACCCCTGCCCGCGGCGCGGCCGCCATCCTGGTGACAAAAGCCGCAGGTGGTGGCGAACATTTGCCCGCCATCGATGTCGCTCGGCGAGGCCTCGGCCTGAGGCGTTGCAGATCCCGCGGGGGTCGATTGTTCGGCAGCGGTCAAAGGCCATGGCCAGGTGATGGCCAAGGAAGCAACAATCACAAACAATATTCGCATTCCGGCATCCGTGTTGACCGGCAAAGGCGGCAAGGAGCGATCCTTGCCGCCAGCGCGGTCGTCATCATTGTTATCTCAGCATTGTTATCTCAGCGCGAAGACGATCAGGGCGCCGGTATTCTTCGTCATGCTCTTGTAGGGCTCGCCATAGAGCGCGACAAACTCGTCGGCCACCAGGCTTCCCCAGCCCGCCGGTACGGCGATGTACTGCTTGCCACCCGCCATATAGCTGATGATGCCGGCATTATGGCCCGAGCCGTTGTTGCGTGACCAGAGCTCCTGGCCGCTCTCCGCATTATAGGCGTGCACGACACCTTCCGCATCCGGCACGAACACCAGATTGCCTGCGGTGGCGAGGACGCTGGCGAGCGGCGGCGCCTTGTAGTTGACCTCCCACTTCTTGACGCCGGTAACCGGATCGCGGGCGTCAAGATGACCACGGGCCGGCCCGTCCGGTGGCGCTACCAGCTTGAACTGGGCGCCGATGTTGAGCTGCGCCATCGGCTCGAGGATCGGGTTGGTCTTCTCCACCGTCAGATCCATGCACCATTCCTGGCCGATCTTGTAATAGAGCTGGGTCTTCGGGCTATAGGCACCAGAGTTCCAGCTGATGCCGCCGGCGATTGCCGGGCACAACGGACTATCCGCCTTGCCGGCCACGAGGTCGCGGCGACCGATCAGTTCGCCGGTCTTCGGATCGATGCTCTTGACGAAGTTGATGTTCTTTACCAACGGCCAGACGTTCTCGATCTTGGCGTTGGAGCGATCATAAACGAACACGAAGCCGCTCTTGTTGGCGTGCACTACGAGCTTCTTGTCGCCACGGTTGATCATGACGAACTCGCCCACCGCGGAGTCGAAGTCCCAGGCGTCGTGCGGCAACTCCTGATGGTAGAATTTGAGCTTGCCGGTATCGGGATCGAGCGCGATGACCGATGTGGTATAGAGATTGTCGCCCGGCCGGGCGCCACTCTTCTTCCAGTCGGGGCCCGACCAGTCGTAAAGCGGTGCCGGGTTGGCGGTGCCCCACCACACCGAATTGGTCTCCGGGTCATAGGCTCCGGGCATCCAGCCGCCACCGCCGCCGGTCCGCCAGGAGTCATTGCCCCAGGTCGCCATGGCCTCTTCGGTACCCGCGACCGTGAAGAATTCCCATTTCTTCTGTCCGGTCTTGGCGTCGACGCCGAAGATCGGTCCGCGCCCCGGCCATTCGCCGCCCTGTGCACCAATGATCACCATGTCCTTGACCACCAGCGGCGCGCCGGTGAAGCCTACCGTCACCTTCTTGGAATCCAGCAGCTTCAGATCAAACACCGGCTTGCCGGTCTTCAGGTTGAGCGCGATCAGGCGCCCGTCGACCGTGCCGACATAGAGATTGCCCTGTCCGAGTGCGATGCCGCGGTTGTATGGCGAGTGCGTCTGCTTGGCGACCAGTTCCTCGTCGAGCTCCGGGGTATAGCTCCAGATCGTCTTGCCGGTCGCTCCGTCCAGCGCGTAGACATGGCTGTAGGAGCCTGAATAGTACAGCACGCCGTCGAGGGCGAGCGGCGTCGACTGCAGACCTCGGGTGGATCGCTCCGGAAAATGCATCCACGCGACTTCGAGATTCTTGACGTTGCCGGCATTGATCTGATCGAGGCCGCTGTAATGGTAGGACTTGTAGGTACCGTGATGCGTCGCCCAGTCGTTCTGGGCCGCCTCGGCATTAAGCGCAGCCGCGTCCTGGGCCTGCGTCGGCGAGGTGGTCAATATGGCAGCCAACGCCACCGCGGCGCAGCCTCCAAGATATCGTGCATGAAAAGCCATCTGTATCCTCCGGTGCTGATATGTTTGTTGGACCGCGTTGTCGTCGCGACCTTTGCAATTCTGATGTCAACGCTTCATCGGGCCAAGGTCTCGACATAGATCGCATGGACCGACGGAACTGCCGTCATCAACAGACGGCTGCACTCCTTTCCGCCGAAGTACGAATAGGCAGAGGTTTCCGGCAAATGACTATTTTCGATGAGGGCGCCGTGGCGTGGATGCCATTCGGCGCATGTCGGCATAGGCCGTCGTCGCCGGGGTTTATCTGCCCCATGCTGCACCCGACACTGCCGGCGATGTCGGTGCGGTGCACCATGACAAATCCCCCCGAAGCCCCGGTATTAGTTGATCCGGATTGTTGTTTTTTTGTGAAGCGCAGGTCAGCCGTCGAGACCTCGAACCGAAATCCCCCGTCTGAAAACGGATGTTGCTGCACTCGCTTTGCTCGATCGCGTCCAACGTAGGACAAGGCGTTGAACTGTCAAGCGGCAAGACTTGCAGCCGGCAAGACTTGCAGCCGGGCTCCTGCTGCTGCGTGCCCGCGGCGGCCGCGCGATTTTCGGAGACCGCGGTGGCTCTGCGGCCTGACACCGCTGGCGATCCGTCGACTTCGCGCATGGCAGACGCTCGCGCCATGAGCGTCCTGTGACCGAAAGCGGTTTGCCTTGAGGCATCGGGACCCGTAGTTTGGGGTCAACAGAGCAACAAAATAGCCGTTCGGAGAGAAATTCCATGGCGCGCCTGAAGTTCGGAGCCTTCCTCGCCCCGCATCATCCCATCGGCGAGCATCCGATGCTGCAATTCCGCCGCGACCTCGATCTCGTCGAGCAGCTCGATGCGCTTGGTTACGACGAGTTCTGGTGCGGCGAGCACCATTCCTCCGGCTGGGAAACCATCGCGTCGCCGGAGATGTTTTTGGCCGCCGCCGGCGAGCGCACCAAACGCATCAAGCTCGGCACCGGGGTGGTGTCGCTGCCCTATCACCATCCCTTCAACGTCGCGCAGCGCATGGTGCAGCTCGACCACATGACCGGAGGCCGCGCCATCTTCGGTTCCGGTCCGGGGGCGCTCGCCTCCGACGCGCACACGCTCGGCATCGATCCGATGACGCAGCGCGACCGCCAGGACGAGGCGATCGCGATCATTCGCCGGCTATTCAATGGCGAACGCGTCACCGCCAAAAGCGACTGGTTCACCATGAACGACGCGGCGCTGCAGATTCTGCCGCTGCAGGAAGAGATGCCGTTCGTGGTGGCGTCGCAGATTTCGCCGTCCGGCATGACGCTGGCGGGCAAATACGGCATCGGCATCATTTCGCTAGGCTCGATGTCGACGCAAGGCTTGATGGCGCTGCCGACCCAATGGGGTTTTGCCGAGGATGCCGCCAGGAAGCACGGCACCACGGTGAGCCGCGCCAACTGGCGCGTGCTGCTGAGCTGGCACATCGCCGAGAGCCGCGAGCAGGCGCGGCGCGAGGCCGGCGCCGGGCTGATGCGCTGGCACAATGAATATAATGTCGGCACGCTGCAGCGGCCCGGCCTGCAGCCGTTCGCTTCGCCCGAGGATGCCGTGGAGAAGACCGCCGGCGGCGAAGGTGCCGCCTCCACCATCGGCACGCCGGATGATCTGGTGAAAACCATCAAGAGCCTGATGGAGGTCTCAGGCGGCGTCGGCACCATCGTCGGCTTCGTGCACGACTGGGCCAACCCCGAAAACACCCGGCGCAGCTGGGACATGGTGGCGCGCTACGTGGTGCCGGAAATCAACGGCTATATCGAGACCTTGCGCAAATCGCAGAAATTCGTGATCGAGAACCGCGCGGTGTTCGAGCGCGCCGGCCAGGCCGTGATGGCGAAGATCATGGAGAACGACAAGGCCGCGGCAGCGCTTTCGCTCACCGGCCCCGGACGCGTCGCGATCCCGACCATCAACGCACCTGATCTGCAGAAGGAAGCCGCCAAGCAGAAGGCGTGACGCGAGCGGCGCGGCCGCGACCGTTATCCGCGCCGCCTCATTCGATCACTTAGAGCCTTTTCCGTTCCGATTGAATCGGAACGGGGCTCTATTTCTTGTTTTGACGCGTTTTCTTCACGCGAACCGGTATCCACTTCGCTGGAAAACGCTCCAGTGCCCCGCAGAATCTTGTCGACATAGTCACCCGCGCGGACAAATTCAAAATCACTTCTGATAATAGTCCTGCACCGTCTCCCACGCCACCGTTTGCAGGAAACCCGCGGTCAGCGCGTCGATGCCCGCAAGATAGCTGTTGCCGACCGGCGAGCGTCCGGTCAGCACGGTAAAAACCGTGCAGGCCGCCAGATAAGTCCCGGCGAGGCTCGGATGGCGCTTGTCGGGCGCGTAGAGATTGAGCTCGGGCTGCTTGCCGACAGCGCGGGCGAAGGCGAGGCCCGCGGGAATCACCAGCGCGTTGTTTTCATTTCCCGCCGTCGTGTAGGCCTCCGCCAGTTGCGCCGTCATTTCCGGCTTGTCGGCATAGGCCCATGACATGAAAAACACTGGCCTCGCGCCATGCGCGCGCACGATCTCACTGTTCTTCCTCGCGAATTCGGTGAACACCGGCTTGAGCCTGGGATGAATCGGGCACTGGCTGCAATCCATCATGACCGCGGCGTCGAACAATTTGTCGAGCTTGTTGAAGACGACGTTGTTGTTCTCGTCGAAAGAATAGCTGCCGATGGCGTTGGGCCGGAAATAGCTTTCGACATCATGCCAGTCGAAGCCTGAGCCGCCGATTGTCACCATCGTGGCGCGATAGTCCTGCTTGTGATCGGGGTCAGCGGCTTTTTCCAGCTGTGACACATGGCCGGGCATGCCGTTGTTGTAATAGAAGAAGCTGTTGCCGATGAAAATTTCGGATTTCGGAAAATCGGGGCCCAGGGTCGTGACTGCAGGTTTGACTTGCGCCAGCGCCACCTTCGGCACGACCGCGATACAACCAGCGGCCAGCATGACAATGAAAACTCTGCCTAGAACACTGGACATGTTCGCTCTCCCCGCCTTGGTTTTATTTTGTGGCAGCCTATCACGCCGCGCGGCTTTGTCGCGCCCTCTGGGATCGGCCGAGCCCCCGGCCGGCCGCGCACGAGCCTTTGCACCGGACCGACAAAGGGTTATTTACCTGCATGAGCTATGCCGACGCGCGTCAGCCCGCGAATCTTCGCCCGTAACAAAGTCGCGGTCCCCGGAAAACGGAGCAATTGCCATGTCGATGCAAAGTGTGGCCTCCCCCGCAGTCGCCTTCACGCCGCCGAAACGCAATTCGCTCACGCATATTCCGGGCGACGAAGGCTGGCCGCTGATCGGCAAGACGCTTGAAGTGTTGGCCGACCCCAAAGGGCAGATCGAACGACAAGCCGCCAAATACGGGCTGATCTATCGCAGCCATATCTTCGGCGAAACCAGTGTGGTGCTGCTCGGACCCGACGCCAATGAACTGGTATTGTTCGACCAGGCCAAGCAATTCTCTTCCACGCATGGCTGGGGCCGGATCCTTGGCCTGCTGTTTCCGCGCGGACTGATGCTGCTCGATTTCGATGAGCACCGCCTGCACCGGCGGGCACTGTCGGTCGCCTTCAAATCCGGGCCGATGAAATCCTATCTTGCCGCGCTCGATACCGGCATTGCCGCACGGGTCGCGCAATGGAGGGCGCAACCGGGCCCGATCCTGTTCTATCCGGCAATGAAACAACTCACCCTCGATCTCGCCGCCACCTCGTTTCTCGGTGCCGATATCGGCCCCGAGGTCGACGAGATCACCCGCGCCTTTGTCGATATGGTGGCGGCCTCGGTTGCGGTGATACGCAAGCCATTGCCGGGTACGGCGATGGCGCGCGGCGTCAGGGGCCGCAAGCGCATCGTCGCTTACTTCTCGGAACAGATTCCGATCCGCCGTGCCAAGGGTGGCGAAGACCTGTTCTCGCAGCTGTGCCGCGCCACCCACGACGACGGCGCGCTGCTCTCGACGCAGGACATCATCGACCACATGAGTTTTCTGATGATGGCCGCGCACGACACGCTGACCTCGTCGCTGACCTCCTTTGTGGCGGCGCTTGCCGCTCATCCGCAGTGGCAAACCAGGCTGCGCGACGAAGTCGCGGCGCTGGGCATCGCGGCCGGTGCGCCCACGACGTTCGACAATCTCGAGGCCATGCCACTGTCCGAGATGGCGTTCAAGGAGGCGATGCGGCTGAAGCCGCCGGTGCCTTCGATCCCGCGTCGCGCCATCCGCGATTTCACTTTCATGGGCTACGCCATCCCGGCCGGCACCATGGTCGGCGTCAATCCGCTGTTCTCGCACCACATGCCGGAAATCTGGCCGGACCCCGATGCCTTCGATCCAATGCGCTTCACCGACGAGGCGCAGCGCGGCCGTCATCGCTTCGCCTGGGTGGCGTTCGGCGGCGGCGCGCATATGTGCCTCGGTCTGCACTTCGCCTATATGCAGGCGAAATGCTTCGCGCGGCATTTCCTGCAAAATCTCAGTGTTTCGCTGGAGCCGGGCTACACCCCGCAATGGCAGATGTGGCCCATCCCGAAGCCGCGCGACGGATTGCGGGTGACGCTGTCGCCGGTGTGAGTCCAACGGACTGTGATTGCCGGGCTTGACCCGGCAATCCATCCCCACGAGCCTACTCGATAAACGTCGTGAGCTGCGCGCCCTCGTCCGCCACGAACACCGCGATCAGTTCGGCGGGCTCGCTGTTGCTCGCATTCGCCGATACCAGGTGCGTCGCGCCGGGCGGTTCGAAGAACGACTGGCCGACCTTGAAGGTCTCGACCGGGCCGCCGGCAAGCTGCGAGCGGATTTCACCTTTGGTGACGTAAGCGGTAACGGAGCCGGCATGGCGATGCGCGCGGGTAAATCCGCCGGGCCCGTAGAACACGCGCACGATCGTCACGCGCTTGCCCGGCACATTTGGCAAAGCGTGCGAGGTGATCGGTTCGACCGTATCGAGCGCCGATCCCGTGGGATCGCCGACCGCGCATAGCGGTTCGACAATTGTCGATATGGTGTCCATCATGGCCGGCAGCGCTTTCCCGATCACGAAAGCGCAGGCGAGACCGGCAATAACGGCCATATAAAATGGCTTGGCTTCAGGTCGCGCCTGCATCACAGCGGATAGTGCGGACATGATGGTCTCCGTGAGTCTGGTTCGAAGTTTACACAACCCGGATTGGTCATTCCGGGATGGTGCGTCAGCACCAGACCCGGAATCTCGAGATTCCCCGATGTGCAATTGCACATCTGAGGTTCGATGCGGAGCCTGTCATCGGGCCGCGCTTTGCGCGGACCCGTTGGCATCGCCCCGGAATGACGGCGACGGTTATCCCGCGCCTTGATCGAACGCCTTGCGCATGGCGACATAGCCCTGCTGCTGCGCGGTCCAGTTGCGGCCGCCGGTGATGGCGCCATCGACCACCAGATCGTGCCCGTTGATGAAACTGGATTCGTCGCTGGCGAGAAACACCGCGGCATAGGCGATGTCTTCGGGCAGCCCGGCGCGCTGGATCGGCTGCGCGGTCTTGTAGATCTCGCGCATCACATCGGGCGTCTTCTCCGCCGCCTCAACCGGAAGACCCAGCGCCTTGCCGAAGATACCGGTGGCGATCGCGCCCGGCGAAATGCTGTTGACCCGGATGCCGGATTCGCCGAGCTCCATTGCCACGCATTTGGTGAGGTGAATGACCGCGGCCTTGGCAGCGCCATACACCACCGACGACGAAAAGCCGGCGAGCCTTCCCGCGATACTGCCGTTGTTGACGATGCTGCCGGAACCCTGGCGGCGCATATGAGGCGCGGCATGCTTCATGCCGAGCATCACGCTGCGCACCAGGGTGGCCATCGCGGCGTCGAAGCGGGCAACCTCAAGGCCCTCAATGCCGCCGGTTTGCGCCGGGCCGCCGGCGTTGTTGAACAGACAATCGATGCGGCCGAATTTTTCGACCGCCTGCCCGATCAGTGCGCGCATCTCATCTTCAACCGTGACATCGGTCTGGCGGAAGATGCAATTGCCGCCGAGCTTCCTGGCCAGCGCCTCGCCTTCCGGCGCGCGTCGTCCGGCGATAACGATCTTCGCGCCTTCCGCGACGAAAATCTCGGCGGTGCGCAGCCCGATCCCGCTTGTTGCGCCGGTGATAACCGCGACCTTGCCATCCAGCCGTGCCATATCGTCCTCCTGTTGCTGTACCGAAATTAATGGATGATGGCCGATCCCGGTCGGCCAGCAGCAGTGCCAGCGCGCTGAATATGCGACCGAGACGGATCATCGGCTCTTCCCGTGTTTTGTCGGGGCCAATATTCCCGGCCCGCCGGAACAACGCAAGCTTATGCTTGTTGCGTGCCCATACCCCCGGCGATGGGCCGGGTTGCCGCCTTTCTCGGCCGCCGACCGGATATTTCCCCTATACTCGGCGTTATCTGAGATTCGCTGATCGCCTGACCCAATGTGATCCATGCTGAAATTGATCGACGAGTTTCGGCGAGGCTGGCACGGAACATCGCAGCCATCGCTGCTTTTCAGCGTTGGATTTGCAGCCTCCTGCCTCGCCTTGTCGACCGCGGCGCGGTGGTGCCTTTCCCTGATCCGACCGGACGTATTTTTCACGCCATATTTTCCGGCCGTATTCTTTGCCGCCGCGTTCGGTGGTTATCGGGTCGGGATCGCGACTGCCCTGCTAGGGGGCGTGCTCGGCGCGACCGTCAATTTCAGCGCCGCGCAGGCCGATTTTGCAAGAATGGCGCTGATGGTGATCTATCTGATCGTATGCGGCCTCACGATATGGGGCATCGAGCATTATCGATCGGTCGCGCTGCATCAGCGGGAGATTTCCAAGCGCCTGATCCGGGAGGAGGAGTATCGCAAGCTGGTGGTCGACGAGCTTCAGCACCGGCTAAAAAACAAGCTGTCGACCATTCACGCCGTCCTTCACCAGGTACTGCAGGATCAACCCCAAATCTGGGCCAGCATCGACCAGCGGATACGGTCGCTGGCCGCGACCGACGATCTGATCGCAAGGGTCGACGGCAGCGGCTGCGACATCAGGGATCTGTTGCTCTCCGAACTCGGACCTTACGGCCATGTTCGATTTACCCTGAACGGCGAGCCGCTGTTTCTTCCGGCCAAATTGGCCGTGAGCCTTGCATTGATATTTCACGAACTCGCCACCAATGCCGGAAAGTACGGCGCATTTTCTTCGACGCGCGGGCTGTTGCAGGTGTCGTGGTCGGTGTCAGGCGACCGCCTCAACATTGCTTGGGACGAGACCGAGGGTCCTCCGGTCGCAAGCGTCGGGCCGGCCGGATTCGGGACCAAGTTGCTCAACTCGGCGCTGACGCCTTTCGATGGCAAGAGCGAGATTACCTTTCTGAAGACCGGGGTTCATTGCACCATGCAGTGCCGCATACCGCTGGCGTGAGTGGTCCTGGTCCGGATGGGAGTCTTCGCGTCAGCCGACATTTCCGGGGCTTCGTTGACCCTTTTTTAATGACAAGTCGCGGCGTTTCGCTCCGAATTGGCCGGCACCCCGCCGTGTCACCCTGTTTCTCGATGCCGCTTAACTAAAACTACAAGAGCTTTTGTCAGGCTCCGCAGCTATGCAAAGCCTCCCCAAGCACGACCTGCAAACCGCGGCGACCAAGGCCGACGGCGCGCTCGCCGTGGATGCCGAACTGAGTATCCTGAGGGGTGTTTTCAAAATGCTCCCCGCAGGCGTCACGGTTCAGGATGAGCAAGGCCGCTTCCTGCTGGTGAGCGATCTCGCCGCCGCGCAGCTTGGGATCGCCGTTGACGGGGCGGGAGCGCCGGATTCGAAAGAGCTAACCCATCGCCGCGAAACCGGCCTTGAATTGCTGCGCACCGGTCGCCCCGCCGTTGCCGAAGAATGGGTGACCGACGGGGAGGTCAAACAGCTGCTTCTCACGGCGCATCGGCCGGTTCGTATCGGCGACCGCGATCTGTTGCTTTCGAGCTCCGCCGATATCACCGCGCGAAAGGCCCTCGAGGATCAGCTATTCCGGTCGGCCTACCATGACGGGCTGACCGGTCTGCCGGCGCGCCGCGTGATCGAACACCGCGCCGACAATCTTTTGCAGCACGACGAACCGCGCGCGAGGTTCGCCCTCGCATTTCTCGACATCGACAATTTCAAGCACATCAACGACTATTACGGGCACGCGATCGGGGATGCGCTTCTGGTGGAAGTCGCCAGGCGAGTGGGGTTGAACTTGCGCGAGTCCGACATGCTGTCGCGGATCAGCGGCGACGAATTCCTGCTGCTGCTCAATCCAATCCAGAGCGAACACGAGGTGGCGGAATACATCCACTTCGTCCTGCAGCGGCTGAGGGCTCCGTTTTTCATCGATGGATCGGAAATTTTCGCATCCACTTCGATCGGGGTCAGCTTCTATCCCGAGCACGGCCGAAGCTTCGACGAGCTGTGTCAGAACGCCGATATCGCGATGTATTGCGTCAAGAACGACGGCAAGGGCGCTGTGGCCTTTTTCGACGCCAGCATGGAGCGCGAGGCTCTCGCGCGAATGAAGGTCGAGCAGTCGCTGCGGCTGGCCATTCTGGAAAAACGCTTCTGCTGCGCCTTTCAGGCGAAGGTCGACATCCGGACCCAGGATATCAAGGGCATCGAGGCACTGGTCCGGTTACGCGACGACGGCGGCATCATTCAGGCCCCCGGCACATTCATCAATCTCGCGGTGGAACTCGGACTGATCGACGAGCTTACGCATCTGGTGCTGGCGGAGATCGTCAAGTCGATCGATCTCATCAACGAAAGCTTCGGCGCCGATACCACCATCAGCATCAACATCGCGGCCAAGCAGGCCGGCAATCCGGACTTCATGCGCGCATTTGCGCAGGCGCTCGAGGCGACCGGATATCCCGCGCGCTTCATGATCGAGGTCACGGAAGACGCCTTCGTCGCAAAAACCCATTTCCAGACCGAAATTCTGCCGATGTTCCGGAAACTTGGAGTCGGGGTCTCGATCGATGATTTCGGCATCGGCTATTCCTCGTTGTCGGCGCTGGCCGACATCACCGCCGACGAAATCAAGATCGACCGGTCGTTCATCACCGACATTCATAAACGCCCGCGCAGCCAGGGCATCTTGAGGGCGATCGAATCGCTAAGCGAAGCCCTCGGCATGACCGTCGTTGCTGAGGGTATCGAAACCTTCGAGGAACTCGCCTATCTGCAGGCCGCCACCAAGATCCGCTATGCGCAGGGCTTCTATTTCTCGAGGCCGATCTTTCTTGAAGAACTCAAGCCGCCGGTTCGGATGTTAAGCCATGCGCGCCCCAGCGCGGCAAGCCGCCCGCTGCAGGAAAACCGCTCGGCCTGTTCGCGCGGCGATCGCCATCGCCGCTGATCCCTGGGCAAGCGCGCCGCTCCCTTTGCTTCGATACGCGTTGTTTCGACAGAACCTGTTTTGACTGGACTATTTTGACAATACCGGCAGCGGCGGCACGCTGTCGTTCGGCGCCTCGGCCTGCATGGTGATCAGCGTCATCGAGACCAGGTCGTAATAGCCGAGAATGCCGATGATATCCATGATGCCGCGCTCGCCGAACTTCGCAAGTGCCGCTTTGTAGATCGGATCCGACACCTTCTTGTCGCGGTAAAGTGCGGCGGCCAGATCGTAGAGCGCGGCCTCGTCGTCCTTCATGTTATCGGGGCGTTTGCCGGCCGCGATATCGGCGGCGACCTTCGGATCGAGACCGGCCTTGAGCGCCAGCGGATAATGCGCAAACCATTCATATTGCGCGGTCCACTGCCGGGCGGCGATCAATATCGCGAGCTCACTCAGGCGCGGCGGCAGCGACGTATTCCAGCGCAGATAGTCCGACAACGCCGACAGCCGGGGCGCCAGATCGGAGTTGCGGATATAGGCGCGATAGGGCGGGTTAACGAACTTCGCATTGCGCGGAGGGGCTGCGATCATGTCAGCCCATGCCTTTTGCGGGGGCGTCAGCTCATCGGCCTTCAAAGGCGCAAAACGGGTGATGTCCTCGGCGCGGCTGATATTCGGCGTCGCGACCAGAAGGACCGCATAGACCGCGGCAAGCAGGCATTTCATCGTTTCTCTCCCTGATGTCGCGGACTTCCGCCGCCTTGACGTTCCGCAAGACTATTCAGATGGAGGAGTGGTTCAATGGGATAATGGCCCCCGGGGAGGTGACGCCTTGACCCGGGGCGCGCCGTCACACTATCTGTCGCGTGCAGACCACCGAAATCGAAACCAGGGAGAGTAGCCGTGCGAACGTCCTTCATCGTCCAGGCCATTGCGGTCGCTTTACTTGGGACAGCCGCGCAGGCGGATGATCTGAAGATCGCCCTGATCTATGGCAAGACCGGACCGCTGGAGGCCTATGCCAAGCAAACCGAGACCGGTCTGCGCATGGGTCTGGAATATGCCACCAAGGGCACCATGACGCTGGACGGGCGCAAGATCGTCGTCATTACCAAGGACGACCAGAGCAAGCCCGACCTGTCCAAGGCAGCACTCGCGGAGGCCTATCAGGACGACAAGGTCGATATCGCCATCGGCACGACATCTTCCGCCGCTGCGCTGGCGGACCTTCCGGTGGCCGAGGAAAACAAGAAGATCCTGATCGTCGAGCCGGCGGTCGCGGACCAGATTACCGGCGAGAAGTGGAACCGATACATCTTCCGCACCGGGCGTAATTCCTCCCAGGACGCGATCTCGAACGCGGTGGCGATCGGCAAGCCGGGCGTCACGATCGCGACGCTGGGCCAGGACTATGCCTTTGGCCGCGACGGCGTCGCCGCCTTCAAGGAGGCGCTGGCCAAAACCGGCGCGACGCTGGCGGCGGAAGAATATGTGCCGACCACCACCACCGATTTCACCGCGGCCGGTCAGCGTCTGTTCGATGCGCTGAAGGACAAGCCGGGGCGCAAGATCATCTGGGTGATCTGGGCAGGCGGTGGCGACCCGCTGACCAAGCTGCAGGACATGGACCCCAAGCGCTACGGCATCGAGCTTTCGACCGGCGGCAACATCCTGCCGGCGCTGGCTGCCTACAAGCGGCTGCCCGGCATGGAAGGCGCGACCTACTATTATTACGACATTCCGAAGAATCCGGTGAACGACTGGCTGGTCGCCGAGCATCAGAAGCGTTTCAATGCGCCGCCGGATTTCTTCACCGCGGGCGGATTTTCCGCTGCCATGGCCGCGGTTGCCGCTGTCACCAAGGCCAAATCCACCGATACCGAAAAGCTGATCAGCGCCATGGAAGGCATGGAGTTCGATACGCCCAAGGGCAAGATGATGTTCCGGAAGGAGGACCATCAGGCGCTCCAAAGCATGTATCACTTCAAGGTCAAGGTCGATCCGAGCCTGGCCTGGGCCGTGCTGGAGCCGGTGCGCGAGCTCAAGATCGAAGACATGAATATTCCGATCCGCAACAAGCGTTGACCACAATCCAGCAGTCGTTCTGCGCCCTAGATGTTTGAACCGTCATCGCCGGGCAAAAGCGCGAAGCGCGTCTTCGCACGGGGTAACCCGGCAATCCATCTCGCCTCCCGAATAACAAGTTTTTGGGAAGCGGATGGATGCGCGGATCAAGTCCGCGCATGACATCGGAATCTGCCGCAACGCCGACGATCGACCAGAGACAAACCTTCGATGACGCCCGAATGACCTTCACTCTCGAAACCCGCGATCTGACCATTCGCTTCGGCGGCCACGTCGCCGTCAACCGTGTCAGCTGCACCTTTCGTCCCGGCGAGCTGACCGCCATTGTCGGCCCCAACGGCGCCGGCAAGACCACCTATTTCAATCTGATCTCCGGACAGCTGCGCCCGACCGAGGGCAGCATCCTGCTCGACGGCGCCGATATCACGCAGCTTTCCGCGCCGCTCCGCACCCGCGCGGGGCTTGGCCGCGCATTCCAGCTCACCAATCTGTTTCCCAATTTGAGCGTCGAGGAGAATGTTCGCCTCGCCGTGCAATCCGAAAGCGGCGTGCATTACGATATGCTGCGGCCGTGGATGACGCGCCGCGACCTGATCGCGCGCGCAGACGCCATTCTCGACAAGGTCGCGCTTGGCGGCCGGCGGAGCGTGCCGGCGACCGCGCTGTCGCACGGCGATCAGCGCAAGCTCGAAGTCGCGCTGATGATGGCGCTCGAGCCGAAGGTCTTCATGTTCGACGAGCCGACCGCCGGCATGAGCATCGACGAAGTCCCTGTTGTGCTCAATCTGATCGCGCAGCTCAAGCAGGATGCCAGCAAGATCATCCTGCTGGTCGAGCACAAGATGGACGTGGTGCGTTCGCTGGCCGACCGCATCATTGTGCTGCACAACGGCCAGCTGGTTGCCGACGGCAAGCCGGCCGAGGTGATTGCCTCGCCGATCGTGCAGGAGGCCTATCTCGGCATCGCGCGCGGGAAGAGCGCGGCATGACCGACCTTCTCACCCTCGCCGGCGTGCACACCCACATCGGACGTTACCACATCCTGCACGGAATCGATTTCGGCGTGCCCGAGGGCCAGACCACCATGCTGCTTGGCCGCAACGGCGCCGGCAAGACCACAACGCTGCGAACCATCATGGGCCTGTGGCAGGCATCCTCGGGACGGATATCGCTTGACGGGCAATCCATCGAGCAAAGCCCGACC
>WNGN01000043.1_pt1 | contig 59901 bp, 103 predicted proteins | sample 5400561 | NCBI WGS metagenome assembly WNGN01 (sample SAMN13153379, study PRJNA577476) | soil metagenome | isolation source: 115 cm soil or saprolite under Garry oak tree replicate 2 | place: USA:California | collected 2016-06-15 | reverse complement strand
GCGTTGGCAAGATGGGATTGGGAGCAATTCAATATGTAACATCTCCTGCTACCGGAATATTAAAGGAAACAGTGGAAAATCCAGTTGCTAATTTAACTGGCAGCGAACGCGCTGGCGAAGCTGCTGGATTGATTGCTGGTGGAGCTTTGCCGGTTGCTAAACTAGGTAAAGTCGCTAATGCAGCTAGACCTATCAACAAAGCGTTTAATCAGTTGATTGACTTGGTTGGCAAGGAAAACTTACCTACCTTCATTGCTGATTTAAAATCTAATCCGCGTCTATCGCCTATGGACGTTAGCGCACCAGTGCAACAGGCCGCACAAAAATTAGTAGTCACTGAAGGTCCGCACCAAAATTTAATGAAAAATGTTGTGGAGCAACGTTTGGCTAGTGCCAAAGGTGCTGTTGGAGACGTTATTGATACGGCTCTTGGTGGTTCTATAGACGTTAAGGCTACCATTGACAGACTTCAAAATAAAGCTAGAGAAACAGGTAGAACTTTAATCAATCCGGTCATTGGAGCTACGCCACATACAGAAGTTACAGGTATCATCAAGGCTATTGATAAAGAGATTGGCGCTCCTGCGATGAAAGCTATTAAAGCTGGAAAGCAGCCTTCTCTACCGTTAGACCCTTTGCAGACAGAACTTTATAAGTTACGTCAACAAATTCGCGGCTCTTGGCCCGATAGGGATACGATGCATCATTATACTGATGACTTGCATAGTATTCAATCTAGATTGCGGGAAAGAGCAGATGCTTTGACAAGTAGTTCTGTTGGATCAGAACGATTATTAGGTAAGGAACTTAAAGCTTATCGCAATAAAATTGTTGACGCTATTGATAATGCCAGTGGTCCTAAAAATCCTGATACCGGACTTGGGCCATATAGAACTGGTTTAAAGCAGTATGCAGATGACAAACAAGTGCATGAGGCTTTCGAAAAAGGCGCGGAAATTTTAAAGAACCGCCCAACCAAGCATACTGATGATCCTAGCTATTGGAAATATTGGATTGACAATGCCAGTGCTGATGAAATAGCTGCTGCTAAGGAAGGTGCTCGCGTTGCCGTTGATAGTCAAATTCGCGGTATGCGTAATGCTGTTGGTCAAAAAGGAACTGAAATCCCACAAATAGATTTTAACAAGGAAAAATTAAAATATTTGTTTGGCAATACTGAAATTGAAGAAATGTCAACCAAGCTTCTGCATGAGCGCAAGATAGCCGATACCAACAAAAAGCTATTTGAAAATAGCCAAACTGCTATGCGTCTCAAATCTCATAGTGGAATTGATTTGCCAGTATCTACTGACATTATGCGTAGTGCGCCGATCATGGTAGGAGGCGAGATTGCTAATAGCTTGGCTGGCGGTCCTATGGGAGCTTCTACCGCTTTGATCTTGGGATTGAAAGGTGCCAATAAACTTAAAGATATGGCAAAGCTATCTCATGCTAAAGCAAAGAATGTAGAGCTAACTAAGCTAGCTACCGCTACCGGACCCGATAAGGATGCCTTAATTCAAGCGTTGTCTAATGTTGTCACTCCACCTAAGCAAAGCTTGCTTTCCAGAACTGGTAATGCGTTGTCGCGTGTAATTGCTCCATAAACGGTAAGGTTCTAATTTCCACCAAAAATATGCTATGACGATAAGTATTGTAGGCATCCAAACGTAGCGACGAAATTTAAAAATAATTAAACCTATTAGGATTAGAACTATGAAGTTTTCCATTTTTAAAACTTTCTTATTGTCGTTATTGATGGTTGCACAGGTACATTTTGCTTATGCTCAAACGGCTAGCATTTTACCTCCTGCCAAAACTACATTTGTGGATCAGAACGGCAAACCGTTAGTTAAGGGAACGGTAGATTTTTATATTCCATCTACTACTACCCGCAAGACGACTTGGCAAGACGCGGCTGAAACCGTTCCAAATTTAAATCCGGTTGTGTTGGATGCAGCCGGTAGAGGTTTGATTTTAGGTTCTGGTACCTATCGCCAAGTTGTTAAAGATCGCAATGGCAATGTCATTTGGGATCAGAACACTTCGTCAGTTGGCTCTGGCGGTGGAGGAACATCGGGTACGGGTGATGGTGATTTAGTTGGAACAGTGAAACCTTGGGCTGGCATGGTTGCGCCTAATCAATATTTATTTACTTACGGGCAAGAATTATCAAGAACTACATACGCTGTTTTGCTTACGGCCATTACGTCTAGTCAATCGGTGTTTTGTAATTCTGGTAGCCCCATACTAAGCGGTGTAGGAGACACTACAAATTTTTGGATTGGAATGCCTGTTGAAGTTTCTTGCTTGGCTGCTGGTTTTTCTACCATTATTTCTAAGACTTCTTCTAGCGTAACATTAGCTGCTAATGCTAACACCACAGTTAGCGCAACGGCGGTATTTTTTCCTTGGGGCAGAGGCAACGGTACCACCACTTTTAACTTACCAGATTTTAGAGGCTTAACCCTTGCTGGTAACAATAACATGGGCGGTACAGCCTCGGCAAATTTAACAGCAACATACTTCGGAGCTACTAATCCTAACTCCATTGGTGCGGCTGGTGGTAATCAAAGCGCAAGTATCGCTTTAGCCTTAGCTAATTTGCCAACAGGCATTACATCTGCAAACGCAGCACAGGCAATTAGTGTTGCATCTAGCACGGTGTTTATGCAGCTTGAGCCTGATCAAGCTGTAGCAACAAGTGGCGGCTCATTTGGTTATATAGCATCAAGCGGCCACAGACTTACAGTTAACTCGGCTGGTAATAACGCAATAAGCGTTACGTCTAATAACACTAGCGGTACTCCTTTAGTTATTGCTAACGTTCCTCCTGAAAAGACTATTAATTATATTATTAAAGTAACTCCTGATAGCGCATCATCTGTGTCTACTGGTGTTACTTCACTTGGTAGCATGGTAGGAGATATTGCTTGTACGGGAGGCTTAACTTGCACTGGTAATAATATCAGCGTAAACCTTCCTATAACTTTAGCCCAAGGTGGCACAGGGCAAGTTACCGCTCCTGCCGCTAGAGCCTCTGGCGGATTGAACGTAGATCAATATACAGGACATGGCGATAGTATTTATACTATTTTGCCAACGGATAGAACTGTTGGAACCAATGCAACATTTACGGCGTCTAGAACTTGGACCTTACCAGCCGCCAATGCTGTTAATCCCGGTCAAGAAATTGTTATAGCTGATTTTCAAAGCACTGTTACAGCAACAAATACACTTATAATTACTAGAGCAGGCTCAGATACTATAAATGGAGCAACGTCAGTTACTATGGTTGTAGCTAATGGCGCTTATCTTTTTAAAAGCGATGGTATTTCAAAATGGACTGCACAAGCATTAGGAGCGGCTGCTGCTGGTGGTGTGAGCAGCGTTACTTGCGGGGCTGGTTTATCAGGTGGAGTAATCGTCACTAATGGTACTTGTGCTGTTGCTAGTGGAAATAAGGTGTTACTCAATACCTTGACTGGTAGCGGTGGCGCTACTTTATCTGATACCACAAGCTTTACGTCAACTTATAATGATTATGAAATTGTATTTGATAACGTCCTGCCAGCAACCACTGCTGTTCAATGCCGCTTGAAGGTTAACAGTGGCGGTGTTCAAAGCACAAGCTATTTGACCGTTAGTAGCGGGTTTAACACTGGTGGTTCTTCTAATACAGCATCTACTACATTTTTTCCATGTTCGATAAACGTAGCTCAAGTTAATAACTCGGCTAGCGGCGGCGGTGTTTCTGGTCGCTTGATAATGTATCAAGCTCCTAGCACCACATTTCGTAAAATGATGAATGGAACCTTTTTCCATCTAGATAGTGGCAGTTCACTAATAGATCATAGTATCAATTCCGGTTATTGGGATGGTGGTAACGGTGCTGTTACTGGAATAGAAGTTAGCTTTTCATCCGGTAATATCACAAGCGGCACAGTAAAGATTTACGGCATTGTGAATTAAAGGATAGAGTGATGAAAGCGATTGGTTACGGCTGTAGTCATATGGCTGGTGGTGGTATTACCGAAACAACGCTGTTGCGGGCCTATCATTTTGAGCTAACGGCATTGTGGCGCGGAGAAACCTATGAAAACAATGGCGTTGGCGGCAGGGTAGCAGCAGATTTAGGAGATGTGATTTTTGCTCATTCGCCGGTCGCTGGCGAACGGTTTGAAATTGCGATTGGCTTTAATGATGTATGCGCTTTCGGTGCTGGCGCGGCTGCGCTAGGTGTGTTTTCATCTTGCGTGTCCGCTTTAGCCCTTTGGCTTGCTGGCAATAAATCTCCTGCTGTTAACAATGATTGGAGTTTCACCGGAGCATGGTCTAATAGCGGGATCACACCGGGAAAATATACCGATGCTGCTTCTGCTACAGCATCAGGTACATTTGATGGTGATTTATTCATATTAGGTTATACGGTTTCCAGTTATCTTGTTAATGGCCTTCCATTTATGGGGCGTTTCAAGGTAACTATTGACGGAATAGACCAAGGAATATTTTCTGCACAAGCTCTATCTTCAACTCAACGTAATATAGATAGCTCTAGTCGAGCATCAGCAGCATTACGATTAGCCGGTTTTGGTGCAGGCTCACATACATTCACCATCACAACATTGGATGCAAGGCGTGTATTCATTGACTGGATTGGTCGCGGAGCTAACGGATTACTCTGTTCGATCTTGTCAGTACCAAAGTGTACAACTTATGGCTACAATAAGGATGGTGTAAACTGCACTTCAGCTAACATAGATACTATAAATGCAGCATTATCTTCATTGGTCACTCAAGCTATAGCTGATGGGTACAATTTACATTATGTTGATATTAATTCTGGTTATGATCCAGATACAATGACTATTGGTTCTGGCGCTTCTCAAGGGGACCATCCTAATAATTTAGGCGGCATACAATGGGCTAAAACAAAACTGGCGACATTACCATGAGTAACAAGATCGACAAGGACTTTGAAGCTGCCGCTGCTAGAGCTTTAGCAGAAGATAAGGCTGTTGTTCCTGCTATAATTAAGCCTTCTCCCAAAACTACTGTTAAAACCACTAAGAACATTTGGCCATTGCAGAAAGACGCTGTTGCCTTTTATGGTGATCCATACCAGCCTGACTTTATGGCTAATCTAACGCATGTCATTTGTCCTTGGAATTTTACTACCGGAAACAATATAATCATTTCTCATGTAAAGTGTGCTGATAGTTTAGCTAGAGTTTTAAATAAGACTTGGGTTGATATTGATAAGTCTCAGGATCATGCCCACAATCTAGGGTATGATGTATTTGATGGCTCATATGTAGTGCGTCCTATGCGCGGCGGCAAACTACCATCCATGCATTCATTTGGTTGTGCATTTGATTTTGATGCGGCTCAAAATCAACAGCATTCTTTGAAACATTTATTTCAACATAATACGCCGCTTGTGGATAACTTTCTAAATGAGAATTGGGTATGGGGCGGGGATTGGTCGCCTTCCTCAATTGATGCTATGCACTTCCAAGCCGCCAGAGTTCACGCTTAAACAATTAAAGAAAGGAACTTTTAAAATGAATAAAACCCAACTGCAATCTACTGTTGCGCCATTGATAGGCATAGCTGCTGGTTATTTAGCTGGCGCGCATGTGCTAAATCTCAGTGCTGGCGATTGGACTATTGTAATCAGCAGCATCATGGGAGTTGGCGCTATTCTGTGGCCCGCTCTTGTCACCAGAGCGCAATCACTCAAAGATACTGTTGGTAAACTTCCACAAACTACCGTCATTACTGATAGAGCATCAGCCGAGGCTTTGCCAAATAATAATGATGTAGTGGCAGTTACGCCAGAAATTGCAGCAGCAATTAAAAAGGCATCTTAATATGAAAAAACTTATAATTTTAGCACTAGCTCTTTCACTAGGCGGCACATTAAGCGGCTGCTCTACGCCATTTGGCGAACGCATTACCAGCTTTATCGAAACGATTAAAGCAGGAGCTTCAACTACTGTTTCGCCAGAAGCAATCTATGTAGCAGCAAATGCATATGACGCTGTAGAAGTCACAGCTACAAATTATTTAAACATGAAAAAGTGCCCTACTGCGGCTCCGTTCTGCCGTAGCTCTGCTGCGACTAAGCTGTTAATTCCAGCTATTCGCTCTGGTAGAGTAGCTAGAAACGACGCCATACAATTTATGAACGATCATCCCGGCCAATTGGGCTCTAAGGGATTATACGATGCTTTGACTACGGCAACAGACAGCGTTAAAAAAATCTTGAACCAATACAAAGTAGCAGGAGTTAGCTAACATGGATGCAGTAATTCAATTATCATTAGGCTTGCTTCAGCAGCTATTACCTTCGCTAAGTGTAGCTAACGCCGGATTAGTTGCTAAAATTGTTGAAGGATTGGTAGCTCTCATGCCAGTTCTTATTAAAGAATATCGCGACGTTCTTCCGATGGTTAAAAATGTGATAGCTGTGCTTAAGGATCATACTGCGGTCACACCAGAGCAGCTAGGTGCGTTGCAAACTCTTGAAGCTCAAATTGATGCTGACTTTGAAACAGCAGCCACTAAAGCACTAGCTGAAGATCAGTAATAATTTTAACAAAAGTGATTTGAGGAAATGGGCTGGTGGAGCAAGAAATACTTAAATTAGGTATCGCCGGTCTAATTTGTCTGGTATTGTGGGTAATGCTTACAAAGTCTGAAAAGCGCGAAGAAAAGAAGGATATGCGTATTCAGATGTTGGAAAATCAATTGATAGAAAGCTATGACGAACGCATATTAGCAGCAGATAGAATGTCTGACGCTTTGCATAGTAGTGCTAGCGCAATGAATAGTTTAACCGCCGAAATTAGGGGAAATAAACATGCGTAGTGTAATTCGGCAGTTTAAACGTATTTATGAAGATGATGGTCGCAATGATAAGACTTTTATCATCCAAGAGCTACGTCTTAAGTTATCGTTGGAAAATTTAAAAACAGCTACAGAAGAAGTGATCAGGGCTGCTCAAAGCTTGCGAGATGTTTTAGCATCTCGAAAAATCGTAAAGTTACGCTGATGCTTAAAGTCACATTAACCATATTGATATTAATATTTATAACTGGTACGATATCTGGTTTTGAGCTAGCAATTGCTCATGATCTTGACCATCCTGAATTAAATGGCTGGTTTGATAAGCTAGCTAGTGGTAAAGGGCTGTGCTGTTCTTTTGCTGATGGGGAAACGGTCGCTGATGTTGATTGGAAATCCGATAACGGTCATTATCAAGTCAGGCTTGATAATCTGTGGATTGATGTACCTGACGATGCTGTAATTAAGGAACCTAATCAGGATGGCAGGACAATGGTATGGCCTATCCGTTATAGTGGAGAGCTTGCCATTCGTTGCTTTATGCCGGGGAGTATGTCATAATGACTTGCTTATTAGCTGCTGTTACCTGTGCGTTGCTGGCGCAAGGTGCTCTAAATGATATCAGCAAAACGCCGGGAGCAGTTAGAACAACAAATAAAGCTGACATATGTTCTAGTCATACATCAGCTATACGCAATGTATCAACAGCAACTAAAAATAAAGTTTTTAAGCTCTATGGTTTAACCAATAAGACAGGCTGGTGCAAGCAATCTGGCTGCGAAGTAGACCATTTGATATCGCTGGAATTAGGCGGGAGTAACGATATCAAGAACCTGTGGCCGCAATCCAACGCCGCTAGCTGGAACGCGCACCAGAAAGACGCTCTTGAAAACCGGCTGCACAAGCTGATCTGTGATGGAACCTTGACGCCGCGACAGGCGCAAAACGCCATCTCTCAGAACTGGGTAGAAGCCTACAAAAAATACCTAGCGCCGTGACCTAGAAACCGGGGCTACGTTCGTTAAAATCGGTAAGGGGTAGCTAGACAGCCCAAAAGGAAAGAGCCTCTCAGGAGGCTCTTTTTTCAGTTAAAATCAGGATCGCGTGTTGCTTCCGTCAACTGATCGTATTCTATCATATTAAGGCGATCAATAACCCTGATGTTATCACCGAAACCTTCTTTTAAATCCTTAGCTAGCTTAGTGGCTTCCTCAAGTGTAGTAAGAAAAGCATAGTCAAACCAACCATATTGATCTTTAGCTTCAACTACATATCTAAGGAAATCCATCTAGTTTGCTCCATCTTTCACGCATACAATAGACGTGCAATAATAGCTAGTCAACACTTATTTTTAAAAGAACTGCAATTGTTTTGGCTTTGGCGTATGTCCTATTTCTTCTAGTATCTCCCTAGCCTTAGCAATATACCAGTCATAATTGATGTTTGTGGGGAACTCTATAGGCATATCCATGAAAGGTACGGCTCCATCAGTTTCGGCTACCTTATTACCCGTCTGTACATAATTAATCGTTCCGGTTTCCCCTTTGATATATGCCCATCTGACAACCTTACCAAGATATTCTTTGTTTTTATGCGCGCCACCTTTGACCTGTCTAACTGTAACAAATCTATTAAAATTCTTACATTCTTTAATGGTTTGTTCAATTGGTATTCCTTTTGATAGCAAAGCTTCCACTGCATCAGAGCAAATTAGCACCATCGGATTAGTGTCTAGCTGTGTTCCAGACTGCGAACCTACTTCGCTGTATGGACCTTTCTTCTTAACTGATCCATCAAGCTTGATTGCAAAATAGGCGTTAACGTCTCTGGCGTAATATCCCTTATACCTTGTTTCTTCGGTTTCAAATCCGGTGCGCCGTTCCCATTCACTCACACAGTATTTTAAGGCATCCTCTTTGTCTTTGCCTACACTCATTACAATGCCGTCTGTGTTAGCACTTATCACTTCTATGCCGTGTAGCTCCACCATCTCTATGAGCATGAGCAAGGCTAGTTGCCCGGTGACAGTCACTTGAATGGTTAGATCAGGAGCGTAGACACAACTCCAAACGTCACTAAACTTACCAGATGTACCGTTGATGACAACTTTCTTACCGTTACTCTGCACCATTCGCTTTGCTTTTTTATCAGCTAGTCTGCTCAAGATCAATTTTTCATAAATTTCTAAAAACGCCGGTCCCATTGATTGCGGATATAAACTAAGTGTAGTAATTATGCGAGGATAATAACTAGCAACGTCCCTATCAACGATGCTAGTAGTATCGCTTGCCACAAAGGCAATGTTTTTTTCAGAACTGTGCAAACCGCCGATGCCAAGCCTATAAGTTCCTTTGCCAATTTTAACGCTTCCTTTTAATTCATCAGGCAAGTCTATCTTGCCATAACCGTTGACAATGAACTTGGCTACCCTGATCCTGCCAAGCATAGCTTTTAAATTGTTGGCTTGATACTCAATGTAGGAAGGAATGCTATAGCGATAGATTGTACCAACTTCTATCTCTGCTCTCTTTGGACGCTTGCCGTTTAGCTTTCCTACTTCCTTAGATAGCACAGCTTCAGCAATTTGAGCATCTGATTTACTCATTAAATCTTCATTGTATTCAGCACTCATAGCTGTACGCAATTCCAAACGCTCTTTCATGAAATTCATAAGCTGTTCGGTAACGTCAAGATCGTTGAAATTATATTGCCTTACAATTTCAATTTCTTCTGCCGTTAGCTCTTTGTTATCAGGAATAGGCAAGTCCTGAATACGCGGCGAATGGAGCCTAGCGCCGTAGAGCTTCAGGCTACCCTTAAGCGGAGATACTTCAATTAAGTCTATGTGTGGCGTCTTATAGCTAAAGAAACCGTATTCCTTTTTTAGCTCCTGCGGTCGCATTCCTCGCAAAATCAAATCATTGGATGCATCTTTAAGACGGTATGTATCTTGTGTAGTATAGGATAGCCAAATGATTAATAAGTCATAGTCAATCGAATTGAAGCCAACCGTTCTGTAGCTGTTCATTAGCCAAGACAGGAATTTTGGATTAAATGATTTACCTTCCCCACACTCAAGCGTTATAAATTTGTTGGTATTGAGTAGCTTGAATGAGCACAGGTAATAATTAGGATACAATTCAACGTCGCATAATAGCGTACCGCCGACATTAGCTAATATTTCAGCATCGGTCATAAACTCGCGTTCAATAAATTGACGCGGCTTATAAGGAAGTAGCTGTACGCTTTTGTCTAGACTGATCAAGCCTTCAGAGGTTAGCTGCTGCATTATCGCTCTCGCCCCGCGATTAACCCTCTGACATTATCACCTTCAAATTTAAGCATATAGCCTGTACTATCGTGACTGTTTTTAGCCATGTAATCAATTTTCTTCACATGAGGCTTTAGCATCATGAGTTGTTTAGCCGGATAGGTAGCGCCTTTTGGCAATCCGTTACATTCGTGACTAGCTCCTACGCCATGATCAGCATGTGACATGATCAGATTGGTATCAAAGTAAACATTTCCATCTTCTGAAAATGGCGCAACAGCTTCAAGAGCCTTGAAAAAATTTGGATCAATCGGCCATAGGTTAGCTTCGCGATTTAAGATATTGGATATATCAGGCCAGTTATCGGAGTAGAGTTGTGTTCTTAACCAACAACCATCCTCAAAATAAAATGTAGCTGACGACTTGCTAAAGCCAAATTTGGATAAATTCTTTTTCTGTTTTACCAATGCCGCTACAAACTGTTTTGGTAGAGGTATGTTAGGAGGAAGGTCTAACCCGTGCCAATATTCAAAGATCATTTTGCGGTTAGTCGATATCACAGATGGCCCATTCATCAGTACCGATGCAGTCAGTACATGCTGTGCGTTCTCACTTGCCAGCACTCCTACAGCCTCTATAGCCTCTTTAAATTTATTTGTGATGGTGACAATAGGAGGATCAGGAATAGCAGACTGCATCAAAGCCGGATCAAGGCAAGGGACTACAGCTTTGAACTTTCCCGACTTTATGGAGAGCCTGTTATTGTCCAATTGGGTAAGTGAAAAATTGTCGTCACATTTTGACAAGGCTTCAATAAACAACAGATTGTGGGGATGACATAAGATATCTTCAGCGATAGGACTACCAGCAGCGACAATGCCGTTAAAGGCAACAGCCCAATTGCTGCGTAACCCAATATGCGTTTCATAGCTTGCCCCAAGCTTTTCAGAGACACAGGAGCAAAACTCCAATGCCTGTAATAAGGCATTAGTTTTCTGCTCTACTTTTGCGCGTGGTTGACGTGCCATTAGAAAGGTATATCCATATCATCTTCATAGCTAGGACAGGAGTAAACAATTATCTCAGTTGGCGGCTTTGCTTTATATAATCCGCAAATATCATCTGTAGGCTTCCAATGCTTGCAGTTCAAACAATTCTGATAAGGCATTGTCATTGGATTTTTAATTACGTTGTCTACAGCCGTTTGAATAGCCGAATGGAAATCAACATGATTATTTTGTCTGATAATTGGTTTTGGTTGTTTATACATAATCAGAACTCTGCGCTTAATATTTCAGGATGCAGCTTATTGACATGCACTCTTAAAAACCTTGGACAGCGTAGCTCTGCCACAAAATTAAGAGCTTGGTCAATGGTAGCTGGTGGTTCCGTCCTGTGACGCTTCCTCCACCAGTCTCTAGCCATCTTACCAGCCATGCCAGCGTGTTCAAGGCAAATGTATTCGTTGAAGGCTAGACCTGACGTGTAGTAGGTCGTCTTGAGTGTAGGAGGTTTTCCAATCTTGATATGCTTATTGTAGGTTGCGTATCTGACATTAAACGTTTCAATGATCGGCGTTGGCTCTACGGCGGCTGCTCTTAGTAATTCGTCACTACCAGCATGGCTAACAATCTTGACTTGAAATGAAAATTCTTCCCCACACTGACAGCAAAACCGCACCTTGACATGATTATAAGCTCCGCATGTCTCGCATATTTTGACCGGCATTTCGCCAACGTCACCTTTACGCATTTTAGGGATAACGGGATCATTGATAGGACCAAGTCGCGGCGTATTGCGCGCGAAGTCAAGCACCATACAATTAGACTTACCATCAGCCGGTCTAGTGCCCCTTCCTAACATCTGTACCCATAAAGGAACGCTTAAGGTTGGTCGCAGCATTCCAATCAGGTCTATTTCTGGATGGTCAAATCCCGTTGTAAGTTTACCATAATTAACGATAGCTCTAAGTTCATTTTTCTTAAACGCTTTAATTGCCGCGTCGTTATAGTCGCTTAGTCGTTTTGAATGCACTGGCGCACAATCAATTCCAAACGCTCCAAGTTGCTCCGCGATATGTTCAGCGTGTTCAATACCTGAAGCGAATATAAGCCAAGATTTTCTGTTGTATCCGGCATGTACAAATTCCTGCAATGCTTTAAATGTTATGTGAGCCTTGTCTACCGCACCTTGCAATTGGGTTGCTACAAATTCACCTTTTTGCACACTAACATCTGAAACATCTAACTCGATTTTAGTTCTCAATGGTATCAATGGAGCCATGTAGCCTTGAGCTACTAACTCATTAAAGCCATCCATATCAGTTTTGTCATAAACTACATCGGTAAACAATCCATTTTCTGTTATCATCCCCATTCCCATGCGGTATAGGGTAGCCGACATGCCAATAATTTTTAAATTAGGATTGATCAGCTTCATAACAGCAAAAAAGTTCTGATATTGGCTGCTATCATCAGCCGATACCAAATGCGCTTCATCAACAAAGACAATATCTCTATGACCGAACATTTGCGGGTTTCTGATCATAGACTGTACACCACCAAAGATAATTGGTTGTGCTGTATGTTTAAGTTTTAAACCAGATGAATAGATACCAAGCGGAGCTTCCGGCCAAACTTTTAAAAGTACATTCGCATTTTGCGATATCAGTTCCTTTACATGAGTGATCATCAGGAAGCGTTGATTGGGCCATTGCTTCATGATCGCTTGAATGAAAGCAGCAGGAAGCACAGATTTGCCAGTGCCAGTAGGAAGGCCGATTAACGGGTTGCCAGAATTACCATCAGCAAAGTATTTATACAATGCGTCTAAAGCTTCCTGCTGATAGTAACGTAGTTGGATCATTAGTGCTTTGCCGGTTCAACACAATAGCCTTGTTTAATCATATCTTGAACGCCTTTGTTATATCCCTTTTCTTCAGCTTGGTTTACTTTATCTCGAATGGTGCTTTCTAAATCCCACATTGCCCGTTGAAGTGGTTGATTTTCGTCTTGATATAACCTTATCTCTCGCTCTAATCCGCGAACATATTCTATAAATCGTTCTTGGTGCTGCATTAATTTACAAGCCGGTTCGTCAGCTTCGCAGGCTTCGAATACTCCAAAATGTTGAGCAGCTTTATCTTTGCTAGTAAAAACTTCATCGCAAAAATAACAACGCCATTGTTTCTTGCTCATTCTACATCGTCATATTCAGTAGGGTCAAACTTAGAGCTAAATAATGCGCTAGCTGAATTGTACAGATCGTTAGTATTAGCTGTAGACTGCATTCCATGCCAAGCCTTTAGATCAAAAATAACTTTTCTTAATAAGTTTTTATCTAACTCGTCAATTATATCGGTAGCCATTGATCGCAACCTTTCTTGATCCATTCATCAGGAATTATACTATTATGGAATGTACAATTCCATTGCCCATCTTCAACAGGAACAGCCTGCCTACAACTCCTGCAATTCTTTTCCGGTTGCTCGCCACGATGGCAGATACCGGCTTGATGACAGAACTTGCAATTAAAGAAAGCTGGATTTTCTGAAATCTTTGGTGGAGGTTCTTTAGCAAAAATAATTTGCTCTGCTTTCTTCTCTAGCTGCTTTCCATAATTCCAATCTAGTTCGACAATTTTAATTGTTATATCGCTATCGTTCTTGTTTTCGATCATGTACAGGCCATAGCGAAGCCCTTTCTTGGCTCCATACTGGCACATTTGCGCCCAGTGCTTAGGTTTTGATTTTGCTAATTCTTTTTCAGCTATCGCTGTATATCCTGATCCTGTATTGTTGGTTTTAAACTCATTAAGTAATACGATATCTTCAGACAATTGATAACGGATTGGAGCTTTACACATTCCATCCAAGCTACCGCCATAGTGTCCCTTAGCGCCGACAATCCGAAATTGTTTTTTTGTTTCTTCATCTTCAAACTCTCTAACTTCAAATCCTATACCGCGAAGATAAGAAATAAATCTTGGCTCTGCCTGATGGCCGACATTAAATAGTCTCAGTATCCTACCATCACGAACATCAAGCTTAGTCCACCTGAAACCATACCATAGTTTGCGCCAGCATTCTTCGCCTAGCTCCGATGCACCTAAATGCTTTCTGTGTCCGCTTTCATAGAAAGTAGAACAGAACTCATTAATATCATCCTGAATAAATTCAGCTAACCTGTCTCTATCTGTGGGAATGCTAAGATTGATCATTTTAAATTTTCTATAAAAAGGGCTGCTAACAGTACAGCTATTAGCAGCCCAAGGTTATCAACACCGATTATGTTAGTCTTATGGTGTTGAAATTAGCGATTGCCCCAAGGTGGCGTTTGGCCCTGTGGAGCGTTGCCGGGTTGCCAAGCTTGCCCCGGTGCCTGTTGCTGGACAGGACCGGGCTGCGGCTGCGGTTGTCCCTGCCAGCCTTGGGGCTGCTGCTGGTTAGCTGGCGCGGCTTGAGGCGGATTACCCCAACCGCCTCCCGGCTGCTGCTGTAGAGGCTGCTGCTGTGGCGTGGTTTGCGGTTGCTGTTGCATTGGCTGCTGTTGCTGCATAGGCTTGCCCGGCTCATTACCAGCAGCGTCATACACCTTCTTCAATTCGGTATATCCGCCGGTAGGCTTTTCTGCTGTTGGTTCTTCGCCTTTTTGATAACCAATGTCCATTAAACCTTTGCCGCCGCGCAATGCAGCACCCTCATTACCCCAATCAATGTTATAGATACCAATAGCGCGACAAAGTGCTGATAATTGACCATGAGCAATTTCAACAGCCTTTGGTGATTTATTCCAAACGTTGTACCTAGCAATTTGAGTACCAAGCTGCGACGTAAGATCAACTTGGAAAAATCCACCGTCCTTGCTAGCATTCTCTACAATAGCTGTAGCTGTGATGGTGAATGGAATTTTTAAAGCAGGAGGATGACCACTCGTGCCTTGATTTGGTTCAAACTGATTAGCGTTAAAGCTACCGGGCATTTGCATAGATTTAATCCTTTTCCTTTACGATGTTAAAATATTCTATCCTACCAGTGAGCGTAAGCGAGCAACTAAATCTTCCATCTCTTTAATTGTTTCGCGTATGCTATAAAATGCTAAGCTACCTACAGCCGGTTCCGGCTCTGGATTGCTGTTAACTTCAGCATTAATTTCTAAAAGGGGACCGTCTAATGGTTTATAATCAGTGATGCTAAGCATATCAATTTTAGCAGCAGTCGCCTTATTCTTGCGCCTCGTTGCCCAAGCTTTTGTAGCTGCTTTCTTAGCCGCAAGGCTATGCTTTTTTGATTTAGCCATTTGAAGGTGCTCCCCATCCTTGTGCAGTAGGCTTGGCTTCATTTGCCACTGCTGTTGACTTTTCTTCTGCCGGTTCTGAAAAAGTTTTTAAACGTTTGTGCAGATAGTTTATGCGCTCTATCCTATCATTAATGTCACTACCGTCAAGATTGTATTCAGAACTCAAATCCCATCCATGATAAAAAATTAGCCGCTTTATTTCAGCTTCAGTCAAGTTACATGCTTTTGTTTCAGCCATTAGATAAACCCCTTTTCCTTTGCTAGCCATTCTTCCATTGTAAAGGTTCCATCATCATTTTCTTCACAATAAGATTTTGGAACCCATTCTGTCTTATTGCCATCATATAAGCGAAATGCTAATTTAGTCTCGCCTTTCTTTTCAGCCGCAATGTCAATTAGTTTGCTGGCATATTTACCCATTTCAATACATCATTATAGGTGGTGCCGTCATTGCCTTTTGAACTAGCAATCCAAAGTCAGGCGGTTCAAAATCATTTAAGTTACCTGTTCTGTTGCGAGCTAGTACATTCATATTACCGTTACATTGAAACGCTAGTGTTTCTCCATTAAAACCAGGTACATTGGATTTAGCTAATCTTAAAATAAAATCATACAAGTGTGGAACGTCTACTGGAAGCACTTTGCCGGGAAAGTATGGACGGCGTAAAGACTGAAATTCTACATCAGCTATTTCTTCTTTGCAAACCATATATACATGCTTGTAACGAGTATAATACAATGTTCTGAAATGCTCCATTGTATTAGTCGCCATTTCACCATAAGCAGCCATCCCATGTTTTTTGTTTCCAGACTTGCTAGTACCACTTAGAGCAGCGTTCAAATAAACATCGGCAGTCTGACTACCGCTATCAATACCAAGTGTATCAAAATTTTTAGTTTCTGTTGAATTGAAAAACCATTTAAAAAATTCATCAATACGCTGCGACGTGTAAGCCTCATATGTGGGGATTTTTGATCCTCGCATAGAAAGTAAACCAGCTTCAGTAGCTAGTAATACAGGTCTAGGCGCAGTATTCAAAATTGGTGTTTTGCCTGTACCAGCAGGACCAAAAATTAATGCCTTAACACCAAAGTTTTGAGCATGTTCACCAGCAGCTTTTAAATCCCTTATGTCCATTTACATAGGCTCAAAGTTATCGTTAAAATACTGTGCAGCTACTAGCCATTGATCAGCGTGATTTTTTGGATTGCGCGCTATCATGTCGCCTTCTCTTGGGGAGCCATTGTCTCTATCCGGATTAGATATAGATATATCCTTCATGTCCATCCCCGGTTCCCATGATGCCATCTCTGCTATTTGCGTTCTGCGGTATTGCTTAAACATTTTATAACCTTTCTTTAATTAAGTGGTGTGAGAGCAGGAGGATACCAAAACTGCTCTCACACCTAGTTAGCAGCCCATTGCAAGTTCTGCTAACTATTCTGCTATATGCGGACTTGGGTTAGGCTTATTCCTATCGTCAAGTATCTCAATAGGAATAAAACCATTGGTCATGATCCTAGCCCTACACACTCCATCAACATTGATCCATAGCACTAGCCCATCTTGACGCACGATGATTTCAACGCCTTTTCTAGCGGCTATGTCGCTAAAGCTTAATCCAGTTAAATCCATTGCCCCATTCCAACTTATTTGCCCGGAACACTCAGTATAAGCATAAATACCCCTGTAATTATATTACCAAAACCTAAGCATACCATAAATCCGGCTAATATATACCATATATCGGCTTTATTCATTTCTTAGCCTTCGGTTCCTTAATTTCCAAACTAGGAGCAGCTTCAGTAATTGTTAGCATTTCTGTAACAATATTTAAAATACTTTCAGCTACCTTGTCTCCCTTGTCCTTATCTTCGCAAAGTTGGCGATACTCTGTCAAGAGGAAACTTGGTTTCCATGACACTAATCTATCAGCAATAAATGCTCCACTGTTGCCAAGTGCAGCAATCTTATTGAGACAACCTTCAACTATATCGTTATCGGCTAAATTGTAATTGTACTTAACAGCAGCTTTGAGAGTGTAGCCATTACCTAGCTCTTTCGTATTCATTCCCTCTTGCTTCTTTGGAAATGCGCGGCCTACAATATATTTACGCAATTCCATTTCAGCTTCTTTAGCTATTTCAATAGCTTTTTTATTTTCATCCCACAGCATCAATAATTGATCTTCACTCATAGCATCCAAAGGATTGCTAGGAGTTGAAGGCCAAGGGGTTGCTACAGGAGCATTAGGCCAAGGTGTTTGATTATTCATGTGCAGCTTCCCGCTTAGGCCAAGGCTTATCCATCTGTTCTACTTTTAATTCTTTCTGTCCATTACCAGCATATGAATTTAGCACAGCTTGGCTCTTTGAGATGTTTCCTTCCTCTTTAACTTCAGCTTCAATCTTATCAGCAGTTTCAGTATGAAGCTTGCCAGTAATGGCATCAAACCTACCGCCGCGATCAAAGAGAGTGGCAACCTTGATGTCAATTAAATCAAGGAAAGCATCATCATGTACATTATGCTCATGAATACCTACAACCTCTACAAGAGCTTGCAAGTAGGCTCCGCGCATTCTGGTGCGGATTTGAGCATAGAGACGCTTATCAGCTTCATCTAATGCATTCAGAGTATCGCGGATATCAGGCATTATTGCTTTCCTTGGTTGGGAATAGGGTTATCAGCATGTCTTTTGCTTCAAGCTTCACAAAAGGATTTAATACAATTGAAATGGTTTAATCATCATTAATCCAAGCTCCTCCAACAGTACCTTTTTCATCAGTAAGCTTGTTTAATGTGCCAACTCTGTAGTGTGGCTTTTTAGACATTCTATTTATTCCATCATTAATCATTAAATTGAAATGATGGGGCAGGAGTGGTGATGCTACCCCATCTTTTTTGCTTTCGCTCAAAGCAGCATGATGTTGCTCCTATGTGTGCGTTTCGATCCGCCGATCCCTTCAACATTGAAAAGCTTACACGTTGGAAAAAAGCAGTCAAGCGTCAAAACGTCATTGACAAAATTTTTTCTTGGGATAACCGTGCTTGTCATGACAGAAAATTCAGAAACCATTAAAGAACCGCGCGTCAACATCAGCATTACCGGCGATGACGCCGTCGGCATTGAGCAGCTTCGCGCATTATTAGAGAAGCGACTAAACCAACGGTTATCTATCGCGCAAGTAACAAAGCGTGTTTATAGAGAAGCATTAGCGGCTGAAATTAAGCTAGCAAAATAATTTAAAAAATTAAAGCTTGGCACTGTTGCGTTAATTGTTGGGGCGGCAAATCGTTTATGAGTGGTAACTTATTTCAGAATATCCCTGAAGAACTTCGCGCGCTCAAACAATGGGTAGTGTGGAAGTATGAAGATGTTGGCGCAGCAAAACCTACAAAGGTGCCTTATTCTACTAGCGGAGCATTAGCTAATGTTAACGAGAAAGCAACGTTTAGCACATTTAGCGAGTGTGTTAGCAGGTTGGGCAACAGTAGCTATAGCGGGTTGGGGTTTGTATTTACTGATCAAGACCCTTACTCTTTCATTGATCTAGACGACGCTGAAGGCGACGATGCTATATTACAGCGTCATTTGAAAGTCTACCACGAGTTTGACAGCTATTCTGAAGTTAGCCCATCTGGCAAAGGGCTGCACATAATTGTTAAAGGAACTGTACCAGCAGGACGGCGTAGGAGCAAGATAGAAATTTATCCGTCGCAACGTTACGCGACAATGACCGGCAACGTTTATAATCACAAAACTGTAATTAATGAAAGGCAATCGCTGCTAACTCAATTGTGGGAACAGATGGGTAGCGGTCCTGTAGCTCAATCTTTGTATAAAGGGGATGAAAAGGAAACCAAGACAGATGAAGAAATCATTACTCAAGCTACCAATGCCGTTAATGGAGAAAAATTTAAGCAGCTTTATAGTGGTGACTGGCAAAGTGTGTATCAGTCTCAATCCGAAGCAGACTTCGCCATTATTGATATTATCAGCTTCTACACGCAAAACAAAAACCAAATTACAAGAATTTTTGCTAGCTCACAACTTGGCAGGAGAGACAAAGCTAAACGTAAAGATTATGTAAACAGTATGATACATCGGTCATTCGACCGTATGCTACCAAACATAGACTTTGATGGAATGAAGAATGCGCTAGAGCTTAAGCTAGCAAAGGAGCTAGAGCCTACGCTACCAATGGAGCTACCGTCAGTAAAGGCAAACTCTGCTGCTCCTGATCCTGTACCGAATTTACCAACAGGCTTACTAGGCGAAATCGCGCAATTCATTTATCAAGCTGCACCTAGACCTGTACCAGAGGTAGCCCTAGCTGCTGCGATAGGCTTGATGGCTGGCATTTGTGGCAGAGCCTATAATATATCAGGCACAGGATTAAATCAATATGTGCTGCTGCTGGCGATGACAGGAGCCGGTAAGGAAGCGGCGGCTGAAGGTATTGACAAGTTAATGGCTACAATAAAAATGCAAGTACCTACATCCACAACTTTCATTGGTCCCGGTGAAATATCGTCTGGTACAGCAATGATCAAACATCTTGCTAATATATCTCAATCGTTTGTTAGCTTGCTTGGCGAGTTTGGCTTAAGGCTGCAACAGCTATCGTCACCTAATGCTAATGGTGCTGAAGTTTCGTTACGTCGCATGATCCTTGATCTATACAATAAGTCAGGCGCAAGTCGTAATTTAGCTGCATCGGCATATGCCAAGAAAGAAGATAGTACGTCTTCTATTCCGTCTCCTGCTGTTAGCTTCATTGGTGAAAGCACACCAGAGCGTTTTTATGGTATCTTGAATGAAGACATGATAGCTGAAGGCTTGTTACCGCGTTTTCTGTTGATCGAGTACAAGGGCATTAGACCGCCGTTAAATGAGCATCATACAACAGTCATACCTAGCTTTAGCTTAATCGAAAGACTTGCAGCATTAGCCGCGCAATGTGAGACTATCAATCATTCAAATCCGCGCCGTGTTATTAATGTGCAGCAAAGTTCTGAAGCAACCAAGCTACTTCATGACTTTGACAAATACTCAGATGGTAGAATTAATGGTTCAAATAAAGACGTAATCAGGCAGCTTTGGAATAGAGCGCATGTTAAAGTGCTAAAGCTTTCGGCGTTGATTGCTGTTGGAGAAAACATGCTTGAGCCCACAATATCTGCTGATGCTATGCGATGGGCAGCTAACTTAGTTCAAGCTGACATTAAGGCTTTGACAGAACGCTTTGAGGCTGGCGAAATCGGGAGCAACTCGTTTGAGATCAAGCAAGCACAAGAAATTTTGCGGGTAATTAAGGATTACATTGTTTCTCCATATGAGAGAGTTGAAAAATATATGCAGTTCAAGTCGCAGCCGATGCACAACGATAAGGTTATTCCTTATGCTTATTTGAATAAGCGTTTGGCTGCTGCTTCTGCATTTCGCAATGATAAGTCAGGCGCAACCATTGCGATGAAACGCGCAATTCAAAACTTAGTTGATGCTGATAGAATGAGAGAGCTTGGAAAGGTTTGGACTAATGACAAGTACGGCACTTCTCAGCGTTGCTTTGCGTTGGCTGATTTGAGCATTTTGGACGTACAATAATCCAAATATCTAATGGCAAAAGGCATATCTAATGGGGTCTTTTTGGGGTTAAGTGCTTGAAAAAGCTATTAGATATCGGATATCTAACAAAATAAATATCTAATGGTCGCTAAAGGCACTCTAGAGCCTGTCCCTAAGCCTCTTTCTCTCTCTATTAGTTATATTAGATATATTAGATAGAGAGTAAAAACAAGGACTTAGGGGTTAGATAGAAAAAGTAGATATCTATTGGCCTAATTCAATCAATTGGTGCAAGATGAAAAGAGGATGAAGAAATGACAGATGATAGCTTAGACGATGTTTGCAAAGCAAAGCTTAAAGATGTGGACATTGGAAAGATGGTTGGGAGCACACAAAGCGTATATGGTAGAGAGATATGGAATGCTGCAATTGAAGCGGCTGTTAAAGCTGTGTTTAAAGCTCCTGTATTTCCTAAAGGAAATTACGGCGGTCCTAAAGCAAATGCAGAACGGTTACTATGCTTGAGTGCTGTTGAAGCAGAAATAAGAAAGCTGAAGAAATGAAAATCATATCACGCAGAACTAAAATCTTATTGATTGACGATACCGAAACACCTTGGCTAAATGATAGCGAAATTAAAGCGTTTAGCCAATCAAGCGTTAAGGCTGTGATCATTCAGGAGACAGTCAGTTATGCCGATGCATTGAAGTATCTTAGATTGTGTGGGGATTAGAAAATGATAGAGCATACAGCAGATACAGTTTTAGGAATTATTGTTGTGCTGATGTTTCTAGGATTGTTTTATTTAGTTCTTAACAAATTTACAGGATCATAAATGAAAAACCAATGCGAATGCTCCGCACATAACGATGGCTGGTTCAGATGGCTTGGAACTAATGTGTGGCTTCATCTTTATATCTGGCAAAGCGGGTTCGAACGTCCCTGCTACATCATTGGAAGCGCGAGGGACGTTTGTTTGCTGCAAGGTCTATTCACAGGAGATACGACGCTATGACGGAAGTTAGCTTAAAGATTGGAGATGGTGTGAGAATACAATGGAATTGGCACTTGGGAGCAGACAGAACCATAATTGTAATTTATGTGCTTGGTCCTAATTGTAAGGTTAAGCAATGACTAATTCTCAATATCGTGGAGCTAGACAATGAACCTGATCCTAAAAGAAACATACATTGGCAAGCATGATGGGTTGGAGCATGTTTCCAGTATGAAACTGAAGCCTCTAGACGATGGTGGTATTCACGTTTGGATCAGTAACGGTGAAAAGGCTGCATCATTTAAACTATATCCTAATACTGCAAGAGAGCTAGCTTTCTTTTTGCAGCGCAACATAAAATAATTTAAATTATCCTACATTTAGCTATTGCAAGTCTGATGCTGTACGTCTATAGTGAGTAAATCAGATGGAGCAAGCTATGGAACGCAAAGCAGAGCTTCGCAATAAGATAATAGAGTACATTAAGAAGCACGATCGTTGTCCTAACTATGCTTCAATTGGAAGTGATTACTTTGAGGCTGCTCCTATCTTTAAAAGCTTGTATGAGGATGGAACGTTAGTTGAAGAAATTAAGGTTTCTCCAAAAGGTCGAAAGAGCAAGGTTATAAGGGTAGCAAAATAATTTTAATTATTTAAGAAAATGTGTTGACTTTGATTATGAGACGTATAGGTTACGGATAACAGATGGAGAGAGCAATGAACCTTACCGATATCGTTGAACTGATGAATAAGCTGGATGCAACAAATCAAAGCTCTGAAGGTGCCATAGCCGACTTTATCCTTGGTAACTTGGTTGGCTATCGTAAGAATGCTAGCCAACGTCCTAATGATAAGGCTTTTATAGTTGTGGCTATTCAAGCTTATGCCAAGCTCATTCAAGATGCTGGCGTAAGAATAGTTTAAAATAATCGCACTATTAGGTTGACTTGATCCAGTAGCCGTATATAAGAGAATGCAACAGAAGGACGAAGCAAATGTACAACTTTACTTACATTGAAATGCGCTGCATTGGCGACTACGCCGATTTTGTTGTGTATGATCGCTGTGACGATTTGAATGCACCATTTCCTAAGAATATGTGCGTTTGGATGGTCCCCGGTAGTTGGAGGGATTGACAGTCAATCTAGAACGTTTAATAATTAATGCGACAATGAAGGAATGATCAAATGTCTAACACTGTCTCAATGGGAACGAAAAAGAAGCAATTTAAGTCAATCAAGTTGGCAGCAAAGGCTGCTGGTGTGCCCTACATGACGTTCTATATGCGGTTGCGTATGGGCACAAAACCTGCTACAGCCGCTCACAAGCCGGTGCGTAAGTATGAGCGTCAAACGGTTGCGGTATTGGATCGTAAGGCCACAGCCTTTCAGGAGGGTTAAATGCAAATCTGCGGTAGAGACTATGAGGTTGTAAACCCTCAAATCAAGCATGAGAAGGATAGGCGCAAGTCTAAAAACCGTGTTCATGTTGTAGGATTGGCTAACAAGGACGGTTCGCCCATTCGGTTCAAGTCAGTTGAACGCGCCGAACGTCATATTAAAAATATGGGTTTGGAAAAGTAATTATTACCTCTATGCAGCAATGATCTGGTGTCCGTTGCACGAGAGAATGATCAGGATGCATAGAGGGTTGCAGATGGTTATATCAGCTAACGAGTTACGTTCAAGTTAGACTGGTCCCTGTCCTATAAAACTGCAACAGCTACGGTGCAGTTGGCTTTGGTGCCGCCAACGAACTAGCTGCACCGTAGCACTTTAATTACTGCTGATTAGCTTCGCTGATTAGAGCTAGTGGTAGAAGGTTGCAAGAGCTTGCACTACGCGACTAGCACTTTAATTATTAAAGAGGAATGTTATGAAACCAATGAGCTATAAAGAGCAACGCGAATTGATTGAGATATTTACTCGTTTGCGTCACATTAATCATATGCTTGCTATCCTAAGCAGAACGTCTAAGATTGCCAAAACTGAAGGGAAGAAATGTTAAATGAAGATCGTTCAAGATAAAACAACTGGTAGAATACCAAAAGAAGTATCTATCGCTACGGCTATTGCTGGTACGATAGACACTTCATTTTCAGAAGGCTCTGTCGAACGTATTGTAGACAGGGTTCGAAGTTGCTCTGATATATTATGTAAATTAGTGCAAGCCTTGCATGAAAACAAACACTTGACTGATGATCAAGTAGCCGATATGCTGGGCTATCGCTATAGTGTGGAGGAATAAATCAAATGTCTCATGTTCTAATAGGACCAACAGAATTGTTCGTTGATGCTTGGTGCCAGCAAGACGAACATATCAGAGCATGGCGATGGTACTGGTATGCTAAAGGTGTGGAGAAGCTAAAGGTAAGATCATGAGAGCTAAAGCAGAAGCTCTAGCTGTTACATTCCTGCTAATTGCAATGGCTATCGTGTTTGTCTCTTTGCATGGTCCGCTTCCGATCCCGCACCTAGCTAGACCTTAAGGGGATGAAAATGAAAAAAGCTGCGCTGGTGACACTAGATGATTTGGAAGCTACCGCCAAAGATGCTATAGTTGGCTGGACTTCTTACTATAAATTGTCAATCTATTGGGATGGAGAATATTTCAGCTATTGGCTTGAGGATAAACCTGTAACTAAATTGATAGCTGGTGAATATTTAAAAGAACGAAGGATATGGGGATGAAAGTTCGCACCACGTTACAGCCCAATGGCGAGTATACAGCCATTGACGATGATACCAATGATGGTGAAGGCAGCTTACAGGGTTGGGGCAAGACAGAAGCAGAAGCGATCGAGGATTTGGTATCGCAAGCTTGTGAAAAAGCTGTAGCTGATGCTTTATTTAAAAATTAAAATCTTGTGTATAGCGTAGAGCTACCTGTTGACTTTAGCTGGTGTGGCAGCAGACTAGACGTTCATTCGCGCGCAATGGAAGGAACTTGTTATGATGTTTATTGATTTGAATGAGCTTATTAAAAACGGCGAAGCACTCAAACCTATTAGTATCAACGCTTTTAACATTCAGTCACTTCAAAAAGCCAACAGAAGTACAGATACGCTCGTTGTGATGATGAATGGCAAATTTTATTTTGTAAATGAGAGCGTAGCAGCCATTAAGAAGCTGATAGGGAGAGGCTAGCAATGGCTTGGACAAGTAGCCCTGACTATGTCGGCATTAATCTAGCAAGCAAACCTGATCAGACTGCATATTTTACTGAAGCTGCCCCTATTTCTAAGCAAGCTTGGGATAGTCTGAAGGAAAGAAATAATAAAGTGCCTACCCATGATCCCTACACCAATCCTGATACACATATTTACTATTCCTGTGAGTGTGGGGAAGTCTTTGATCCGGGCACCAAGAGCTTTGCAGCATTGAATAACGCTGCTAGTCATACAGGATGGATTATTAGCTGGCGCAAGAATGGACAAGGCTATGATGCGTTCTGTCCGAAATGTGCGGAGAAAGAATGATGCAAGAATGCTGGATAAATATATATGAAGGTAATGTTAATGGTGCCATGTGCTCGACCAAAGAGGTTGCTACGCATACAAGTAATTTTCTTTGTAAGAATGGAGTTAAAGTAATTTACCGCCTTCATGTTAAGCTGAAGTAAATGGCTAAACCATTATTAGTAATTGAAGTATTTATGTATAACCGCTGGTGCTCAATTGGGGTAACCTTTAGCGAGAAACTGGCCAAAGATATCGCCGCTAAACAAATTATCAAAAGCAGGGTTAGAATTTATGGTCAAGATAACATCGAAGCTCTATCGTCCTGCTGATTTGCTGGCGGTTATAAAAGTATTGGAATTGATAATAAAGCCTAAGCAGAGTATGAAATGGGAAATAGAGGCAAAGGATATTGTCATTGACTTACGCAAGAAAGGATACAAAATCGTCAAGGTGGATGATCGACAATGACGATCGCATTTCGATAATGGTACGCTGTTTGAATTGGTGGAGGATTATGGAGTGAAAGTACATGAGCGACGAACAGCTAAATAAATTAATAAAAGCTATCGCGTTTCCTATGTGGTGTATTGCTATATGCTTATATTTTATAGCAATAGCTAGCTTGTTTATGCCAAGATAAGCGAAGGTTAAGTGAGAATAAAAATGAATTGGATAGGCTTTCTTATCATTCTAGGAATTTACCTGTACGCAGTTGAGATACACAAATGAGCGAGATTTTAAATAACTTTAAAATTTTTAAACTGAATGAGTTTAACAAATTTTTGTTGGCAGTTACAATTGCTTGGTATATAGTGATTATTTTGATGAAGCTGAGTGAAATAAATTATGGTAACTAAGCCATGTATACCAAACTTAGATAAGGAAATGACAAATGATAGTTCTAATTTCTTGTCTGACTGGTATATCGGTTGGCATGATTGTGTATGTGATCGGACATGAGCTATTCAATAGATGACAAATGCCTCATAAGCCTATCAACATAAGGCTTGCGGTAGAGCTTAAGAATAAAGGTAAGACTTGGCATGAGATAGCCAAAATTTTAGATGACGTGCAAAGCAGGAGATATCAAAGTTATTCTATTATAAAAGCTGTAAGACGGCAATATGAATGTAGGAATGAACAATGGCTAATGAAATGATTGAGCGTTGCGATATCGCTGCTGGTGCTACTATAAATAGGTTAGGCAAAGCAGTTACAGCTATGAGAGAGCCGACAGGCAAAATGAGACAAGCTTACGGCGAATTTGGTACGCTTGATATAGACGCTTATCACGCCATGATAGATTGCATTCTTAATGACTAATCCAAATGTACGCGATACCATAAAGCAGCTTGTTCTAGCCAATGAAGATGACGACATACAGGCGATAGCTTGTGTCTCCATCAACAAGGAAGGTGAACCTGAATTACATCTGTCAATGGCTCAAGAGAATGGCTATCGTATCATAGCTGGAATGGAAATTTTAAAATTTAACATCATAAAGAAGATGCTGGAAGATGCAGCTAAACCTTTAAAGGATAGAGAATGAACAGTACAACACAACTAATATTTGCAATATGGTTTATATGCACTTGGATATTATGGGCTCCTATAGGTTTACAACTTTTATACAAACTTATTGATTGGTTAAGTAAATGACGGCTATCGCATGGGCTATTGTTGTAAGTGCTATCTTAGCGAGCGATACAGCTTACGCTTGGAGGTTTGGTCAATCTTACAATGGTGCTGGATTTATGCTTGTGGCATGGGCATTTTCCATGCTGATGCTAATTGGTGCGAGCTTTGGCAAATGACTTGGGGCAATCCACCAAAACTAAAGTCTGATCCTCCAAAAAAGGGGAAGAAAATCACTCCTGAAATGCTGGCAGCTAGCGGTTCTGAAGATGGAGAACAGGCCGCGCTTTTTTGTTGGGCTGCTGATAGTGTGGGAACGTACCCGCAATTAAAATGGCTATTTTCAATTCCGAATGGCGGCTCTAGACACATTGTAGAAGCAACTAAAATGGTTGCAACTGGATTGCGTAGTGGTGTACCTGATGTTATGCTACCTTATGCGATGAAGTATATGGGCTGCTTTATCGAAATGAAGATAGAAAAACGCCGTAATGAAAAATTCGGTGGTGTGAGTGAAGATCAATTAGAGTACATATCCTATCTAAATTCTGCTGGTTACTATGTTGCCATCTGCTACTCATGGCACGAAGCTAGAGATACGCTGATAGCTTATCTAGAAGGAAAAGTTTAGTTTCTATACATCTATTCCTAAGTTTAGATAGAGCTAGGTAATCAATCCTAGCTTTATTTTTGTATAGGAGATTATCACACTTGACTTAAATAATTAAAGCGTGTAGAGTGCTATATATCGAAAATGGAGGCGCTAATGATCCGCTGGCTTAAACAACTTTGGTGCGCGCATCTTGGTCATCCTTATCCGACAATAGACATTCCTATTGTTGGATCGCGTCCGCAAGACGAAGAGACTGATCAGACGTTTTGCAGTAATTGCGGCGCTTGGCTTGGTCCTGCGAACTTAGATCAATAACGCAGAGATAAAGAAAATGAGTTCTTAGCACTTTAATTATTTAAGTTGACACTGTGAGCAAACCCGTTCACAGTGTCAATTGCCAACAACAGGAGGATACCTAAATGGCAATCAAGGATATCGCGCAAGGCCGAAGTGACATTTATCGAGTTGATCCCAAATTGATCCAGACCAAAGAAGGCTGGAATAGCCGTGATGCTTCTGATCCGGCTAACGCCGAACATATCGCAACGCTTGCAGCCTCCATCAAAGAGATTGGAGTAAAGAAGCCACTTGTCTGCTACATGGAAAATGAAATTGTCTATGTGACAGATGGGCATTGCCGATTGCAGGCTGTGATGCAGCTTATTAATGCTGGTGTGGAAATCAAAACCGTCCCAGTGATGGTTGAAGATCGTTTTGCTAATGAAGCTGACAGAATTTTCAGTCAGATCGTTCACAATCAAGGCAAGCCGCTTACTGCCATTGAGCAAGCCAAAGTCTTTAAGCGTTTGATTGATCTTGGATGGGCACAGAAAGACATTGCTGTTAAAGCTGGCATGTCCGGTGGTAGGGTTAGTCAATTGCTTGAATTGCTGACATTGCCGCTTGTCCTTCAGAAGTTCATTACTGAAGGCAAAGCTTCTGCTACAATGGTGCTGGCTACATTCAAAAAGCATAATGGCGATGTTGCCTTAACTGTTGCAGAGCTTAACGGTGCGGTTGCGGTGGCTAACGAACAAGGCCGCAAACGTGCCATGCCCAAGGATACAGGGGATGGCGAAGGCTCTGGTGAAGGTTCTAAAGGCTCTGGTAAGGGTAGCAGGAGCAACCTGAAAAGCCATCTCAAGAATTTGATTGAAGCTGCTTATGCTAATGGCAGGATTGACGATACTGAAAATATGGTTACAATGTCAATTGAAGAAGCTGATTGGGCTACACTGATGGAGATGATTGATTATTAAATTATTTAAGCAATGGCCGGTTGACAAGCAATTGTTGACCGGCTATTGTAGCTAACTCAACGAAGGAATGGTCATGCTCGATAGCCGAAAGAAGATGCTAGATAAAGTAAAGGCCATTTTATCTAAGACTATGGATAATGGCTGTACCGAAGGTGAAGCTATGGCTGCACTGGCGAAAGCTAGAGAGTTAATGGCGACATATGAAATTGATGAAAAAGAATTGCAAGACGTAGCCGAAAAGGCACAAATTCATAGAACTGCTGTTTCTGATCCTTATGAAATCAAGAAAAATCTATGCGTCAATGTAGGAAAATTTACAAGCTGCAAGGCTTTTAGAGATAGAGATGATACAATCTGCTTTGCTGGCAAAGAAAGCGATATTGTTTTTGCGACTTGGCTCTTGGATACACTTCAGCGTTTTATGATGCGCGCATTGCGACAATACCAAGGCGATAGAGCTAAAAAGCATCTTGGCAATTCTAATTGGACTTCTGCTAGCTTTGTTGTTGGTTGTGCTGCTAGAATTAATGAAAAGCTGAAGGAGCTTGCTCCTGTTGATTGGGCCAAGACACAAGAACTAATCGTTAAAGAATTAAATATGTCTTTAACCAAGTCTCGCGGTCGCGGTAAAGAAATTGATCAGAATGCCGCCAAATCCGGTCACAGGGCTGGCAACAGTGCTCGATTTGATCGGCCGGTAGGACAAGGTGGAACGCTAAGACTTAAATAAAGAAAGGAAGCAAATGGAGACAATCAAGGAAATTTTAATCATCATTCCTATATCAGCTATGGGTGCTGGTGTGGTTTTGTTTGGCTATCTTATAGTTGATACCAGCGTTATAACTGCCATGCTTGGGGTTAACTAAAATGTCACGCCGATTAGAGCATGTGGAAGCTGCTAGAGATGAAGCCTATAAGTTTGGCGCTACGTTTGATTATGATGTGCGTAGCGGAAACATTGTAGGCTTCATTTGCATCAACGGACAACAGCGAAAGCTGTTCATGTCGGCTACACCTAGCGATCATAGGGCAGCTATGAACATTCGCAAAAATGTGAGAGACTACATAAAGGAAATGTGTAATGCCGTACCATAACCTAACATTCAGCCGACAACTTTTAAAAGAGGGTCACGCTCTGGTGAAAAAGCATTTTCCGCGCATCAATGTTGTAAAGGATGCATGGACAATGCGTTTGGATCATTTCAGCAGTCAATGGGAGTTTCGCGGTCCTGACAAGTTTTATTGGCATGGCAAAGCAGATAATGCTTATGATTGCCGTTACAAGGGATGGATGGCTTATCTGCAAAGCAAGGGGAAAGAAAATGCCTAGTTATATCATTCAGGCTGACACACCACAAGAAACCAAAGACGAAATTGTTAAATGGTTAAAGATGAATGCAAGCAATCATCGAATTGCAGCCGCAAAATCCAGCCGAGTGGCCGTCAAAGTTGAAAATACGACGCTGGCAGCAGCCTATCAAGGCGCGGCTGATTTTCTAGCTCAAGTCAAGATTGAGCCAAAGCTTCATGCCTAACGTCAGGCAAATACCGGATGAAACGATATGCTTGGACTGCGGTAAGCCTATCATTGAGCATCACAGGACCAACCGCAAAAAGTATCATCCTAATTGCAAAAAGAAAATGGACAGGCTATCAAATCTATCTACGCAAAGACTAAGACGCGCTGGTATATGGATTAGTGAAAAGCTTATAAAGTTTTAATGCTTTCCTGCTAGCTTCTTTCACTCACACAGGAGATTAGCTATGGAGCTATGGCACGTTCAAGAGACAGTGAAAGGCATTGCGATCTTTGCAAGCCTGTATATAGTGTGGGTAGTTTTAAATATTCTGGCAGGAGGATAGATGCATTCGGCGGATTATAGACGCTTCATAAGAACAATGATCAAAAATGCAATTAGAAAGAAATTTCCGGGTTTGAAACAAATACAAATCAACGAAGTAGCAACCGAAGTGGCTGTAGCCATTCACGCGCGATTTTATGGAGCTAACGTAGATGGTGTGGAAAGTCCAATTTGGCGAGATGACACAAGGCATCCAGACTGGTATAAGGACAAGCAACCAACCAAGGATGCAAAGGATTTATTGAAAGATGCTGAATAGGCCGCATAAAGTTTACTCTATGAAGCATGTCAACATAGTATGTAATAAAGCATTAAAGAATGGTTTTAATACAGATAGGGACAATATTAGACTTAGAGGGCATTGGTTTATAACCATGTTTGCTAAGAAGAAAAAGAGAAGGCTTAAATGATTACTCACAAGTTATTTTTATCGTTCTGCGATCATATCAGACTAAATTTTAGTGCAAAAGGTATTTTGATCTATAGCGGCAATGCAGAATGTAAACTTACAATTGCCGGATGGCCTTATACTCGCGATGCTGCCAATAACGATAATGAGGCCAAACCGTGACAAAGCCTCACACCCTCAGCTATTACAAAGATGGTAACGTAGAGGTAGCGTATTGCCGAATTTGTTCCGCTGAAGGGCTAAAATTATTAGAGGATTGCCAACAAAAATTTTCGTCACCTAGTCATAATCCACTTGACGAAAAGGAACGAAACTCTTAAATGTACATGATTGAAAAACGGGGATGATCCCCACAACAGATAAAAGGGAAATTGATAAATGGCTAAGAGTGCAAAGAGTAACGCGGTTGTCGCTGGTAGCGGTATTGACCGTGATTTGCTTAATCAGATTGTTACCGCTACTGCTGCCAACTCGTTTGTCTATACTTCTCCCACGGCACACCAGCCGATGTTGGCTCATGTTCCGCCGCTAGTGGAAGTGAATACGACGATGGTTGATCCTACGGATGCCACCAAGTTCGCTACGCGGGCTACTGGTGACGCGGCTGCGTTTTTGGCTGCTACTGCTGCTGAAGCTGCATCTGCTAACGGTGCGCCTTCTGAAGCTGCCAAACCAAGCGCCTATGCAATCATCACTGGCGCGGTCCTGCCAGAGCCTAAGAAGCGCGGCAACGCATTTGGTGCTGGCGCTCCTACCAAATACCCGTTTGCTGATCTTCCGGTAGGAGGCATGTTCTTCTCTGCCAATACCGAACATGCCAAGGGCGATGCTGTGAAGGCTCTTGGTAGCACGGTTTCCAGTCAGAACCGCAAGTATGCTGATCCTGTTGTAGAGAATGGCGTAGCCAAGACCAAAAAAGTTACCCGCGCCATTCGTGGCGAAGATAACAAGGCGAAGCTTGGTCCTGATGGCAAGAAACTAACTGAAACGGTTGACTTGCCGGAACTGAAGTACAACCGCAAATTCACCATTCGCCCGGTTACTGGTGGTCAAAAGTATGGCGAATGGACTGCCCCGGCAGATGGTGCGTTGATTGCGCGGACTTTATAAGGAGTAATGAGCCAAGAGCAAAAGGAGTTGATATCCCTTAAACATCTGTAAACCAGCATTGACTACCATCAATGAGTTTTCCACAGATGAAAAAGCTTAAGGCATAAAGGCATGAGGTTTGGTAGTTGCAACTACCGGGAAAACGTGCCACTTTACTTTTGTTTTGCAAGGGGGATGATGCAAACCCATCCTTATGACGTATTAATTTTATAGGCCGGATTAGTCCTCTCACTGATCCGGCCTTTTTAATAATTAAAATGGAATAACAAATGTATTATTTAGTGTTATATATTTTAGGCCAAGGCTCTGCTATGGCCATAATTCCTGAAAAATACCATAGTGAGGAAGCCTGTCACGCGGCGGCTAAAAAGGATGGTTGGGAGCATAGATGCATAGAAGCTCCTGATAATTCTGTTCACTTGAAGGATTATCTTATTACGCCATCTTGTATTAATAATGTGACAGGTTTGGCTTGTAAATAAATGTCCGATGATTGGTCAACAAAACCTGATTACTCTATCAAGCCTCAATGTCGGCATTCAGAAGTAGCGTTTCAAACTAAAAACATTAGCTTCAAAAACGATACTCTACACTATCTGGAAATCTATGGCTTCTGCACTCAATGCGAAAAGCATGTAACATTTGTGGGCATACCTACAGGAAAGGTTTTATTCGCTCCATCCATGACCGAAGATGGAGTTATGGCTAGGCTACCGTTTGTATGTGAAGGCGACAAATTAGCAATTTAAAAGAAAGAACAAATATGAATGATTTAACACTAAAGCGTCCTGATCCTGCTGGGCCTGAAAATGTACCGCTTAGGGATTATGTCAAATCTTTCAAGATAGCTGTATTCATCTATAATCTAAAGCAGAATGATGAAATCATAGACTGTAGAGAGATTGATTTTGCCAATCGCGAAGATAAGGCTTGGTTAGCTCGAATGAGCTTTTGGGCATGGTCAAAGGGCTACAGCGTAGAAACAATGTCATTAAAAGATGCTGAAGGAAGATCGTAATGGATACAGCAATTGAAACATTAGATGCAAGATTGATACAGTATAGAAGCTCATTAACAGCAATTCAGCTTGATATATTTACTACAAATGACCTAATAGAAAATATGAAGAAGTCTAAGAGAGAAGTTGAAGCTTCAATCAAAGACATAGAGCTAGCATTATCGCTATTGAGGAAAATATAAAATGGACGAAACAGAGAAGTTACATATTGTCAGTGGAGCTTTGCTATTAGGCTTTGTAGATTTAGGCAACAATGAATTTAAATGTACTAAAGATCAACTTTGCGAATTGGCAGCTATTATAGCTGCCAGTACAGTTGAACAGTTAAAGGAAGCTGCTAAATGATAATTCAACGCTTTGAATTTGCCAATAGCTCAATGTTAGCTAACTGTGAGTATGACGACGCTACGCAAGAGCTAGATGTTATGTTTCTAAATGGCAAGCATTACATCTATGTTGACGTGCCTAAATCAACATATGAGGATTTGATTAATGCAAAATCTGCCGGGCATTATTTCAATTCGATTAAGAGGGATTTGAAAATCAAATGAACGATCAACCTGTAAAACTAGTAACTACTAAATCTGATCAAGACAGAGCAGATGAAATCAAAAAAGAAATCATTGAAGTTAGCAAAGCATTTTTAGACGTAATGACTAAGGTTCACAGTGAGGGATTTATAGTAAATCTAAGCTTTGGGCCTAATGCATTTGCACAAATCGTAATTCAGCAGTTGATCATCGCTAAACATTTTTAAAAAAGACCCCAAGGGGCGAGCGGGCTGGTGCTTCTAGCCCCTTGGGGCAACCGCCAAAGTGAAATAGATATGGGGGGATAATCTATCCCTACTTTGGCAAGCCTATTCAGGTTGGAGGCTGTAGCTCTTTACTGCAAGCCATCAGCCAAGCTCTAGTAACGGTTGTCACTTTTTCTACATTAGAACAGCGAGAGCATCTATAGACATTGGAATTAGTACCAACATAGGCCGGTTTACACTCTACTAATAGCATCGGATTGGAACAATAAGAACAACGGCGATAGCTGCTATCAAATTTAGGCGTAGCTGTACCTGTGCTTTCATTTGCTAATTTCATATTTTTCATTCCCCTACATTTTAGGATTAAACGCGGGTTGAACGCGAACGATACTGCCCCTTTATACCACGTTTTCAAGCTCTGTCTGTTCGCTATCCGACACAACGCCTTGTGAATAACGGGGATTATTGCATTGCAGCAAATTTTAAAATAGCTGTTGACAATAGCTGTATGTCCTGATACTGTACCAATATCAAATGGAGGAATGACAAATGACAACCAAATATGCAAAGTATGAGGTTCATCGTAACGCTCAAAACAAATGGGGAGTTTATAAATACGGCAAGCAAGTCAAGGTTTATGAAACTAAGGATCAAGCCGAAGAAGAAATGGCGCGTTACGTTGAAGATGATCAGTGGAATGCAGTCAATCGCGACTAGTCGCTTGACAGTACCAAATTTAATCATTAGAGATTGAGCATCAACGATTGTTCCGGCTCACAATGGGTAAAGTACCGGGTAAAAAGGCTCTGCTGCAAAAGCAGGGCCTTTTCTCTTTTCAAATTTATGCTATGTGTGGGGAATGCAGCCTTGGGGACCATCTACATTTAGCGTCGATAATGCGAAAGAGGTTTTCGCGCCCGCTGGTGGCTGGAATACGGCGATAGCTCCTGTATCGCCTTGGGCTTCTAAACAGACTGCAAAGCCTTCCTACGCTGATGACGACGCCCTTAAAAAGCAATTCGGGATTGAATGGGGCAAGTGTGGAAAACCGTTTGAAGCAGCCTGTAAAATATTTGAGAAGGATACCAGCGCAGCCCTGTGGATAGCTTCTAACTGGTTAGCCGATCCTGTAGTAGTGGCTGCAAAAGACGTATATCTGAAAGCTGTTGACGCGGAAATGTCCTTGCTTGACAAGGACAGCTTCGCAGCTATGTTGATGCAGATTGCGAACGAAAAGCATCCCGAAAAGCAGGTTTATTTTTTGGAAGCCAAGGAACGCATTAACGCTTTAAAACTTTATGCCGAAGTCAGAGGCTTCCTTAATAAGAATGAAACCAACATTAATAATTTCAACAATAATGAAGGTTTGAAGGTAATTTTCGTTAAGGCTGCTGATCAGCCTAAGCTAGTTGAACAAGCTCCTAATATCAAATCAGCAATATCAAATGACGAACCGCTACCGTTGAAGATCAAGCTAGTTGGTAACGGTTAATTGATACTGTTGATATTGATACTTTTAACCTTGGAGCTACAACTATGTTTAAAAAACTCTCTTTTGCCATTGCTGCTTTAGTTGCTTGCGTTGGAATTGCTTATGCTACTGGCAACTTTGCCGGTTGGCCTATTGTAAGCAATGCGTCTTATTGCGCCGGTTCTGAAAATTCTGGCGTTTGCGTTAATACTGTTGCCGCCGGTCCGGCTGCGCTCACTGGTAACGAAACCATTCCAGCCGATACCAACCAAGCACAGGGTATCAATCCAGCTACCGTCCTCATTCAGCCGCGTTCGCTTGGTGCAGGACCGTATCAGTACAACGCTCCGCTTACTGGTGCCTCTCTTACCTTGACTGCACAACAGCGGCGTTTGATCCTTGAACCTGCTGGCACCATTGCAACCTTGACTGTCACTTTCCCGGCTGCTGCTGGTTTGGTTGACAATCAGACAATGGGGCTTTGTTCAACTCAGGTTGTGACTGCTTTAACTGTTACTGCCGGTTCTGGTACTACTATTCTTGGCTCTCCTACTGCTACTGTTGTTCCGGCTACCACTGGCGCTGCATCCTGTTTTGAATGGGTTTATCGCGTTGCCAATACCACTTGGTATCGGGTACAGTAATCCTTTCATCATTTAAACATTTAAAGAAAGGATTACTAACATGCCTTTACCCGGTCCTCTTGTGCTAGGATCATCTCCATTTCCACAATTTAATGCCGGTCGTCACCTTATGGATGGTAACGACATTAATAAAATTGGTGGAATGCTTGGTTCTGCTGAAAGCGGCAAAACCGCTACTGCTGGCGGCGGTAGACCTACAGCCTATCCTATTGTAGCTGCCAATACTGAATTTTCAACCGTTGCAACAGGTGGCGATAGCTGTGTGCTTCCTGTTGCATATCCCGGCTTGCGCTGCGCTATCACCAATAGCGGAGCAGCTTCAATGCAAGTCTTTGGCAACGGATCGGATACCATTCAAGGTACGGCTGGCGCTACAGGTGTAGCATTAGCTAACGGTGCATCTGCCGAATACCGCTGCATTGTAGCTGGTAAATGGGTACGTTTCGTTTCATCTTAATCAGTTCTCCCCAACTCAGCCGGTTCCGAAAGGGACCGGCAACTTTTTAGGAATTAAAGAAATGAAACGTTTTCTTGTATTGGCATTTTTAATGCTGATACCACAATTTGCATTAGCTCAAAGTTCTTTCAATGCTAACAGTCAAATTGCGGTAAAATCAAATATCATTCCCAACAATACTACAGCAATCATCATCAAGGCTTCTCCCGGTACAGTTTACTCCATTGAAGCTTTTAATAATTCTGGTGCAATAGCATATATTAAACTTTACAATACGGCTACAGCAACTTGCGGCTCTGGTACTCCATATGCCAGATATTTAATTCCGTTCGGTGCAACTTCTAGCGGCGGCGGATTTAGCGTCTCCAATATTAACGGCGATAGCTATTTTCAAGGCATTAGCCTATGTGTCACAACTGGCATTGCTGATAGTGACACTGGTGCTCCTGCTGCCAATGCATTCATTGTCAATGTGCATTATCAATGAAAACTTTCATCGCAGCCCTAGCAATTATTCTATCTATAGGCATAGCGGCGTCTTATGCTGGCGGATTTAATTTACTTCACGTTGGCGATGCTAACGGCAACGGCGGTGCAGTTGGAAGCTGCGGAACTGGTGTAATCGACGCTACAGCCGGTTGTCCGTTGCCCATGCTTGGCATGTAATTTAAGGATTTATAACTATGCGAAAATTTATATTAGCTTTAGTTGCATTGCTTAGTATCGGTGGAGCTTATTCTTTTGCTAACTACACCATGACGCAAGGGGCAGGAACTACTTTTGGCTCGGTTTTGGTTGGCGGCTTTCATTACGTTCAAATGTTTGTTTGTGACTTAACTACTCCTGCACAATGCGCCTCAGTTAGTGCTGGTGGGGCAGTAAAGGTTGACGCTTCTGCAACAACTCAGCCTGTGTCTGGTAGCGTTTCGGCAACTCAATCTGGTACTTGGACTGTGCAGCCGGGAAATACGGCAAACACTACAGCATGGAAAGTTGACGGTAGCGCAGTTACTCAGCCTGTTTCCGGTACAGTTACTACTACTCCACCTTCTAATGCGTCAACGAACGTTGCTCAAATTAACGCCGTAACGCCACTGATGGGCAACGGCGTTACAGGTACAGGGTCGCAGCGCGTCACTGTTGCATCAGACAATACTGCGTTTTCAGTTAATTCAACACTCACAGCAGAAACTACAAAAGTCATTGGTACAGTTCGCAATCTTGGCAATGCTGGTGCTATCACAGACTTTGCCGGGCAGAATGCGGCAAGTCCTGCAAACTCATGGCTAATCGGTGGTCAATTCAACACTACGCCAACGACTATTACTTCTGGTAATTCATCTCCGTTTCAATTAGACAACAGTGGAAAGTTGTTGGTCAATTGCTCTGCCGGTTGCACTGGTGGTTCTGCCTCTAATGCTTCATCTGGTGTAGCTACTAGCTCCACCAATGGCACAACTGACGCATGGCTTTATGGTTTTAACGGCACCACATGGGATCAACTACAGGTAGATGCATCAAAATTTTTAAAAGTTAATTGCTCTGCCGGTTGCACTGGTGCTGCTGATGGTACACAAGCGTTTTCAATTACATCTTCTACTACTTCAACTGCATTAGCTCTCGTTGGCACTAACTCAGTACAATTTAATTTAACTGGTACTTGGGCTGGTACAGTTGTTGGGCAAATTTCCAATGATAACACCAATTGGGTTAGCGTTCCGTTGCTTAATATGTCCGTTGCCCCTCCTGCCTACAGTGCAGCAGCTACAGGAGCAACCGCAAACGGCAACTATCTTTTGGTTGGTACACAAGGCGCGCGTTATGCTCGCGTGAGTGTTACTTTTACATCTGGTACTGTAGCCGGTACTATGACTGCTGTTTCGCAAGGTCCAAGCGTTACTTTTGGTGATTATGTAAACTATTTGCAAATCATTTCATCAACACCGGCTGGTGCAAACATTATTGGTAAAGTTGGCATAGATCAGACCACACCCGGTACTACCAACGCTGTTAATACTACCAATTGGCCTACTACAGTTGATACCAATTCAGGTAATAAATCTGCCAGTACGCCGCGTTTTGTTATCGCAACAGATCAACCAAATCTAACAACTGCCTTGAACGTCGCTTTAGCAGCTAACCAATCGGTTAACGTTGCTCAATTTGGTGGTGTGTCTACGGCTACCGGACAAGTCGCAGTTTCCACCGCACCAGTTACGGCAACCAATACAGCTTTAGTTACTGCTTTACGTCCTGACAGTCCCGGCATTATCGCTCTTGGTCCTGCTGCTGATACGGCGGCAGTTCCTAACGTGCTAACTCCAACTGGAAATTCCAATTCTGGCATCACTCCTGTTGTTGGCGGCTCTGCTGTATCAAGTCTAGTTTTAAAAGCATCTGCTGGTAGCCTTTATGCGGCTTATGCTGACTGTACATCGGCATGTTGGCTTATGATCTTCAATGCTACCAGTGCGCCTAGCAATGGAGCTACCACATCAGGGGTTGCTTCCGGTAATTTGGTTGAATGTGTTCCCATTGGAGCAGGCTCAATCGGTGGTGTTAATTACGGCCCCGGTCCTCCCGCTGTGTATAGTGTGGGGATGACGGCGGCTATCAGTTCAACATCTTGCTCCACACTGACATTAAGCACGGTTGGCTTCATTCACGGCATGGTGAAATAACATGAAAAAACTTTTAGCTTTAATTTTTTTACTGATCAGTGCTCCGCTTCACGCGCAAGGTATTTATGGCGGTGCAGCAACTATTTTTGGCAGCGTTACATTTCAACAGTTCGTTACCAGTGCAAACGGCACTTATACGCCTAATGCTAATCTGTTGTATGCGGTTGTAGAGTGTATCGGACAGGGCGGCGGTGCTGGCGGTGCGGCTGCATCAGCTACAGGTGTATCATCAGGTGGCGGTGGCGGTTCCGGTTCTTACTCTCGCGTTCGTTTGACGGCTGCACAAATCGGCGCTTCTCAGGCTGTTACCAATACTGCTGCTGCCAACGGTGCCGCAACTGGCAACAACAATGGCACCGCTGGTAATGATACATCACTTGGTACATTGTGCGTTGGTAAAGGCGGCTCTGGTGGAACAGGTGCAGCAACAACCGCTAACGGCGCTGGCGGTGCTGGTGGTGTTGCTGGAACTGGTGACATTACGATTGTTGGCACTCCGGGCGGTCGCGGCGATGGTAGCAGCATTACTACTGTTATCATGTCTAGCGGCTATGGTGGTTCCGGTCCCTATGGTGGCGGCGCTATTGGTGTACAAGGTGCAGCTACGGCTGTTAGTGGCAACGCTGGAACAACCTGTGGAGGCGGTGGTTCTGGTGGTCAGTCTGAAGGCTCAGCTTCAACCGCAGCAGGAGGTGCTGGCGGCAATGGTTGTGTGCTAATTACAGAATACAACAGCCGGTAGTTCACTATGCATAAACTTTTAAAATACGCGATAATCGCGGCGCTTACCTTTGCACCATTGCCAAATGTAAATGCGGCGGGATGGTTGCCATTAGCTAAATCAAGTAGCGGTTGCTCACAAGCCACTACCTTTATCTCGCGTACCTCTGGCCTAAGCGGTACAGAAACAACTGCTTATACCAATTTAATTTGTGGATTGGTTACAGATGGTGTTATTACTGGTACAGTGAATGGGGCAAATTCAGGTGCAGGGGCTTGCGGATCAACGCTCGATGCTCTCTATATTTTTGCGACAAACACAACAACCACAGCGAACCTAAATTTGTGTGGAACCAGCTATGGGCTTACCACTACAGCGGCACCAAGTTTCACCGCCGATCAGGGTTATACTGGCAACGGAACAACCCAATTCCTCAGCACAAATTTCAACCCTAACACGGCAACAACTCCTAACTATGTGCTGAATAGTGCTAGTCTTGGTGCGTACGTTAGGACCAACCGAACTACGGCGCAAAATTATGTCTCGATAGGTGCTGGAGGTACAGCCTACGCTTATGTGCAGCCGCTTAATGTCGCAGCAACAGCAAGCGTAGACATGAATGGCTTCTCATTTCCAACTTTTACCGTAACAACCGCACAAGGGTTTTTAGTAGCATCTCGAACCAATGGTTCAAATACCAGCGTCTTTAGAAATGCATCTTCAACTGATCTTGGCCCACTTGGTGACATCAGCACTAGTGTGCCTATTGTTGCACTAAGCATTGGAGCGTTAAATGATAGTAGCTCAGGAAACCTAGATTTCAGTACAGACCAAATATCTGCCGCTTACATTGGAGCCGGGGTGAGCGGTGCAACTCACCTTCTAATCTCAAATCGTATCAATGCCTACATGACGGCTCTTGGAGTAAATGTGTACTAATGAAATCACCGATTAAACTTCTTTTAGTTATTGCTTTACTATTTGTTGGCACTGTAGAAGCTCGCCACGGTGTCTATCCAACCAATTTAAATACTATTCAAACACTGAAGATCGGTGCTGGTGGTCAGCTTACTGGTATTGATATTCAATGTGATCAAGGTGTAGGCTCCTGCAATAATTCAGGAACCACTACCAAGATTGTTCGCACCGATACCTATGGTGCTTATGAGTTGTGTGGTTCGACTTGGGTACAGCTAGTCACAACCAACACATTACCGCCTTCAGACCCAAGTAATGCTCCAAATATTTGCGGAAACGGTAATTACTGCGGCGTATATGAAATAAGAATTGCGCCAAGCGACACCAATAAAGCATACATGAACTGGAACGGGACGATTTATAAAACGTCCAATCTACGTTCTTGTGCCAGTATGACTTGGACTGCGACAACTGCCATAACTGGAATAGGAGGAAGTCCAAACGTAAATACCAAATTTTTCGGGCCATTTATTGGCATTGATCCTACAGATGCTACAAAAGTTATTGTCGGCTCACCAAATAGCGGCGCGTATTATTCAACCAACAGCGGAACCTCTTGGACTGCAATCACCGGCTTATGTACTCCTACTTCTACCAATGGTCAGGGTGATGGTTACCAAATCGCGTTCGATCTTTCAAACCATTTGAATGTTTACATTGAATGTTTTGGGACCGGCGTTTACAAATCAACAACCGGAGTTAGCGGAACTTTTACGCTCACTAGTGGTGGTCCTGTAAGTGTTGCACATATCAAGTCTGATAGTGCTGGAATAATCTATGCAGTGGGAGATGGCACAGCCAACATACAAAAGTATAACGGTACTACATGGAGCACATTTACTACAGGACTTACTGAACCAAGAACAATTGCGTTTGATCCGGCGAATAACAACAATATTGTTGCGATAGATGCGCTAGGCTCTACCAGCTATACAACAGGCGGCTCAGGTGGAACATGGAGTGGAGCATCGGCCCATCCCGTGCGGGTCGCAACAGATATTCCTTGGCTCGCTAATACCAATGAAACCAATTTTACGGTTGGAGAAATCGCATACAACAGTGCGGCATCAAATTCTCTTTTTACAGCAGAAGGTATTGGTAGTTGGGTTTCTTCACCATCGTCTAGTACAAGCTCGCAAACTTATACATCAAATAGTTCTGGTATTGAACAGCTTGTCACTACTTGGATAGCATCGCCACCCGGCGGAAAGCCAATTCTCACGGCTTGGGATCGTCCTGTATGGACTGTCACCAATCCTGCTGCTTATCCGTCTAATCACGGTGTTAACTATAATCAAGCCATAACTGAAGGTTTTGGAGCGGATTGGTGCTCTCAAAATCCTAGCACTATTTATCTAGTAGCAAATGCAGGAAATTCGCCTTTTGAAACATCGGCAAAATCAACCAACGGCGGCGGCACTGGAACGCCTTCCGATTGGACCCTTTTAACAACTGTTCCATCACAGATATTCGGACAAAATGGCTTTGGTGGTCACGTTGCTTGTCTTGACAGCACTCATGCCATTTGGCAATTAGGTAATGAGCAAGATTTATTTATTACGCAAAATGGTGGAACAACTTGGACAAACATAACTAGCTGTTCTGGCGTTCCTGTTTCGCCTAGCGTTACGGGTTGGGGCGGTGCTGATACACTGGTGAGGCATATTGTAGCTGCCGATAGAGTAGCTAATACTTACTATGCGTATAATTATTTTGCTGCACCATCAACGGATGGTGTCTATTCTATTTCAGCAGATGGTTCAACTTGTACTCGCGTTAAAACAAGTCAGTTTGATACTAGCAACCAATCCAATTTCAACGCAACGCTTAAAACTGTACCCGGCAATAGTGGTCACTTGTTCTTTAGTTCCGGCCCGCAACTGCCAGTGCAAGGACTGCCTCTATGGTTTAATACTGGCGGTGGTACTGGAACATGGAACACTATTGCCAATGTTATTGATGTTTTTGCATTTGGTTTAGGTAAAGCCAAGGCCGGGTTTAACGGTTATCCTACACTCTATTGCTGGTGTTCGGTTGATACTGGCAGCGGTCACAATACAGCGTCTTACGGTCTGTGGCAAGCTATCAATGTCAACACAACACCGATTTGGCGAAAGCTGGATGGTTGGGCGGTTAAGGGTAGTGTGGATGCTGTGTATAGCATCGAAGGAGATGCTGATACTTACGGACTTTTTTATGGCGGGTACTACGGTTCAGGGTTCTTCTATGGGCAATTCGATTGAGCATTAAGTGAAAGAAATTGAATTTCCAGAGCATCTAGCATTCTTGCTTACGGAGAGCGCCCGTTATAAAGTTCTGTGGGGCGGTCGCGGTGCTGGCAAGACTGAAAACATTGCGGCTGCTTTAATTATTTTAGCTTCACAACAGCGTTTGCGTATTGCTTGCTTTCGTGAATTTCAAAAGTCCATTGATGAAAGCGTGTATGAAATTTTAAAAGCCAAAATTTTCGCAATGGATTTGGAAGATGAATTTAAGATATTAGATAAGACTATTATTTCTAAACGTACAGGTTCGCAGTTTATTTTCCTTGGACTTCGCTACAACATCAACAGTCTTAAGTCGCTAGCTTTTATTGATATCGCATGGGTTGAAGAAGCTAATGTGGTTTCTAAATCATCTTGGGAGAAATTAAGCCCTACTATTCGTGGCCGTCCTGCTGATGCTCCAACTGGCAACATAGGACCATTTAAAGTTGGTCCTGAAATATGGGTTAGTTTCAATCCTGAATTAGATACTGATAATACCTATGAACGTTTTATTTTAAAACCGCCGAATGACTTTGATCATAAGGGCAATAGATACGCGATAATCAAAAAGATTAATTGGTCAGATAACCAATGGTTTCCTGACGATCTTCGCGAGGAAATGGAGCAATTAAAGGAAAAAGACCCGACCAGCTATCTAAATGTGTGGGAAGGTCACTGTAAGCAAACTCTTGATGGAGCTATCTACGCTGAAGAAATCAGAAAAGCTACATTAGAAAATCGCATTGGAAGTGTTAAGTATGATCCCAACAGGCCAGTGCATACATTTTGGGATTTAGGGCATAGCGATAAAACTTCTATTTGGTTTGTTCAAACCATAGGAGTTGAATTTAATTTGATAGACTATTACGAAAATAGTCTGAAGAAAATGCCTTTCTACATTCAGGAGCTACAACGTAGGGGTTATAATTACGGTAGACATAATTTGCCGCATGATGGCGCAGCCGAAACTTTATCCAATATCACGCCAGAAAAACAACTAAGGGCTTTAAACTGGCAAGTTAGAATTATTGACGCCCCTAGAAAGAAGTTTCTTGGTATCAACGCCGCTAGAACTGTTTTCGATCTATGTAATTTTGATGCTGAAAAGACCGAACGCGGCTTGCAATGCTTGAGACGTTATACTTATAAGGTAAATGAGCAGACTGGAAATTTTAGTAATGAGCCTGATCATGACACGCCTTGGTCACATGGGGCAGATGCATTTCAAACTTTCGCATTATCTTTAAAATCAGAAACTGCTTCTACCAAGCTACCTCCTAGAGTTGTACCAAAAGTAATTAATCTAAACCGGCAAAATACTAGCTGGATGGGACACACCTAATATTTTTATAAAATTATTTTTAATTTAAGGAATATTATCTAATGGCATGGTCAACTGATCCATATTCTAATAAGCTTGGTGGCGACGATGCTATTGTTCTAGAAGCTAAGGGACGTTTTCGGGTTTGCGAAGAATGGGAAAGCCAAGCTCGCGTTTATTATGAGCTTGATATCAAGTTTGCCAATGGCGATAGCCGCAATATGTTTCAATGGGATGAATGGGTAATTGGCGATAGAATTTCAGCCGGTAGGCCCTGCCTAACCATCAATAAAACCAATCAGCATAATCTTTTAATCATTAATGATGCAAAGCAGAACAAACCGGGCATTAACATTCGTCCTGTTGGCGATAATGCTTCATTTGAAGCGGCGCAAGTCTATCAGGAAGTTGTCAGGCATATTGAATATATTTCCAGTGCTGAAAATGTTTATGATAATGGCACTGTAACCCAAGTACAAGGCGGCATAGGCTATTGGCGCATACATACTGATTACATCAGTGCTAAGTCACGTTCGCAAGAAATCTACATTAAAAGAATTAAAGACCCTAGATCGGTTTATCTTGATCCTGATATTACTGAAGTTGACGGCTCAGATGCTAGGTTTGGATTTATTTTTGAGGATAATCCGCGCGATCTGTATAACGCAAAGTATTCAGATTTTAAAGATGTTGGCGGATCATCGGTATTTAGTAATACCTCGGATGGTTGGGCTACCAAGGATATAGTGAGAGTGTGCGAATATTATCGCAAAACTCAAAAGAAAGAGATAGCTTGCAGCTTTACTGATCCCCACAATGGACAATTAGTAGAGGAATTTTATAGCAAGCTGACAGCAGAGCAGAAGCAATTTTACGATGCATTGAAGGAATTTGAAAAAGATTTACCAGATGCTCAAAAAACTGCTTTCGAGCGCAAGTCCGTATCTGATAATATTGAATGGTTCAAGATTGCCGGAAACACGATTATTGATCGTGGTCCTTGGCTTGGCAAATACATACCAATTGTACGGCTAGTTGGCACAGAAACCGTCATTGATGGTGTGCTAGATCGCAAGGGACATACCAGAGCGTTGCTGGATGCTCAACGTATGTACAATATCAATACATCAGCTAATGTTGAATTTGGCGCTTTACAGACTAAAGTACCTTGGCTTGCGCCAATGGCGGCTGTTGAAGGGCTAGAGGAATATTGGAAAACAGCCAATACGGTCAATCACGCATGGTTGCCTTGGAACCATGTAGATGATGATGGAAACGAAATACCGCCTCCGGTGCGTCCTGCTGCTCCGCAAGCATCGCCCGGTTATGTGCAAGGTATGCAAATTGCACAAAATGAAATGATGATGGTTAGCGGTCAATACCAAGCTCAGATGGGAGAAAATGAAAATGCTAAATCTGGTATTGCGATTAATGCTAGGCAACGGCAGGGCGACAGAGCTACTTATCATTTCATTGACAATTTGGCTATCGCTGTACGCTTTACTGGTAAGATAATCATTGATCTAGTGCCGCTGATCTATGACGTTCCTAGAGTTGTTCGCATAGCGGCTACTGATGGTAGCGTTATGAACGTTACGATTGATAATAAAGCTCCTATGCCATTTCAGAAAATACCAACACCAGATGGTGAAAAACCTGACATGGACAAAGCGCAAGAGATGGCGAATATCATCTTTAATCCTAGTGTGGGCATCTATGATGTTCAATCTGATACAGGACCGTCATTTGCCACTAGACGGCAGGAAGCGTTTAACGCCTTAACTCAAATCGCAGCAGCTAATAAAGAATTTATGATGGTCGCTGGCGATCTTCTTTGGAAGGTTGCTGATTTTCCTGAAGCGCAAGCTTTGGCTGAACGTTATCGCAAGATCATTCCAAAGAATGTTACTGGTGATGCTCCTGATCCACAAACAGAAGATATGATGCATAAGGCTGCTGATCATATTCAACAGTTGCAAAGCGAGTTGCAGGACTTGGTTAAAAAGTATGAGGACAGAACTAGAGAGTTTGATATCAAGGAACGTGCTCTAGACTTGCAAACGACGCAAACGGCTGTATCTGAAATCAGGCAAGATTTTGATGCCATGAGCAAGCGCATTATCGCTTTGGGTAATGCAGGACCGGCCTTTTCTTTGGAGCAGCTACAACCCTTGCTTAAGCAAGCGATTTTGGAGGCTTTAGCGGCTGGTGGCCCGGCTCCTGATGGCGCGGATCATTTGCCGGGCATGAATGAGGGCGGAACGCCTATCGTGCCCGAGGAAGCTCCTGAAGGGCAGGGAGAGCCTAGCCAAGCGGAACCGGATCAGCCTGAGGAACACCCGGATATACCGGGAGCCTTGAAAGCGCCTGACGGAAATTATTACATGCCTGATCCTAATAGGCCGGGCAAGCATCTACAGGTAATGCAATAATGGACTATGACTTACCAATTGATACTGGTGAAGTACAAGAGCCATTTACGCTACCTGTAGCCATGCCTACAAAAGAAGATGCTATTTCAATTAGGCCAATTCAGGAGGCTAGGCCAGAGCCTATCTCAGAACAGCAAAGAGCAGAACCAATCATTCATGAAAGCGGTAAACAACTAATTGCTGTTGATCATAACCCTTGGCTAGATACTGAATTTTCCAAGGGTACAAAGTTTGGCAATCGTCTGTTTGGCTTGGCTGGTGAAGAACGCTATCAGACTTGGCTTGAAAAACTGCTTAGGAGCGGTTCTACAGCAGCAGGAGATGCTTTAGCTGGTAAACTACCTCAATATGAGGTTGACCCTGTGAGCGGAGACGTTCATACTAATCCGCAGATGGTTGAACGCGCGTTAGATATGGCGGCTCTAGCTGGCACTGGTGGATTAGCCGGTGCTACAGATGCTACATTAGGGGCTACGCCATTTTTGCGTCCTGCTTTAAAATATAAAGACAAGCTCTATAAGGGCAAAGAGGGACAGCAGCACTTAGATGTAATTCCTAAAGAAATCTATCCAGAATTTGAACGTCAGGCCATGACTGGCGAAGATTTAAGTAATTTTAAATTTGGCTTCATTAATGAGAAGGGACATTTTCTAGACCGTGAAGCGGCATTGAAACATGCCATTGACACAGGCTTGATTGATAAACATGCTGGGCAGTATGGCGCTTTGACGAGTACACTTATGGCTGATAGCAGTAAACCGGGTACGGCGATTGAAGCGATGGCAAAGAGTAAGGCTCCCACCTTCTATTCTGCTGTAGAGCATCAGATTAACTCAATTACACAATCTAAAATGACTGGCGAACAATGGCTAGGTACACTCTCCAATAAGCCGGGAGTGAAACCAGAGGAATTACAATGGACGGGATTAACTGACTTCCTGAATGAAAATAAAAGTAAGCCTGTTACTAAGGAACAGGTGCAGGAGCATTTGGCTGCGAACAAGATTGAGCTAAATGAGGTTGGAAAAGGGCAAGCATCGGCTGAAGATATTAAAGCTGCTAAGGACGCCTATAAAGAATTTGAAGATTATTCTGAAGTTTTAGGTGAAAAGTATAATCTAAATCCATTGCAGAATTTAGCAATGCATAGCAAGCTTAAAAATATGGACCCTGCCGAAGTAGCTAAATATACCGAACTACAAAAGCGGTATATTGAAACAAAAAATGCTAGTGAAACAGGGGATACCAAATATCACGGCTATCAACTTCCCGGTGGAGAAAACTATAGGGAAATGCTGCTGAGGCTGCCGGAAAGAAGTCAAAATGGATTTAAAGTTGTACCTAATCCAGAAGGAAATGGTTTCTCAATTCAACATGCTAATGGTGAGTATGTAAAAGGCTTTGGCGATAAGCCTGCCAGTTGGTCAACGGAACATTTAGCCCGTACTACAGGTATGGAGTTCGCACCTAAAGCTAAAATTCAAAATCGCTTAGAAAAAATTCAAGATGAGTTTAATGACTTACATTTGCTTGAAGAATTAGAACAGTTGCCAAAAGGGTTAGACGTTATTAAAAAACGTAGAGAGCTTGCTGAAGAAAGAAACAATCTTCAAAGTGAGCTTATGAATTTAAAGCAAAATGGGCCTAAAGAAAATCCTAATTATCGTTCCTCTCATTGGGATGAACCAAACATTCTAGCTCATGTCAGAATGAATGATAGGGTTATGAGTGAACCGGGTTATGCTGTTCAAAATACTAGATCAGGTAACAAGTCTAAAGTATTTGCTACTGAAGATGAAGCCAAAGCCTATCAAGCTACGCTTCCTGCATCTGTGACTACTAAAATTGTATCTGATAATCTACCTAAGAAATCCCTACACCTTGAAGAAATTCAATCGGACTGGCATCAGCAGGGACGGGATAGGGGATACATTGATCCTAAAGCAGTAGCTAAAGCTGAAGCTCAAACTAAAGAAAGAACTAGGCTAATTGAAGTCTATGGCAAGTCTGCATTTGATCAAGCTTTGCTAGATCGTTTTCCGGCTGATCCTGTAGCAGCTAAAGAATTAAAGGCTTATGTTGATCAGATCGAATTAGGAGAAATTAAAGGTAGACAAGGCGTTCCAGATGCACCATTCAAAAAGTCTTGGCACGAATTAGCATTAAAGCGAATGATCCGCGAAGCTGCTGAAAAAGGCTATGATCGGTTGTCTTGGACGCCGGGAGAGGCACAGGCTGCTAGGTATAATCTTAGAAAGCAAATTGAAAAACTATCCTACAATCCTAAGCAGCAATATCTAAAAGCTTGGGACGCCAAAGGCGCAGAAGTAATCGTTAAAGATAGTGTCAAGCCTGAAGATTTGCCTAATCTCATTGGCAAGGAAGCAGCCGATAAACTTTTAAAGCAGGAGCCTGAAAATTTTGAGCGTGTTCCTAGTGTTAAGAAAGAAGATTTAAAAGTTACACAGACAGAACATCAATATGTTGTAACCAATAAGGATAAAAGAGCAGTAAAGATTGGCAAAGGTACTGTTGGCTCTGAAGCTGAAGCTTTAGAATATGCCGAACGTCATTTGAATAAAACTGCTTTTGAAGTCAATAATAATCGTGAACTAGAATATGGTCGCTTAGGACCAACTCATATCCTTAAAGGTCAAGACTTAGAGGTTGGCGGCGAAGGCATGAAAGGCTTTTACGATCAAATTATTCCTAAAGCTTTGGAGAAGATTGGTAAAGAGCATGGGGTTAAGGTAAAGACGGCTGAAATTCAAAAAGAGGGTAAAGTAAAAGTTTTTCGTGGCGATGAGTTATCAAATCAATTTGTCTCTGAAGCTGATGCTAGAAGTTGGATCAACAGGACATTCTCGCCAGAAACAGCTAAGAACTATAGAATAGAGCATGAAACCATGCCTATTCACTACATTGACATTCCACAATCTTTAAAAGATGCTGCGATGCATAAAGGCTTTCCGCTGTTTAGCAAAGGCGTTCCGCTTCCTTTAATGCCTGTAGAGCATGATCCTTGGGAAAAGAAAAAATGAGCAGTCTTTCCAGAAAAATAATCAATCCTGCCTCGGTTCTGATTGAGCAGACAGCAGCAGATTTGTGCGCTGCTTTCTTTGAAGCTGGATTATCAGCAGGACTGAAATCAAGGCATAAGACACATAAAGCATTCGTGCATCACAATCTTGAAAAGTTTATTCCTAAAGCTGTAGAAATATTGGTAGATATGCTTGGCAAGCCTGAAACGCCAGATAGCCAAAAAGAATTAATCTCGCAAGCTCTACTTGAGCGGGCTAATGATCCTGACTTGATTACGCTGAATGAGAAAATCCAGCCATTCAAGGAAGATAAGCCGCGTCCTATAATTATCAACAGTGAAAGTTTAGACAGCCTGTTTACAAGGAAATAAGAATATGGCTAAGAAACACACGCTACCTGTTGCAAAAGCTGGTGGTCCTGTAAATGAAGCTCCCAGCAAGGCTACAATTTCGGATCATGAGCGACGGTATCGGGCTGAAGATGGCATGAGAACGCTCGCCAGAGCGGAAGAAATTCGCAAGGATAAAGCCTTGATGAAAGATATTAAAACGCAAGCCAAGGCTTTACAAAAGGCCATTTGCAAATGATCTATAAAGGCAAACCGCTAGCTGACTTTGATTTGTGGGAACTGGAACTAGCCAATTATGAATTTAATGAAGCTGATAGAAAACGCGAGGAAGCTAGCAAGCATCACAAGTTTGACAAGATCAATAACAAGAAAGCGATTGAGCTACCGCCGATTAATCCAGAATATTTAAAATTAAAAGAAGCAATCAAACAGGAATTTGAAAAGAGAAAGTCCAATGCTTAAAAATTTATTTTTGAATACATCTACTTTAACTTTTTCCCCTCCCAATGATGATGGCACCAAGACGCCAGAAGAAATTGAGCGCGAACAGATTGAAGTTGAAGAAATAAAACCAACTAAAGATAAAGAAGATGATGAAGTAGAAGATAAGGATGCTTACAAAGACGGCGAAACTGATGAAGATAAAGAAGATGAAGAAGAACCTGAAGAAGTAGAAAACGAAACAGCAGAACAGAAAGCTATTCGCGAAGCTGCTGAAGCTGCCAACACTGATAAGAAATCAGCTAGGCAAGTGCAACGTATGCAAAAGCGTATTGATACGCTGACTGCTAAAAGTCGCACTACTGAAACCGAAAATATCGAGTTAAAGAAGCTTTTGGACGCCAAAAAAGAAGATGGTTCGCTTACTCTAACTGAAGAAGAAGTGGAGCGCAGAGCAGAGTTAAAGGCTGAAGAAAAGCTAACCGAACGCGAATTTAAAAGAGCGGTCAACTTACTAGCCAAAGATGCTAACACCTTAGACAAGAACTTTAATAAAAACATCAATGCTGTTACTAGCGAAGTTGGCTTACTTCCTCCTGTGATGATTGGCATTCTTGAAGATTTAGAAAATGACGCTGGAAAGAAAGTAGGAGCAGAAGTATTAGTACATCTATCAAAGAACATAGATGACTATGAGGATATCTTTCCGCTATCTGAAGGCCGCATGGCTTTAAAGCTTCAGCAGCTTGCTAACAAGATCACCAAGAAAGCTCCTAAAGCCATTTCACAAGTACCGGCTCCTAATGAGCCTATTGGTGGAAATCGTGTACAATCTCCGCTTAACGACAAGATGACGGATGACGAATGGATTAACAAGCGCAACGCTGAAGTTGCAGCCAAGCGCAGAGCTTAAATAGAGGAAAGATAAAATGCATCCATCTGACGATGACGAACAAGTAGAAGTTGAAATGCCACGTTACCAAAGCCATAAGAAAGTATGGGCTTTAGAGATTAGAGCTATTAATGAAACTACAGGACATCACAGGCTTGAATTTATAGATGAAGGGTACGCACCAGTGAAACTAGAGAAATCTTTATTCTCTCGCTATGTTCCTGTACCCGGTGATTTTTACGTTGTCTATGACGATGGCTATAAGTCATTTAGTCCGCGTAAGGCGTTCCTAGAGGGTTACACAAAGCTTTAAAACAGATTGTGGGGATTTTAAAATTTCCCCACAATAGCTCTTTACAAATCGGAAAGTCTTTGATCTAAAGGCATTATTGCGTCTTGGTCCGCGTATAGACCCTGCTTTAAAGTTTTGTTGCCCCGCCTTGGTCCGGTTAATGGCCCTGATGCTTGTTAAAACAGTTGGCTCAAGCACCAGCTATTTGCATTCATCAGAACAATTTCGCCATTAACAAGGATCATTTATTATGGCTGGCAATACCATTCTCACTATTAATATGATTACTAGGGAAGCTGTGCGGCTTTTCCAGAATAGTAATCTGTTCATTCAGAACATTGATAAACAGTACGATAGCTCTTTTGCTATTGACGGTGCCAAGATTGGCTCTGCTCTACGCATTAGACTGCCATCTGATTTTACTGTTCGTCAGGGTCCGGCAATGTCATTGCAGGATACTACCGAACAATTCACCACTTTGAACGTTACTACTCAATCTGGTATTGACGTTCCCTTCACTTCTGCCGAACGTACCATGAGCCTTGACGATTATGCGGAACGAGTAATGTCTCCGCTGATCAACAACCTTGCTGGTAACGTTGCAGCCAACGTTATGCTTGGCTCTGAAGGTGGCGTTAGCAATTTTGTCAATAACGTTGACGGTGCTGGTAATACGGTTACTCCCGGCTCTGCTCAATTCCTGCTGGCAAATGCCATCCTTGACGACAATTCCGCTGATATGAACTCGCGCAATGTGGTGAATGATCCTACTACAGATGCTCTCACTACTGTTTCGCTTCAGGGCTTGCTTAATCCGGCTACTGAATTGTCGGCACAGTACCGCACTGGCATGATGAAGTCAGGACTTGGCTATGACAAGTGGTTCCGTGATCAGACTGTTATCAAACATACCACTGGTACTTTTAGTGCTGGTGGCACAGTTAACGGTAGTCAGTCTACTGGTACTGGTGGCGGCAACTTACTTGTCAACGCTATCACTGGCACTTTTAAGAAAGGCGATATTGTCACGATTGATAACGTTAACGCTGTTAATCGTGTCACCAAGCAATCGCTTGGCACTTTGAGGCAGTTTGTTTTGACTGCTGATGTTGTCACTACCGCTACTCAGCTTCCTCTCTATCCCGGTATTGTTGGCCCTCCTGTTGGCTCTCCTGCTGGAACTACAGTACAGTATCAAACTGTTGACGCTCTGCCTGTTAACGGCGCACAGGTGCGCTTGGTTAATAAGGCAAGTGAAATCTATCGTAAGTCTATCGCCTTTGTTAAGAAGGCTGTTACGATGGCTACTGCTGATTTGGTTCTGCCCCGCAAGGCGGTAGAGGAAGCAGCTAGAGCGGTCTACAACGGCATTTCAATGCGCGTTCTGACTGATTACCTTCCTAACAGTGATCAGTTGGCTACCCGCGTTGACGTTCTGTATGGCTTCCTTTACATTCGTCCTGAGTGGCTTTGCGTCATTGCTGGCAAGGTGTAATAATTAATTATTAGGGACACAGTTTAGGCACTGTGTCCCTTTTCGACTTATTTTTACAAAAAGGAAACTTGATTATGTCTGACGAAGAATATCCCAAGATGGTTTATCCTCATGGACCTGATGTTAAAAATACTGCTGTTGGTAGTGGTGTTATTGTACATAGTGCCGAGGAAGAAGCGGAAGCGTTGAAAGATACACCAGAACCGGAACCAGCCAAACCAGCTAAAGGCTGGACTTCTAAGAAATAATTTAAAACTTTTATCCCTAGCTGTACAATTGAAAGGTTTTAGTCAATGACTACAGCTAGGGATATTGTGGCTTTAGCTCTTAAAGAGGCTGGTGTTATTGGCATCGGTCAAACTGCATTAGATGAAGATATCAATGATGGGTTTACTTTATTTTCCAGAATGCTTGCGCTGTGGCAAGTCAAGCGTTGGTTAGTTCCGGGTTTAACTGATATCAGCGCATTAGCTAACGGTGCCATATCCAATCAAATCGGTCCAGGTAAATACTACAATGCCATGCGACCGGACAAGGTACTAGCTGCATATTTTAAACAGCTAAATACTGGAAATACTCTTGCTGTTAGCTATCCTTTGCGTCCTATATGGAGTTATGAGGATTACGCTAGATTAGCTCTTAAAAATTTAAATTCATTCCCACAATACTTTTTCTATGATGGCGCGTATCCAAATGGAAACGTTTTTGTTTGGCCTGTGCCATCTAGTGATTACGAAATACATTTGATTACCAAGCTTCCGATATCGCAGCAAACCAGCATTGACACAGGCTCTATTACAACGGCTGGCGCGGCTTATACTAATGGCGCTTATGTAGGAGTAGCTCTAACTGGTGGTTCTGGTAGCGGAGCTACAGCCGACATTACTGTAACTGCTGGCGTCGTCGCCATTGTGGCTATCGCTAATCCGGGGCAAGGCTACGCAATCAATGATATTTTATCGGTAGCTGCTGCCAGTGTCGGCGGAACTGGTGCTGGTTTTACATATACTGTAAATACCGTAGTTTCTAATTTAGATACAGAAATTACGCTACCAGATTTTTACCTAGAGGCTATACACTATAATTTGTGCATTCGCTTGGTTAGCATGTACCAGTATCCTCCTGATCCGGTCAAAGGAAAATTAGCCAAGATTGCTTTGAACGCTGTAAAGATCGCAAACGCACAAGTGCCAACATTAGAACTACCATTTGCAGACAGGACAGGGTTTAATATCTATGCCCCTGATGTTCGCCAATGAGAGTACCTTTAGTAAGCACTCCTTACGCTGGTAAGAATATCATCGCTTCAGGTCAAGAGTGTGTCAACCTATATGCAGAAATCAATACTGGTGATCCGCAAGCGCCAGCACAAGTAACCTATTATCCTACTCCCGGTTGTGCTGTTTATGCCGATCCTGTTTTTTTAAAGAAGGCTAGAGCATCATATAGAACTAGCTTAGGTACAGCTTTTTATGTCGTAGGGCAGAATGTTTATTTCTTGTCTAGTGTGGGCAATTTGATATTCATAGGCTCTATAGCTGATAGACCAAGCCAAGTTATCTTTTCTGACAATGGCTTGGTTTGTGTATTGGTTGATGGAGTAAACGGTTACGCGATTGACTTGGCTACCAACACATTAGGGTTGATAGTTGATCCTAATTTTTATGGTGCTGATTATGTAACGTTGATAGATACATTCTTTATTTTCAATCGTCCCGGTACAAGTCAATTTTACATTACAGTTTCTAATGCTTCTTATGTTCTATTAACTACTACAGGTGCGTTTGATCCTTTAGACATCGCTGCCAAGTCAGGTTTCAATGATCCGATTGTATGTTTGGCGGCTGTGCATGGCGAGCTTTGGCTAGTAGGAGCTTTGACTACCGAAATTTGGGTAGGCACTGGAGCGGCTGATTTTTATTTTCAGCGTCAACAGGGAGCCTTTGTTAATCATGGCTGCGCTGCTCAATTCTCACTAGCTACCATAGACGTTTTAATATTCTTCGTTATGCAGGATCAGCAGGGAAGCGGGATTGTAGTTCAAGGTCAAGGATACGATGTAGTAGAAATATCTACCCCTAGAATTGTACAAGAATTTAAAAGTTACAATACTCTAGCTGACGCAATTGGCTTTGCCTTTCAAATCTCTGATCATGCGTTCTATTGCTTGGTGTTTCCGACAGCCAATAAAGGTTGGCTATATGATCTAAAAACTAAGCAATGGAGTGAATGGAATTGGACTGATGCAAACGGAAACTTATTGAGACCTAGAGCTAACTGCTGTATGTTTGTCAACGGATTTAACCTGATTGGCGATTGGGAGAATGGACAGCTATTAAGACTTGATGTGTCTTTTTTTAAAGATTTGGATAGTCCTATAACTAGGATTAGAACCTTCCCACACATGAGCGAAAATAATCAAAAAGTCTCATATAAGAATTTTCAGGCTGATATACAGCCGGGTACAGTTACCGATCAAGAGGATGATCCGCAGATTAGTTTAAGTTGGTCCGATGATAAAGGTAAGACTTACGGAAATGCTGTGATGCAGTCTATGGGTAAGACTGGTGATTATTTGAAAACTATGTCTTGGAATAGGCTAGGAGAAGCAAGGGATAGAGTTTTTAAACTTTCATGGTCAGCAAATTGCGATACAGCTTTGAATGGTGGATTTGTTGAACGTGTAAAGGCTGCTAAATGAGCAGTTTACCACTTTTAAATATGCAAGCACCTTTAGTAAGAGTGCTTGACGACAAGGGAAAAGAAATAGGCAAAGGACGATTACTTGATCCTTGGAATGGTTTCTTTCAGCAATTTGTCCAAGCGGCTCCTGCTGTAGCAAATATAGTTCCTACAGGTTCTCCATTCAATTTTACTGCTAACGTCAAGGGTACATTAATTATATCAGGTGGAACAGTATCAGCAATATCATTAATCAGAGGCGGTATCATAATTCCTTTATCTACAGTTAGACCTTTGATCGTGCCAATTTCAATCGGAGATACTATTAGAACCACATATACAGTAACTCCTACACTTCAATTCTTAGGTGCTTGATGACTGATATTGTAGAAAAGCTAACCGAACTATCTACGAGGAATAAGATATTTGCGGCGGAAACGTTTATGAAGCAGCAACCACAATTAAATCTACAGGTAGTGCATCATTTTTCCGAAGGGGTTTATGCAAGAGAACTGCATATTCCGGCTGGCACAATTCTTGTGGGAGAAATTCACAAATTTAAAAATTTAAATATTCTGTCTTACGGTAGTATGCAAGTATCGACGGAAGAAGGCATCGTAAAAGTTGAAGCGCCGTTTACAGTTGTTTCTCCTGCTGGCACCAAACGAATTGCTTATGCCTTGACTGAATGTGTATGGACAACCATTCACGGCACCTGTGAGACTGACTTAAATAAAATAGAAAGACATTTTATCGCCAAGAATGAAAACGAATGGTTAGAGTTTTGCAACGCTAATCAATTGGAATTTAAGCTATGATGCTACTCATATTTATGAATGTTTGGTATTCAGAATGGCAAGCTTATTCATTTGGATTTAAGCTATGAATTTCAAAGAAGATATCTTTGGCTTTAGCGATGAATTTATAGACCCTTGCTTATGCAGCGCATGGGTTGCAACCGCTATTGTGGGAAGTGCTGTTATTGGCGGTATTTCTCAGAGCTACGCCGCTAGTAAAGCTGCTGATGCTCAAAAAGAAGCTGCTGATAAGTCTATTGCCTTGCAACAGCAACAGTATCAGCAGACTAGATCGGACCTAGAGCCGTACCGAACGGTAGGAGCTAACGCTACTGATCAGCTTACTAGTCGCTTGCCTGAATTAACATCAGATATCAGCATTGATCCAAACGTACTAGAGAACAGCGATTACTATAAGTTTGCTTCTACGCAAGGTCAAAAGGCTGTTACCAATGCGGCTGCTGCCAGAGGATTAGGTACATCAGGAGCGGCGCTAAAAGGCGCGGCAGCATTCGCCAAAGGACTTGCCACCGATACTTATAAAACCGCATTTGACATGCAGAATACTAACAAGACAAATGCTTTTAATCGCCTAAAAGGTTTGGTTGATACTGGTGAAAATGCATCTGCTCAAACTGGCGTTTTAGGTGAAAAAGCTGCTTACAACTCTGGTGTAGCTACTGTTGGGGCAGGTAATGCTGAGGCTGCTGCTGACAATAGGATAGGAACATCTATAGCTAATACAGCTAATGGTATTGGCTCATATGCTGCCTATAAAGGTTTATATGGTACACCAGCAGGACCGATTACTTATGGTGGTCCTAACGGCCCAACACCATTTACTGCTTAAAGGATTTAAAAAGTGGCTGGATTAGAAGCAGACACAAGCTCATATAATCAACCAATGCCAGTTGGTCCTTTGGAACAAGCTGGCAAGATTGGTGCTTTGCAATCGCAATCATTGCAGATTAATCAGCAAAAGCTAGATCAAGCTAACCAAGCTCTAGGCTACATGACTAGAGCGATGGGATCACTTGGACCTAACGCCAGTAAGGAAGAATACGCGGCTGTTGCTCAGAATGCAGTCAGGCAAGGGCTGGTGCCGCAACAGCAACTAGATGCTTACATGCAAAGGCTTCAGGCCGCTAAGGATGGCGCTAGTTTTTATAACGAATTTATGACGGCTGCTGCTACTCATTCTGAAGCTATTCAATATCACTTGGGTACTCCTGCTATGCAGCGCAACGGACAGACTGATACGCCAGTTAACGTTAGTGCGCGTTTTGGTGTTAGACCAATGGGCGCACCAATTCAGATACAACAACCTCCTGAAACAGAAACAGTTGATAACAGGAGGCTATTGCCTAATGGTCAGCCTAATCCTAATTATGGCGCTAAGCAAGCATTAGGACCGCAGAGAGCAGCTATACCTGAAGGCACGTTACCAGTGAGAGGCGGATTACCGGGACAATATCAACAGCAGCCACAACGTACAGCACCATCGGCGTTGCCAACAGGACCGATCAACAATCCTGCTATCAATGGCCCAAGCTCTAATTTTGGCGGCACTGTCACAGGTGCTAGCGTTGAAGCGCCAACGTTTAACGATAGGTTCAACGCCGCTAGACCAACAGGAGTAGCTAAATCACTACCTCCCGGTACTCCTGAAGCTATGGGTATTGGTGCGGCTGGTGGAGCTACATCGGCGGTTGCGGCTAGACAGCAAGCCGGAAATTTTCAACGCGAGATATTTCCACTTACCCAAGCTATTCCAGCATTGGAAAAACTTGGTCCTAAAGGCACAGGACCGGGAACCGAAACCATTAATCATTTAAAATCGTTTGCCATCTCTATGGTTCCGGGGATCAAGGAAAGCGATTTTAACGGCACTGTTGCTGATTACGACAAAGCCAAAAAATATTTAACCGATTTTGTCAATCAAACCGGCAATAGCGGAACCAATGATAAGCTAGCGGCTGCATTTGCTGGTAATCCTAGTGTGGGAATATCCAACGCTGCTGCTGTTGATGTAGCTAAATCAGCCTTGGCTTTACGTCGATTAAAGCAAGCTGAAATTGTTGCTTTTGAAAAATCAAATCTACCTGATCAGGAATTTCAAAAATTTTCTGTACGCTTTAACAATGAGCAAGACCCTAGAGCATATGGGGTTGATCTAATGAGCAAGGATAAATTGCAAAAATTAATTAAGGGAATGTCGCCAGAAGAATTGAAAATTTTTAAAGCTTCTGTTGAAATTGCCCACAATACTAAGTCTATTCCTCCGCTTGGTTCAAGATAATGGACGCTGATCAAATTCTAGAAGGTTATCTTGGTGGTAAGATACCAGTGCCGAAAGGCTCTGGTGCTCCTACTACGGCTGATGATATTCTTGATGGGTATTTGAATGCCGATGCTCCTAGTAATTCTACTGGCATTACCATTAGGCCGGTTGTAGCCCCTCCTATTTCAGATGCTACCAAAGAGCAGTCCGATACGATTAATGCGGTGCCTAGCCAAAAGGGCGGCAGAAATCCGCGTCGCTACAGTGAGCCTAGCAACGCGCTAGGAGACGTTGCGGCGGGAGCCTCAGAACTACCGGGCGATATTGCCCGGTCAACAGGAGAAGCAGCTAGGGCCGGGATTGAGACGTTCAAGAGCGGTGCCAAAGATACCCTTGAAAACCGTCCTGCTACTGGCGTTGGCAAGATGGGATTGGGAGCAATTCAATATGTAACATCTCCTGCTACCGGAATATTAAAGGAAACAGTGGAAAATCCAGTTGCTAATTTAACTGGCAGCGAACGCGCTGGCGAAGCTGCTGGATTGATTGCTGG
>WNGN01000650.1_pt1 | contig 60159 bp, 68 predicted proteins | sample 5400561 | NCBI WGS metagenome assembly WNGN01 (sample SAMN13153379, study PRJNA577476) | soil metagenome | isolation source: 115 cm soil or saprolite under Garry oak tree replicate 2 | place: USA:California | collected 2016-06-15 | reverse complement strand
CGGCTGAGCGACTTGTTGAGCTTTATTGAGATGCTTCTCCCGTTTAGCAAAGAGTCGAATTTGGCTCTGCCAGAGGTGAAATCGGGAACGAATACGATAGATGGCCCTGCAAAGCTCATTGAGGAGTGGACGGGCGGAATTCTTCGTGACATTATGATCCTTATTAGAGATGCCAGCCAGCGGGCCATTGAAAATGATCTTCCTTGTTTATCGCCCGAGTTACTTGGGAAAACGTGGAAGGACATCCAAGAAGAACGGGTGACGGACTTTGGCAAGGAGCACCTGCATGATGCAGAGGATGAATGATGATAGTCAATACGTTTTCATTATGTGGTGTCCGGGAATCCGTTCACAATAATCTATCCAAATTCCGGACTTTCTCCCCATTGAGAGGTATCCCATTCATTGATTCTAGGAGTTGGCATGAATACAAGGCAGTATTACTTCGATGCTCTTCCTCTCCATCCTCCCCCTCAGCCCCTCGAATCATTTACCAGCTACCTCACTCGCCTAGCCGAAGCAAATGGAAAGAAACGGTACTCGCAATTCAATCCGTTCTTTGGAGGATACCGTAGTATTTTTAGCTTTGCTGATTACCCGCCCCGCTCTTTTGGGATGCTGCCAGCCATAACCACCTGCAGTGAAACTGAACTGCTCAGGACGACGTTCTATCATGTCGGAAAGAAGTTTGGGAGGGTATACGATCCCCCTAGGCTGGCTAGATTCCTCTCTGGAGTTATAGCTTCCTCATTGCGATATTGCCCTCTTTGCTTACAGGAAGCGTTATACTACTCCCTGCCATGGAGATTCCTCCCCCTCATAGGATGCCCCAAACATGCCTGTCGCCTGCTGGAGCAATGTGGTCACTGCAATTGTTCGATTCCCATTTTCCCCGCTCCCTTTCGTATGGGTATTTGCCCTACCTGTGGAGGAGACCTGCGGGACTGGATTCCCTCTAGACTGACCGAGGAGGAGGCGCAAGGCGTATGCGCAGCATATCGAGAAATCGTTTTTTTCCTTTGTCCACATCCATGGGAGACCACAGAACCTGCTTTTCTAGAAAAACTAGGACAGGAGTTTATGCTTCTTCGATATAACAAGCAATTGAAACGAAGAGATGTCAGTGCCGAAACAGATTTAGCAAGATGGATTTTGGAGGCCATTGAATTAGGCCAAAGTGGCTCAAGTAGAACAACATTGCGTTGGTATTTCGAGTACGCTACCTATTTAGGAGTTCCCTTGAGTCACATCTTCATCAACACACTGCAAAGAAAGGAAGAAGATTTAAAGATAAAAACGATGCCAGGGAAATATTTCCTCACATCAGAAAATGAGGTATTGGAGCGGGTTCAAGACGTTGTCAGCCAACTCGAGATTTCCGGACAACGTCTCACTCTAAAAGCGGTCTATGCTGCTACAGGCTTCTCTAAAAAAGGACTCTACAAATATGAGCGAGTTAAAACATTTTTAGGGGGGATTTTGTATCACAAAAAACCTCCGCGTCATGCGCAAGATCCCCTGTATGAGGAACAACTTCTGAAAAAAACCCAGCAGGCTATACAAGAACTCGCTCAGGCTGGAAAACCAATTACTTACCGGGCAGTCAGTTCCCTCATTGGAATATCAATGGGGGCTATCGTTCGTTATCCTCGGGTCAAGCAGCTTGTAGGAGATTTCGTTGACTATGCCCTACAACAACAGAAACATGCCGAGGAATGTGAGCAGGCTCTTCTCGAAAAGGTACGCATGGGGGTTATAGAACTGGAAGACCATCAGCAGCCTGTTACATACGATAACATCGGTCAAAAAGTCGGCAACCTTCCTGGTACGTGGTTGCCCTACGCTCAGGTGAGAGCGTTCGTCGCGCAACATCTTGATTCGCGCTATCTTCGTGCCATGAAAGAACGTGAGCTGCACGAAGCGTCACTTCTCACTCGCGTTGAGGAAGCGCTCGGTACGCTGGAGCTCGCTGGAAAGCCGGTGACCTTCCAGACTGTGGGAAAGGTGCTTGGGCTTGACCCAGTCACGCTGAAAACGTATCCCCGCGTCAATGCGCTCATCGAACAGAGAAAGAGTCCATCGCGTTTCCGTAAAAGGCAGGCTGGGCGGAGTGAAGAGGAAGTGTTTGCCGAGGTACAGCACGTTATCCGCTTGTTAACTGAACGGGGCATGAGTGTCAATTACAAGGCCATTGCGCGCGAAATGGGAGGGATATCTGCTCAAACACTGCCGACCTATCCCACCGTGAGAATGCTGGTGGACGAGTATTTGCGGTCCTACCAGCGCTATCAGTTGCAGGAATTTGCTCTCCGTGAAGAGCAATTACTTCGCCAGATGGAGGCCGCCATCACCGAGTTGGAAGCACGGGGTAAGCCGTTCACGCAGAACGACCTGTGTGAATTGGTGGGGATGAGTCGCACGGGCTTAAGGAATTATCCGCGTGTCAATGCGTTCCTCGAGCAAAAGCTCACCCGCCACCATGGCTATCAACGACGCCGTATGCCACCGACGGAAGAAGAACTGGTGCAGCGGGTAAAGGAAGCCATCGTTGAGCTATCGGATCATGGGGAGCACATCACACTGAGAAAGGTCGCTCGTCAGGTGAAAATCACCGATGAAGTATTGCTGCAATATCCGCAGGTGGTACTTCTCCTGGAGCAGCATGGATATCACAAGCGCAAGCCGAGATCAGAACGGGCAGAGGAACTGCTCCACCTCGTAAAGGATGCGATCAATGGATGTAAGGCCAGTGGAGAACCAATTACCAAAGAGAGAGTAAGCGGCATGATGGGGGTAGATCGCGCTGCACTCCTTCGTTATCCCGAGGTGAGGGCATTGATGACGCAAGCTGCCAACGAGGATCAGCAACAACGACGGGAAATGCGCTACCAGGAGCGGGAGGAAGAAGTTGCCCAGCAAGTTGTAAACGCTATTCAACAGTTACGAGATTCTGGTAAACGAGTATCGGTACATGCTGTAGGAAAAATAGTCCATTTGTCCTATGTTGGCTTGCATTATTATCCGAAGGTCAGAGCTATTCTCGAGAGTGCTATTGCAGCGCAACCACCTACTAGCAAGTCAGCATAAGACGAATATCTGCCATTCGGTCCTAACCTCAACCAGGAACGTGAATCGATCGTAGTTTTTTACATTCCTAATGGAGACATTTCCTAAAACTGTACGAACATGCCATCTTTGGGATTTTGGCAGGAGACAGAACAAAAGCCCGTTAATGATGAGGTTATTCTAAAATTAGCGCGGACGTTTTCAACCCCTTCTCAGGATGTTTTCTAAAGTTAGTGCGGATTTTTGGGTTTTTCTAAAATTATGCCGGACGGCACACTACAACAAATCCACAACTCTTGGCAGAGGCGTGTGGGAGTCGAACCCACCAGGGACCGCGCCGAGCGACCCCCCAGCCGTTTTGAAGACGGTGAGACCCACCGGGACCCCTACACCTCCATGTCTGTCGCTGTATTGTGCCATTGATGCTATACGCGTGTCAAGCCAGCGAACGCACCCGCGCCACGTCTACCTCCTCCAGGGACTTCACCATCAACTCGGCTTCGAGTAGACCAGGGAGATCACGGTTCCCTGCTACGGCAATACAGCGCATACCGGCCGCATGTGCCGCCTGCACTCCTGCCACTGCGTCCTCGATTACCAGGCATTGCCCGGGGTCGGCGCCTAGCTCTTTGGCGGCCTTGAGGAAGATGTCGGGCGCCGGTTTCCCATGGGCTACCGTCTCCCCCGAGACGAGCACCGTGAGGTATTGTCTTAACCCCAATACATCGCTGATGAGCTGGATGTTCTCCATAGGGGCCGAAGATGCCAAGGCCTGCAAGAAACCTGCCTCGTGCAGACCCTGCAGCAACTCGATAGAACCAGGCAGGGGAGCCGCCGTCGTGCGGACGAGTTCGCGAAAATAGATTTCTTTACGGTCCGCCAGCGCTCGTATGCGCTCGGGAGGCAGCGTGCCCCAAACTTTGGTGATGATATCATCGTTCCGCTTGCCAAAGGTTGCCCAAAAATCGGCATCAGTGAAACGAATCCCCTCTTCCTGAGCTAAGCGCTGCCAGGCCTGGCGATGCTCTTCCGCGCTATCGATAATCACACCATCCAGGTCCCAGATCACTGCGCGTAATGAGTTGAGCATAGAGCCTTGCTCCAATCTTTTTTCTCCATCATATCACATGCGTTTACCTGTCTTCCTGTAGACTCCTCCCACCTGTCGTGATACAATATGCCTGTACCATTCGCCCTCAGTCTCTGTAACGTGGACTCAACACCTGGGAGGCATGGCGGCGCGGTCGACTAACGCGATCGCTTTCGCCACGAAAATGCATGGATTATGGGTTTACGACCGTCTCTTGCGCACTGTTTCCACAGGAAGTGGCAAGGGACAAGCACTATTTGCGCAGTACTCTGGAGCCTCTTGATCTAGGCAAGTGGCTAGATTTAGGGCCGCGCGGCCTGCGTCTCATCCCACACGATCTGGCTCTACCCCCAACCTATTTCAATCCCGATGGGTCGGTGGATCTGGTCAACAAAGGTCTGTATCTTGATGATGTCATGTCCTACATGGAGCGCATCGCAGCCGCGTTGGGATGTACGCTTGAGTGGGACCTGTAGCACTTGGAGGAAAGTCAACGATGAGTGATCGCAAGTTCTTCAACGAAGAGATGGAGACACTTCCCAAGGACAGGCTCAAGGCTTTGCAATTGAAACGTCTCCAGGCAATTGTCGAGCGTGCCTACACGCAGAACCAGTTTTACCGTCAGCTCTATGATGAGGCAAACGTCAAACCTTCAGACATTCAGTCGCTGGAAGATATCCAGAAGTTGCCATTTCTCGAAAAGAAGACAGTGCGTGCTGCATATCCCTACGGGATGGCCTTTGTGAAGCCGGGAGGTCCTGGTGGCGCCATCGAGATTCATGCAACGAGTGGTACAACCGGTAAGAGCGTCCCTGTCTTTGCAACCAAACGGGATATCGATTACTGGGCCGACCTCAATGCTCGTGAACTGTGGATGACGGGCATGCGCCCAGGCGATATTTTGATGAACTGCTATGGCTATGGACTGGCGACCGGCGGGTTTGGTTTCCATTATGGTGCCATGGCGATGGATGTCATGGCTATCCCGATGGGTTCAGATGCGCGCCAGTATGACCGCATGATTGACTTCATCGTTGATTTCGGTGTGACTGCCATGTGTATGACTCCATCTGTTGGTCTCTACGTTGGTGGCAAAGCGCGTGAGCGCGGTGTCGATTTCAAGGATACCAAGCTCAAAATCGGCCTGTTCGGCGCGGAACCCTGGCCGTGGGAGACGCGCTTGAAGCTGGAGGAACTCTTCAACATTACCGCCTACGATGAGTTTGGCATGACCGAGTTTCTTGGACCAGGCATGACCTGTGAGTGCGAGACCCGTGATGGTATGCATGCATGGGCTGATGCCTTCCTCGTAGAATGCATCGATCCAGAGACGGGGAAGTGGCTTGAAGAAGGGAAAGATGGCGAACTGGTATGGACGTGGCTCACAGCTGACGGCACGGCCATGATTCGCTACCGCAGCCGCGACCTCTCCCGCACGTGGTGGGAGGACCGCTGCGCCTGTGGACGAACTCATCCAAAGATCTCAGCCATCAAGGGGCGCAGCGACGATGCAGTCTCCATCCGGGGCCTGATCGTCTTCCCCAGCCAGGTCGAGGCAGCACTGGTGAAATTCCCGGAAACCGGCGCAAACTTCCGCATTATTGTTGACAAGCATAACGGCCTGGATACCTTCGATCTCAAGGTCGAAGTGAAGGACGCTGCTGTACTCAGCGATGCAGCGCGCAATGCCGCCCTGAGCCGGGAGATGTCTGAATCGGTCAAGACGGTGACCGGCAACTCTCCAAAGGTCGAGCTTGTAGCTCCAGACTCACTCCCGCGCGCTAGCGGCGGTGAGTCGAAAACAGCCAGCGCCCGCGTCGAGGACCGCCGCAAGAAATAGGCAGTATAGGGTGCAGCGCACTGCGCTCAGCAGGGGGTGCAGGGGGACTGCGTCCCCCTGCCGGAGCGCGAGGTGTCCTCGCTTCCTTACCTTCTTCCCAGCATCATCAGAATAATCCCCAACGCTGCGATACCATTATTCAACATGTGCAGCAATATACCAGGCCAGATCGACTTTGTACGCCAGCGGAGGAAGGCGAGCGCCAGCCCGATGATGAACAGTACCGCAAATGAACCAACGTCGAAGTGAGCCACGGCAAAGATCAATGAGCTAAAAACGATTGCCCAGACGGGAGCCATGCCACGAAGCAGGCCCGCAAAGACGAACCCGCGAAAGAATACCTCTTCACATATGGGAGCGACGAACACCGCTACAATCAGGGTCGCGTAGGTCGTGAGCGGAGCATACTTACTGAACGCGAGGAGGACCTGATCATTGGTTTGTAAAGGCAGGTGAAAGGTCTGAATTACGTACCCATAGAGATAATCGGCAGCCAGAATAGCGACCAGAAATGTTGCCATCCAGATAAGCGTAGCCCCTCCTCGAAAGCCACGGAATCCTAATGCTTGCAGGGTACGGCGCCCATGTGAGGGTGTTGAACGGAGGGTTCTATTGGCGATGTAGAGCGGCGCGATGAGCAGCGCTCCCTCGACGATACACGAAAAAACAAAGGTGATCAGTGCAACTCGAAGATCTGCCTGTGGTGAAAGTGGCCTGGTAGGAGCAGATTTGCTGCCGCCGAGGCTGTTGAGCCCTGCCGATAATATAATCCATGGCACCAGGGTCGCAATTATCCCAATGAAGGTTTGTCGTATCGTCCAGGGGGTCTCGTCAGTCTGTTCTTCGATCAAATGAACCTCCCTATGTACATAAATCCGTTACCATATTATAGTTCCAAAAAACATAGCGTTCTATAGACCGCTTGCTTTTTGTTTGATTTAGACGGTTATTGCTAACCGTCTAGGCTGAACTACATAGGCCGCTATTCCCTTTGCACCTGCATTTACAAATGCATCAGGCTTACTTTTACGTAAGATGTTGTATGAGCCGTTCACATCAGCGCATATCTTATGTCCATCTTTTGTGCGGTACAAGCGGTTTCTCCGTCCAATCCGCTTTCCGCTAAAGATGTACTCTGTATCATCATTGAGTTTGTAGGTAGGAATAGGGTCCAGATCGACAAAGCTAGCTTTACTGGTGTAGCTCTCTTCTTGAATTTCCACCTGAATGCCAACAAGGGAAGCTTTGTACGTGAGCATGTCAATAAACCTTGCGTGAGGAATAGAAACAAAATTCTGATTGTTGCGCCGCCCGTTGTTCACTTCCTGCTTCCATAACGGGTTCTTCCCGATGATAGCCGTTCCCACTCCCTCTTTTACCAGAAAATCAATAATACGTTTGCTGGCAGCGTGCAGGTAGTGATTAATACGGCGGTTGCGTATGTTCGTGATCTGCTCCATTTGTTTTGTGACATGCTCTCGATCCTCTTTGGGAAGGCACAGTTTCAACTCTTTCATGCGCTTGTTGTACCACTGGTTCCACGCTTTGACCGGACGACCGTTAACCAATCGGGGTACCCAACCCTCACGGTTTGATGTTATCGCCGCTAAGTTCGTGACGCCTAGATCAATCGCTACACAGAAGAGGGGTCTACCTTCGCTTGAACTGGCTCTTTGCTGTACACTACCTCGATCACATAATGACCATTTCGAGGGATGATGCGAACTTGATGAATGTCCTTGTGCTTCGTTTGTACCTCGATAGGGAGCATCGAAGGTCGAATGAGTCCCTTCTTCAACCCTCTTTTGTTCACCGCCTGGACGGTGTAGACAAGGATGTTCCGGCCTTCGGTTTTGTGCTTGTACTTGGGGAGTCGTGGCCGTCCGGTGAACTTGGACGGGTCCTCTTCATAGGCTTTCTTTGCCTCTTTGAATGATGTCCAGTTCTTGTCAAGCAGCATCAAGATTTGTTGACTGACCTTTGCCGGTAACGCCTTGTACGCTTCATACGACTGCATCCGACGCTGCATCTGGTTGTAGGTGAGGTAGATGCCATCGTTGAAGAATGCTTGCCGCATCTCGTACAATGCTGCATTGTAGAGGTTCTTGGAGGCAAAGGCCGCCGCATCAATCACGCTGTAGCGCTGGTCATGCTTACTAATGACATGTTGCTCAACGAGTTGCATGGGCGTTCTCCTCTCTCTTGATGACTCATATCCTTCTGTTCTCTACAATACCACGAAAAGCGGTCTTTTCAGCTTTATGAAAAGCCGGAAAGGTCGTCCTGCTTCAAAGTTGGTGATAATTGCACGGAGCGGGAGACCCATGGTGTGATATACTATGTGCAATGTAACGTTCCCACTGCCGCGTACAGAAGAAAGGCGATATAGTTGGCAGCTACAATCGAAACAAATCCGTCAGAAAGCCCAAATTGGCGTAAACATAAAAATGCCTGTCCATTTTATCGTGAGCGATGGTTTCCTCACAACGATGTTATGGCAGGCGAACCAATGTACCAGGTCTTTTGTATGAAAGGCACTCCTCCCGTTTCCCTGGAAGAGCAGGACCGCTGCCTACACAGCAAGACATGCTGCTGGCGCCTTGCCCAAAAACAGAAAACTGCTGCTGAAGAATTCTCCACCGGAGAGACAGCCTCAACGGCGTTCTAGTCTCTTGAATTGACGGTACCTACCACGGAATACTACCGGTCGTTTCACTGTTATCATTCGCAAGATAGTCTTGCTTAGCTAGTGCTCTGTCAATCTTGATGTGATAGGGAGAAATGTAGGGGCGAGGCTTGCCCTCGCCCTGCTGGCTATCTACCACTGACCAGAAGCCCCAGAAGGTGTACCTGCGGCTATACTAAGGAGATACAACATGCGTGCAGATATTGTCCCTGGCGCCAGCTTTCCAGACTACGAACTGACCGATCACACAAAAACACGGCGCCGCCTGAGTGAACTCCAGGGAAACGATCCCATGATTTTGATCCTTTCACGTGGACACTATTGTCCCAAAGATCACCAGCAGCACCTCGAACTCGCGGCCTTCGACCCTAAGATTGCAGTGGCATACACCAAAATTGTCACGATTTCAACGGATAATATCCTCGAAACCAACGAGTTCCGCGATGCCGTCGGCGCGCAGTGGACCTTCCTCTCAGACTCTGGACGGAAGGTGCAGCAGGACCTCGACATACAAGAGTATACAGACCCATTCCACAATCCGATGATTCCCCACACATTCGTACTTGAGCCCGGGCTCATCATCTACAAGATCTATAACGGCTATTGGTTCTGGGGGAGGCCTTCTCCTGAGGAACTACGGCAGGACCTGCGCGAAATTACGCGTAAGATCCGCCCGGATTGGGATCTCTCAACGCCGGGTCTGCGTGAAAACTGGGAAGGCGATAAGATATTGCACTACCCCTATAAAGGACGAGAGTAGCTACACCCCACGACAGCAAGAGGAGGATTCGCTTGACCGACCAAAAAAGACTACGTCCGGCTCTCGGAGCAATTGCGCTGGTGGGATCAGGGGAGTACCTGGAAGTAATGAATGTTACGGATGCCTATCTCCTGGAGCAGGTAGGGGGAGCGAGCAACGCACGGGTAGTGCTTCTGCCAACAGCGAGTGGCCTGGAGGAACACGGACCGGCGTATTGGAATGGGCTGGGGAAGCACCATTTCCACACGCTGGGAGTACAAGAGGTACGAGCGACCTCTATTATCGATCGGGCCAGCGCTGCTGATCCAGCACAACTGGCTCTTCTGAGAGATGGAAATCTCTATTACTTCTCGGGCGGGGATCCCCAGTATGTAATAGAGACAATGCGGGACTCTCCTGCCTGGGAGATTATCAAGGCGGCTCATGAACGAGGCGCGGTGCTGGCAGGGTCCAGCGCCGGAGCAATGGCACTCAGTGGATACACCATTTCTGTGAGGCAAGTACTGGCAGGCGGAAAGCCGACCTGGGTCGAATCGCTCGGGTTGCTGCCACACCTGGTTGTATTTCCGCATTTTGACCGCATGGCTAACTTTGTCGCCCAGGCCATGTTTCAGGAACTGCTTTCCACGCTCCCTCACAATGCCGTCGCTGTCGGCATCGATGAGAACACCGCCCTGGTGCGAGTCGAAGTTCCCACCAGCGACAAGCCTCAAGCAAAAGCGCGCTGGCAAGTCATGGGGCAGCAAACCGTCAGAGTGTTTGAGCGTGATATAGCTCCGCGTACCTTGCAGCCGGGCGCCGAGGTAATGATCTAGGACAAGTGCGCAATGACGGCTATTGGTTTGTTACTCTTGATGTGAAGGGTTGAAATGTAGGGGCGACCACGTGCTCGATAATCGGCACTCTACGCAGACGCCCACCAGGCATCAATCTAAGTTCCCTCCCAGTGTCATCCTGAGCGAAGCGAAGGATCTCGTCCTCATCGGCCAGGGTCATCCTCCTTGCCATTCTTCACTCAAGTCTCACCCATCACTTGAAGGGTAACAGACTACTAAGGTAACTGAGGTGGTGGAGGATAAACCGCCACGCTGCTAAAGGACGCCTGCGTTCCACTCGAGGTTGTGCCGTGCGCAACGTAAAGCGCAATCTGGCCGCTGGTGTAGTTTGTATCATTGATGGAATCGACCTTCGTGCCATTGACCAGCAATACGAACTGTGAGCCCTTCATGATCACCGTGACCGTATTTTGCTGCCCGATAGATTTAATGGCAGATGAACCGATGGCATTAACAATAAAATGTTGCCTTGGCGTATTGCTAGTATCTATGTACTCTCTAGCAATGGCGTATGTTTTGTCGCCGTTGATATCAACGCGATAATCATGGTCAAGGTTGCTATCACCGCGCATGTAGATGCCTACGCTGTCATTCTTATCGCCCTGGTTGAAGGTAAAGGTGGCCGTGACCGTGAAATCGCTATAGGTGCTATTGGTGGGTAAAGGCTCCGGCAGGATATGGTTCTGGTTATTCTCTACCAGGACTAGCGCATTGTTAGTAATGTTGCGTGAGAAACCGCTGTCATTGCCGGTCGCCCAGCCTTTGCTGTTGTTGGCGAAATTATCTGAAAACAGCGCCGGTGCTGTAGGCACAACGCTTGGTGTCACACCGGGGGAGGGAGTAACATTGGTAGTTCCGCCCTTAGGCCTTGTTAAAAAGAAGATTCCACCACCGACTAGTATGACGAGCAAAGCAATAATGCCAATGATTAACCCGACATTCGGCCCCTTTTTCGGCTGAGGCGCTTGCGGGTATCCTGCTCCATATTGCCCTGGCTGTTGTCCATAGACGTCTGGCACACCTCCATATTGTCCTTGTGGCTGCCCGTACGGACCTCCGTAAGGCGCACTAGATGGCGGAGGGGGCGTGTAACTCGGGGGTGTATAGCTGTTGGGCGGCAGTGGAGCATACCCCTGGCCCTGAGATCCATAAGATGTGCCTGGTGAGCCGTATGGCGTATTACCATAAGGAGGGTTATTGTAAGGAGATGAAGGGGTAGATCCAGGTCCGGCATATTGTGTTGGCTCGATTGGCGGCTGATTGGGACTCGCAGCGCCAGGATACGACGCGCGCTGCGTTGGATCCACTCCACCAGGTTCGGTGTAACGTGTGCCGCAATTACTGCAATACATTTCGCCAGGGGCGAGTGGAGTCCCGCATTGTTGACATACGCGATTCGACATGCTCATGGTGAACCTTCCTTGATATGATACTATGCAGAGGGCGTGGGTAGCTCTACCTCATCCCCCGGATTGCAACTTAATCAGGTCCTATTATACTCTGTTCTATATGACGAACACAATGACTCAATTTCAGGTTTGCAGGGCGCTTTCTAGAAGAAGGGGGCATGCATGACCAGTACGATGCTGGCGGCCATGTTCTATGGCCCAATGGATATCCGCATGGAGCATAGGCCTGTTCCCCAGGCAGGACCTGGAGAAGTGCTGCTGCAGGTGGCCGCCGCCACTACCTGTGGGACGGATGTCAAGACGTATCGTCGTGGGCACCCTTTGCTATTTCACCAGACGCCGGCGGGTTTTGGCCATGAAGTAGCCGGATTGGTGGCAGATGTAGGCTCAGGTGTCACTCAGTGCCATGTTGGTGATGCTGTTGTGGTAGCCAATTCTGCACCATGTCAAAGCTGCTTTTACTGTCGTCGTGGCAGGTTGAGCCTATGTGAGAACTTGCAATTCCTCAATGGAGCTTATGCCGAGTACTTGCTGGTTCCAGAACGCATTGTGCGCCAGAATCTGTACCAGATTCCTCCAGGAACCTCATTTGCGGCAGCAGCTCTGACTGAACCACTCGCCTGTGCTCTCCATGGTGTAGATGCCAGCGAAATCAGACAGGACTATACTGTGGTAATCCTGGGCTCCGGTCCACTCGGGCTCTTGCTTGCGGCAATATCTAAGTTACGCGCATCCCGTGTAATTATCACCGGGCACGGCACGCAACGCCTTGCTCTGGCCCATCACTTAGCGGTGGATGAGATCATTGATGTAGGGGCGATGTCTTCGCAAGAACAGTTTATAGCCGTCAGAGACGCAACCGAAGCTCAGCGCGGCGCAGATGTTGTTATTGAGGCAGTTGGCACGCCAGAAACCTGGACACTCGCTACTCGCCTGGCACGTCCAGGCGGCCTGGTGAATTTCTTTGGAGGATGCCCCTCGGGAACTGCGGTGACACTGGAGACACAGCCATTACATTACAGCGAACTGACCATCAAAGGCGTCTTTCATCACACTCCCGCCTATTTCGTGCAGGCTCTGGAACTCATCACCAGCCATCAAATCGATGTTGAAGCTCTAATTACTGCCTATATGCCGCTCGAGTCTACGCTAGACGTTTTTGATCTCCTGCTCCATAAGCAAGGCGTCAAGTACGCGCTGATTCCACCGGCTTTCCAGAAGGATCGCACGCTGCAAGAAGCAGGAAACTAAGCTGTGCGGGTCTTGCGTTGCCTCTCGGCCTTTACGACCGTCGTGCCAACAGCACGGCCCACGATGACCGGCGTATCCAATATATCGGCAGCGGATTCGCTAATATCGGGGCGAGCGGCAATCACTTTGCGCGCCTCAAAATCGATGCGTCGCGAAGTACGCCCAATGTTGGTAATACGCCCGGTCACCTCGATAAAGTCTCCTGAAAACACTGGTGCCAGGAATTCGACATGCTCGTAGCCAACCAGCAGCCCTTCGTCACCATCGAAACGAATAGCAAGCTCCGTCGCCACATCTCCGAAAAGAGAAAGCATGTGCGCTCCGTTGACTAACTGGCCTCCATAATGGGCATCGCTGGCACTCATACGTACGCGGATCATAGCAGAAAGTTCGGTTACTTCCGGCATAGTAGCTATCCTTTTAAAGTCTAACAAACGTTCGTTGGATCATAGGGCACTCTTCATTACTCGACAGAAAGAAGCTGGGCACTAGTTAGTATGCACCAGCTTATTATGAAAAGCAAGCGTTTCAGATGGTACAATGCATTAAAACCATAACCAGTACTAGAGAACCTGGAGTTACTCTATGCCAAACTATAGCACCGCACCAGAGCTGACCGATGCTTATATCTCATCAGTCTGGGAGACGCTGCCGCGCTATCTACGACCTGTGCTCCTGCTGTCCAGCCCTGTGCTGTCAGCACAGCTTGGTTGCGACCTGCTTATCGCAACGGAGACATTCCAACATACCGGCAGCTTCAAGTTCCGTGCTGCCTACAACCTGCTTTCTAGCATCCCCCAGCGGAGTGTTGTCGCTGCCTCGTCGGGCAACTTTGGCCAGGCAGTTGCCTGCGCAAGCAAATTGCTTGGTAAAACGTCTACCGTAGTTATGCCGCAAACATCGGCCCAGGTGAAGGTTGCAGCCGTCCGCTCTTATGGTGGCATTGCCGATCTGATCGATGTGCATCAGGTCAGTCGTGCTGATCGTGTAAAGCAGTTGCTGGAACAGCAGCCAGAGGCCTTTCAGGCGCAGGCATACGATGATTATCGCGTGGTGGCTGGAAACTCTACGCTCGGTAAAGATATTCTGAGTGTAGCACATGTTGATGTTATCCTGGTACCGGTCGGTGGAGGTGGCCTGTCTTCCGGCGTAGTAGTGGCACGCGACCACCTGAGTGCGAAAACCGAGATTATCGGAGCCGAGCCTCTGCCGGGCAATGATGCCGCGCGTTCCCTGCGCACTGGACACCTTGTTCACAATGAACAAGAGCCGCCAACGGTTGCGGACGGCGCCCGCACACTGAGCCTGGGCCAGCTCAACTGGGAAATTTTGAGACAGGGCCTGGCAGATATCATTGAAGTACTAGATGTATTGACGCTGGAGGCCCTGCGATCCTATTTTCTGTATGCCAACCTCAAAGTCGAGCCAACAGGAGCCCTCGCGCTCGGTGCCTTGATGGCGCATCCCGAGCGCTTCCGGGGAAAGCGCGTCTGCTGTATCGTCAGCGGCGGCAACGTCGATCCCGCAGTGTACGCGCAGGCTCTACTGGGGGATTTGTGAGAGCGCTTAAATGGGATAGATGACCAGGTTATTAAATGTCGCCTGTGCTACCGGTGGGGTAGGAGCAGGGAGATTCGAGACAAACAGCGCAGCCGAGCCGCTTGTGTAGCTGTTGTCAGTAACCGTGGTCAGTTTCTGCCCATTCACGATGAACGACATACTCGGGCCATTAGCAATAAGCGTGATGTGGTTGATATTGCCTACTTTTTGAATAGCCGCGTTCGACGTGTAGTCAACAAGCTTGCTATCGTGATTAATGCCATTGGAGTCGATTGACCCTTTGAAAACCGCGTATGTGCCATCTCCATAGAGCTCGAAGCGGTAGTATGTAGCTAGATAGCTATTCTGATTTGATGAACCGCGAATATATATACCGTACCCATTATTCGGGTCGCCTTTCGAGAGCTGACCGTCAACGTTCAGGTGGAAGTTGCCATAGCTTTTGCTACCGGGCAGTAACTCATACAGGAGCCTATTATCGTCATCCTCCAGCACAATAGAACCGCCACCAACTTTGACGGAAAACTTGCCTGCGATGCTCGTGAGATCCCAGCCGTTCTTGTTATCTTGAAACGAATCGCTGAACAGGGGAGGCTTTGAGGGTGTAGGGCTGGGTGCAGCCGTCGGTGTTAAAGTAGTAACCTTATTATTGTGGTCTGTTATATACCTATACCCAAAGAATCCACCTCCGACCAGTGCGAGTAGAAGTATGACGATGCCTACAATGAGACCGATGCTCGGCCCACCTTTGCGCGGAGGTTGGCTATATCCTGCAGGTTTGTAACCATTCATGATATCCTGCTGAAATCCCGTGGTCGGCGCTGGAGGTGACGCAAAGTAAGGGGATGGTGGGGGGGCATAGGAACTACCGGAATACATTGGCTGTTGTACAAACCCTCCTCCAAAGGGGTTATTGGGAACAGTTGATGATGGGGTCTGTCCCCATTGTTGTCCTGCAGATTGTCCTCCGCCATAGTTTGTCTGCGGTGATGGTCCGCCTGCTGGTGGCGGCGAGTTATATTGACCACAGGTACCACAATACACTTCATTAGGCGTGAGCGGCCTCCCACAGCGCTCGCACAACCGGGTAGATGGATACATTGAGGACATACAAAACCCCCTCCGATATTGTTTGATGACGTATTCGCATTAGGTCCCCCAGCATGCTTTTGCTGAGTATCTCATATTAACAGTATATTGTCTACTAGTAATGTGCGCATCACCTACAGATTCCTCGAATCACACTTCTATTCGCATATGAATATATGCCGCTTGGTTGCGTAAATTTCCTCACAAATGTAAATCTCTTCATACATGGGAAACCTGCCAGGAGGCGGCCCAACCCTTCTTGCTACTGGATAATCCCGCATTTTTCGTCACCCTTCAGAGCCAGGACAGAGTGCCGATTGATATATTGCTATATCTAGCATGCCAAGATGATAAACCATGACATATGGTGCGCTTTATGCGCTTTGGCACGATTGTTGCAGTGTAGGACGATGGAAAGCTTTTACCATCAGATAGTTATTCCCCTGCTGTGTAAGTACATGTGAAAAAGGAGCACCCACGATGGGAGCAAGAACAGCCAAGACGTATTATAGCGTTGATACTATAAACGATCCCACTCCTGTACTGCTAAAGAAGAGCCGCGCTAAAAAACGCGATAGTTATGTAGAGAGTGACTTGTACACCGACCTTGATTTATGTGATGAGTACGATGGTGAGTTTGAGGACGGTGAAGAGGATCGTAGAGGGGCTATTGATGACGCGGTAAAGCAGTATTTAAAAGAGATTGGTACCTATCCCCTCCTGACGGCGGAACAAGAGTTGATACTGGCCGAGCACGTCGCACGTGGAGACCCGCGGGCACGCCAAAAGCTGGTAGAGGCCAATCTCCGTCTCGTTGTCAGCATTGCGAAACGCTACTCAAATCAAGGATTACCGCTCCTGGACATGATCCAGGAGGGCAATATAGGCCTGATGCGAGCTGCGCAGAAATTTGACTATAAACGTGGTTTCCGCTTCAGTACCTATGCTACGTGGTGGATCCGGCAGGCTATCAGCCGCGCTATCGCTGAACATTCGCGTACAATTCATATACCTGTACATGTTGTAGAGTTAATTTATAAGATGAAGCGTATTGCTCGTCGCATGTATCAAGAGCAGGGACTGGAAGCCTTGCCGGATCAACTTGCCTCGGAGGTGGGGCTGCCAAAAGAACGCGTCGTTGAACTGCTGAACATGGCTGAACAGCCTATCTCGCTTGACGCTCCAGTGGCTGATGATGAACAATATCACCTGGCCGATATGCTGGAAGACGTGAGTATGATGGGACCTGCAGACCAGGTATCACAGCAGTTGCTGCGTGACTACATCGAGAAGGCAATGGTCGTGCTGACCCCACGCGAACGCCGCATTATTGAAATGCGCTACGGTTTACAAGACGATCACTATCATACACTGGACGAAGTAAGCGCCGAGTTCAAACTGACTCGCGAACGTATCCGCCAGATTGAGGTCAAAGCGCTCCGGAAAATGCGCTATCCTGAACGCTATTGTGGGTTACAAGATTACGTTCACGCGTAGCTTCTCGTAGCGGGGCGGCCGGAAGCCGCCCTGCTCTCTCTTTATGCTTTGGCAACCACGCCATTCGCTGTTGCCTGCAAGTAGGCATAGATGAATGGATCGACATCACCAGCGAGATAGCCTTCTGTGTCGCTTGACTCATAGTTTGTGCGGTGATCCTTCACTATGTTGTAGGGATGCACCGTCACCGAGCGAATCTGCGTGCCAAAGTCGGCCTGCACAAACTCCCCTTTGAGTTTAGCTGCCTCCTCATCGCGCTTCTTTTGCTCTCGTTCGTAGAGGCGCGCCTTGAGTAGTTTCATGGCCACCTCGCGGTTTTGCATCTGTGACCGTTCGTTCTGGCAAGTGACAACAATGCCCGTGGGAATGTGACGTATGCGTACTGCCGAGTCTGTCTTGTTCACATGTTGCCCACCAGCACCCGTCGAGCGGTAGGTATCTATATCAAGATCTTCGGGCCGGATAGTAATCTCGATGGTGTCCTCGATATCGGGCATGACCTCGACCCTGGCAAATGATGTATGCCTGCGATGCGCTGCATCGAAGCGGGATAACCTGATAAGCCGGTGTGTGCCGACCTCGGAGCGAAGGTATCCATAGGCATAGCGTCCTGTAATTTCGACTGTGGCGCTCTTGATGCCTGCTTCTTCACCTTCATTGTACTCGTAGACCTCGGTTTTAAAGTTATGTTTTTCTGCCCAGCGTAAGTACATGCGCAGGAGCATTTCTGCCCAGTCCTGAGCATCGACCCCGCCACTGCCTGCATGAATACTCATGATGGCATTGCGCTGGTCGTGTTCGCCGCTCAACATCAGTGCAAATTCAAGTTGCTCGACCTTTGTTTCAAGTCCGACCACAGACTCTACGATTTCTGCCTGCATGCTTTCATCTGGCTCCTCCTCCAGCAATTCAGCTAATCCATGCAGGTCATTTAGTTGTGCAGCGATTTCTTCCCAGGTGGAGACTTCTTCGCGCAGGGCATTCAACTGCTGCATATGCGCCTGCGCTTTGCGGTTATCCGACCAGAAGTCTTCGGCCATGCTCTCTTCTTCAAGATTGGTTATTTGTTTTGCCTTATTCGCCACGTCAAAGACGCACCATAGTTACATGGACGCGCTCTTGCAGGCGTTCGATCTGTGTGGTGAGTTCGTTCATACTACACATTGTAACATGTTCTATGGCATGGCTGTCAAACATCCGAGATATGTCACTCTTGCAGAATTGCTTCGAACTGCGTCCGGTCGAGTTGCTCATGTTCCATGAGCGTATAAGCAAGCCTGGTGAGTTGATCGTAGTGCTCGCTCAGCACTGTACAGGCGGTTGCTCGCCCTTCATGCAGAATGCTCTGCACCTCGGAGTCAATCAGTGTTGCCATTGTGTCACTACTGATGTAACGTCCAAGGGATGGCATCACAGTAAATGCATGTCGAGATGCAACCCCTTTCTCTCCATGCAGCGGCAGGGCATTCTCAGCAGCAGCGGCGACGCTGCTCACAGCAAGTTCAGTGTGTGCAGTTTCAGCAGCATATTGAGCCATTGAAGTTCCCACCTTTCGTTAGGAGACGAATAAAGATTACATACCATGGCATCCGGGACTCATATGATAGTGAGCCTCAAAGCGCCTGCTCGTCTGGTCGCAGGCGCCAATGCCTGCTGGTGGATGGTCATCCACACCGTCGTGGATGGCTTCTGGCTTGCCCTGATCGGACGATGAATGCTAGCAACACATAACTGCCTAACGGGATGAAGTACAACCAAAGAAACGTCTGCTGCTCGTCCTCCTTTCCGATTCGCTGCTGCAGTGATAGGAGCAGATCGAGCATGGTGACACCTATCGTCATCCCTTCCACACGTTGAGAGCAGTCACCTTCACCTTTTGTGCTCATCAATCCATGCACTATGAAGTGCTGTCATTTCACAACATATGTCGCACTACGATACTATCGTACTACGATATATTATAGCATAAGAGAAATGCAGTGTCAAGCACAGCAAATGCTGCATTCCAGCTTTAGGGGCTTGACAGGATAGCTTCCGTTCTGTTATTTTATATCGTACTACGACATAACAGGGTGGTGTGATGCATTCTACTGAGGATATTTCGATGACCGATTACTACGCACTAGCCGAAATTCGCTATCAGATTCGGCGCTTTTTGCACTTTAGCGAGGAGGCGGCACGTGAGGCAGGTCTCGTGCCTCAGCAACACCAGCTGCTGCTTGCGCTCAAGGGACTGCCCGCCGGGCGGAAAGCCACGATCAGTGAGTTGGCCGAGCGACTCCAGCTTCGGCATCATAGTACCGTCGAGCTGATTGACCGCCTGGTGGAGTGAGGTCTGATCAAACGTTCGCGGGATGAAGCCGATCAGCGACGCGTCCTCATCCACCTCACCTCACAGGGGGAGCAAGTCCTGCGAAGCCTTTCGCTCCTTCATCGTCACGAGCTTCAATTGGCGGGACCTGCCTTCGTCCGTGCGCTCGCAGCGCTTATTACGGGCGACAATGATACTGCTGACGTTTCACAAAAAGGAACCAATGGACCTCAAAAACACGTGGATGAATGACCATGAGCGGCGAAAAACCTGTTGTGCGTCTTTCACTGGGAAGGTATGTCATTCCTTTTCATCACCATCAACGCTTTTGCTTGGCGCAGCAAGTGGACCCCAAAGTGGGAGCGGCATGCCGAAGAGGCGATTGATGGCGATGGCCTGGAGTGTCAGCAGGACGACGGCTACCATAAGCACCACCAGTTGCCAGGGCTGGGTGAGGATGCCAAGCGAGATAATCAGTGTCGTTGCCCCCGCCGGTGCGTGCGATGCACGAAATAAAATCATCAATCCTGCCGTGAGTCCCAGCGAGAGCGCAGCGGCGATCACGCGCGGCCAGGTGACGCCGTTTGCAATTGCTGGTCCCGCTGTCGTTAAGCCTGTCACCGCCAGGCTGAAGTAGCCAGCAATGGTGCCGATGAGATGCCCGATAATGGCGTTGCGCGGAGAGGCGCTGGGGGCAGTCTGCCTGGAAAAGTAGTGGAAGGCGGTAGGGCCAAGCGACGGAAAGATGAAAGGTGAATGCACAATGACGGCAAACGCCGCCATGAGCCCGATACTCAAAAAGCCGCTGAGGAAGTTATAGAGCGCGAAGACCGGGATGCGTGGATACTGTTGCATGAGCCAGGGAAGCAGTACATATCTGAGCATACTGCGTAGGTTCCTCATAGAGCTCTCCGGCTGACGCTCCGAAGGCTGGTTGCCAGTATCATGTTGTGTGTGCTTCTGCATGCTTTATCCCCTCAGGAACCAGGCAAGAGCAGATCGCGCAGGACGACGGCATTTGAATGCTCCGCGTCGTGTGCGGCGAAGACAAGGGTCAGCTGTCCCTGCTTCGCTATCTCCCGTAGCTTTGTCAATCCCTCCTGAGCGGCCTCAGATTGCAATTCTGCTTTATAGCGACGGCGAAACTCTGGGAATTTCTGAGGATCATGGTGAAACCACGTACGCAACTCGGTGCTGGGCGCAACATCCTTGAGCCAGAGATCGATATGCGCGCGCTCTTTGGAAATGCCTCGGGGCCAGAGGCGTTCTACCAGAACGCGAGTGCCGTCGCTTGCTGCTGGCTCATCATATGCACGCTTCAGTGCTATTGGTATTGTGTGTTTTGTCATGAACGTTGCCTCCTTTTCGCGTGCTGAGTCTATTCATATCGCCATACGATATAATAATTATACCACGACATGAGTGTGGTTTATGTTTGTGTTGTCACATATGAGTTGGCTAAATTGAGCTATGTCCCCTATACTTGTGAAAAAATCCCCTGAGCGTTTTGCAACCCTATCAGGACCTGCCGTGTTATAGTCCTATGAAGGTGCGAAGTATAAACTTGGAAGACATGGATGGCTTCAGGTAACAAACATTTATCAGCCCTGCTGGCCGCAGATCTGAATCGCTACTTCGAACTGCTGGTGTTGACCTACCAGGATCAACTCTATGCCTTCGTGCTGCTCAGAATACGCAGCCAGCAGGCTGCTCAGGAGATTGTGCAGTCTGCCCTGGAACGTGCTTATTACGCCCTGAAGAATTACTCAACCCACCAGATACGGCTGCTGAAGCTTGAACCGTGGCTGTATGAAATCACTCGTAATGTATTTTACAACTATGTCCGGGACAACCACACCCGCGCTTCCAGACTTCCATCAGTCCCTCTCGACCTGTCGGAAGACAGTGTACTACTTGACCTGCAAGACCAATCTTTAGGACCAGATGAAGAGGTATGTCGTCGTGAAAGCCGGCGTGAGCTAGAGATGCATGTGTCCCAACTTCCAGACCTCTATCGAGAGACGATGAAGTTGTATTACTTCAATGACCTCACATGCCGCGAGATTGCAGAGCGGCTCAATCAACCAATCGGCACGGTGAAAGCTAATGTGCATCGTGGTACACAGTTACTGCGTGAGGGGTTGGACTGGGCTAAACCATGCCCCCTTTTCCGGTGAACCATCAATCGAAGAACTCGTGACGGCTCTCAATGATCCTGCGTGGCAGGTGAGGACTGCCGCGATCCAGGCCTTAGGATCACTGGATGAGCATGTGCCAATCGAGCCACTGCTAGCTGCCCTGGACGACGAAGACCCATCTGTGCGAGCAGCAGCAATATGGGCGATAGGCAGTTTAGATGAACAAGCGCCAGTGGATAGGCTTTTGGCTGCTCTGCACGACTCTGAGTGGCTTGTACGCGAGATGGCTGCGATGACGTTGGGGACACTAGGCGAACGTGTCCCTGCCGAGCCGCTCCTCACTGCTTTGCGCGATACGAACCAATTTGTATCCAGGGCGGCTGCATTGGCGCTCGCACAGACTCATCCCGAGGTTGTATCCGTACTGGCTGCGCAGGCTGCCATACAACAACCGGCTACACCCACTACACCTGCTACACCCAGACGTCCCCGTTTACTTCACCTCACCGGAGCTGGACTGGCAGCATTGCTCCTGGTGAGCATGTTCATTACCTGGTTGGCGTTCGCTCAACACTTTTACCCCTCATCTTTTCATCAGCGTCCTTCTACCACCCACGCAGGAGCCATCATCTTCACCTATCGGGCAGACCAGGGTGTAGTGGGATCTGCTCCTATGTGGCCATCCGATAGCAAGTATCTGGCCTTGCTGAGTAGTTTTGGGTACTCGGTGCAGGTCTGGGATATGGCCACAGGCACACTTACGCAGAATCCTCTCCTGCCTGTGCCCTATGCGGGCTTTAATACCATCAGTGCTATGTCCTGGTCGCCCAATGGGAGGTATCTTGCCATTACGAGCGAAGACTCAAGCAGTCGCGATGCAGCAGTGCAGGTGTGGGATGCCCTCACTGGGAGCAATACTTTGGATTTTCACGGTCATGCTACTGGCCTGCTTTACACCGCCTGGTCGTACGATGGTACGAGCATTGCCTTTAGTAGTGATGATGGGACGGTACAAATATGGGACCCGTCGACAGGACAGAAGCTCTTGACCTTTGTGGGACGCCCTGGCACTGGGCATCGTTTGTTCTGGTCAGATGATAATCAGTTTCTCCTGCTGAGTTCTCCTGACGGAACGTTTCAGCTGTGGAATGCTCTCACAGGCAGGAATATCTCGACCTTCCGCACGTCGAAATCAACCTTTATTGAGTTATCGCCCGACGGGCGACGGATGGTCTCGCTAGGTGATGCTGGGACGACACTGCAGGTGTGGGATACCTTCACAGGACGTGCGCTTGTGACATACCAGGGCCCCGCCGCAGGAGTGTCTTTTCTGGAGTGGTTACCCGATAGTAGGCGTATCTTGACTGCCAATGGCAGTGAAGTTCAAATATGGGACGCAACCACGGGACAGACGATCCTGGATTTTGCAAAACCTGCTTCGAGTGGAGCTTGGCAGACATTTGAGAGTAGACATATCTTCACTGCAAACGCTAGTGAGGTGCAGATATGGAATGTCCTCAACGGGCACACCATCCTGGAGTTCCCGAATCCCGCTTCGAGTGGGACATGGCAGGTATCGCCCGATGGACAATACTTTGCCTTTGCCAGCTGGGACAACAGTGTACAGGTGTGGAATACCATCACAGGCCGCAAGGTGTCGGTCTATCAGGGGCATACTGCCCCTCTCCAGGTCCTGGTGTGGTCCTCAGACAACCAGCATATCGCCTCTGCAAGCGAGGATGGAACGCTGCAAGTATGGGATGCGATAACTGGCCGTGGCGCCTTGACCTATCATGGCTTTCCCTATGTGCTGTCACTGACATGGTCACCGGATAGCAGACTCATCGCCGCTACGAGCGCGGGTAACACAGTGCAGGTGTTGCAGGCTATTTGATGTATGACCCCGGCTGCTAATCAGGAGGGCCACCTGCTCCTCCTCGGTTTTAAAGATGTTTCGTTGTCCGTATCTACTATTGAGAAGGAGGTTAACTACATCATGCGGAGAAATCTGTCCCGTATTTTCGCAGTAGTCATGGGATTGTCCCTATTTCTGGCGATCCTGACGGCATGCGGCGCGGGCACCACCACCGGTAGTGGCACCCCTACCGCTGGTTCGACCACCATCAAGATAGCGACTGACCTGCCGGTGTCGGGGAAAGACACCAGTAGCGGCAAGCCGGCAGAGGATGGGGCGAACCTGGCGGTCATGGAGGCCAATGCCAAGCACACCATCAATGGCTACACCCTGGTCTTTGACCCCAAGGACGACGTGGGTGCCAACGGCCTGCATGACCCGGCGGTGGGTGCCCAGAACGTGACGGCGCTGGTCGGTGATGCGCTGGTGGCCGGCATTGTCGGACCGTTTAACAGTAGTGTGGCCAAGGCCGAGATGCCCATCACCAACCAGGCCCCCATTGCCCAGATTAGCCCGGCCAACACGAATCAATGCCTGACCAAGGATACAGCGGCATCGGGCTGCAGCGGCTCGGCCGATCTGCTGCCGACGCTGCGTCCGACCGGGAAGGTGTCGTACTTCCGCATTGCCACGACGGACGATCACCAGGGTCCGGTGGGCGCGGACTACCTCTACAAGACGCTGGGGTACAAGAAAGCCTATGTCATCGATGATGCCGAGACCTATGGCATCGGCATCGCCAACACCTTCACGTCGGAATGGAAGACCCTGGGCGGCACCATACTGGGGCGCAGCAGTGAGCCTAGTTCGACTACCTCCTATGTGTCGCTGCTGACCCAGATCGCCACCACGCACCCCGACGTGATCTACTTTGGCGGGCTGGATTCCACCGGCGGCATCCTGATCCGCCAGCAGATGCTCCAGGTTCCGTCGCTGAAGAACACGCCCATGGGCGGTGGGGATGGCATCGTCACCCCCAGCTTCGCCTCCACCATTGGCACCAGCAGTGGTGGTTCAGTCTATGGCACAGTGGCCGTGGTGGATACGACGGTCATCCCGTCTGCGGCAGCCTTCCGCACGAAGTTTACGTCGACCTTTACCGACCCGTTGAACGTGTACAGCGCGGCGGCCTATGACTGTGCGAACATTCTGATCCAGGCGATCAAGACGGCGCTGGCCAACGGGGCGCACACCCCGGCCAGCTCGGGTGATCTTGCCGGGGCCAAGGCATTCCGCCAGGCGGTGATCAACGCCGTCCAGGGCACGTCGTGGGACGGGATCACCGGTCACCAGGCTTTCGACTCCAATGGCGACACCACCAACAAGGTCATCTCGATCTACCAGCTCGCTGCGGTCAATGGCAAGCCGGACTGGAAGTACCTCACCGCTGCCATGCCCTCGTAATCGCGACCGCTGCGGCGGTATGGAGCCTGATCAGGAGTCCCGGGCTTTCTTGACCTGTCTCGATGCCGGGAGAAACTCGTAGATGAAGTAGAGGGGTAGCCGGCACGCGCGTGTCGGCTACCCCCTCATATCAAATCCTGTTGATTCCTGCCGGTGCCGGTCCAAATGTGCCTCTACACTTTTGAAAAATTTCCCTTGAGAAGTTTCCAGGCACCGTTCTGTTGTCCAACGATATAGCTGCCCTGGTAGGTGCTCTTCACAGTCCCGGTCGAGGTTGTCTCCGTCGCAAGGATAGTCAGGTCTACCGTGACCGTGCCGTCGGCATTTGGCGTTATTGTGCCGAAGCTGATATCATCGTGCTGCGTATTCGCGTAACCGCTGGCGAACTGGTCATAGGTTGGGGTTGGATGCTGCGGGTCTGTCCCCCACAAGTTGTAGGCAGCGTGGTAGTCCCGCTTGTTGATGTCGTCGTAATACTGCTGGATAAGCGCCTGAGCTTGTCGAGTAGGAGAAAGAGTAGGCGGCGTTGGAGTGCCACCGTTGCCCAATAAGCCATTTTGCCTCAGCACAACCACCGCCGTGCCACCGAGTATGACAAGCAAAACGAGCAAAGCGACGAGTAAGACAACCACTCCACCTTTTTTCCGGCGTTTCGCTGGTTGAGCAGGCACGTTTTGGTAGCCGAAACCATCCTGAGAGGCGTATCAGGAGCGTAAACTTCTGCTGGTATGATGCCAGGAGGCTCAATTCCTGCCGGCACATTGCCGGGTAACACGAGTTTCTGCTGCCTGGGAGCCGGTGGAGGGCTGGCAGGATGCTGTGACTGTGGTGTACTGAGAGGATATCCGGGGAGCGATGAAGCAACTGTAGGCGCATCGGTGCTTACATCCTCTGCGCTCTGATCGGCCTCTGTCGCCGCGCCGCAGTTGGGGCATGTCAAGTCCCTGGGGGATAACAAACTACCGCATTGACCACAGAAGACCATAGTCATACCTCTTTCAGGTTTTAGAGAGCGGTCCTCGCCTGTTGGCGAGAGCTCGTTTTCCTGTCTTTGAGCTGCCCGGTCGGCTTTACAATCTGTACTTTCTCATCTCGATTCAAAGCAGGTGGTATCGCGTGTAGCGCTACATTGACAACGTCATCCATGCGCTCAACAGGCACAATATGTAGCTCGTGGATGACTTCACGCGGTACCTCTTCCAGGTCTTTCATATTTCGTTTGGGTAGAATGAACGTCTTAATGCCTGCGCGGTGGGCAGCCAGTACCTTCTCTTTAACGCCACCGATGGGTAAGACTCGACCTCGCAGCGTAATTTCGCCGGTCATGGCAACATCGCGGCGAGCCGCTCGTTTCGTCAAGGCCGAAATCAAGGCAGTAGCCATGGTGATACCTGCTGATGGGCCATCCTTGGGAATAGCGCCAGCAGGAAGGTGTAGATGGATATCGTATTTTTCATAGAAGCGATTTTCTATGCCAAGCTGCCCCGCTCGGGAGCGTGCGTATGAAAGCGCGGCCTGAGCCGATTCTTTCATAACATCACCAAGCTGTCCCGTCAGGGTCAGATTACCACGCCCATCCATCAGTGTGGCCTCAACAGTTGTCAGATCACCACCTGCGCTTGTCCACGATACCCCTGTGGCGACTCCTACCTCGTCCTCCTCCTCTGCCTGTCCGTAGTAGTGTTTCTGTGGACCCAGGTAATCATGGACCTTGTCAGCAGTGATCTTTGTTCTGCTCCGTCGTCCCTCGGCAACTTTACGCGCGACTTTACGCAACACGGATGCAATTTCTCGCTCCAGGTTGCGTACGCCTGCTTCGAAGGTGTATTCGCGGATGATATAGCGCACGGCTTCGTCACTGATCTCTACCCGTGAAGCTGAAAGACCATGTTCGCTCATCTGCCTGGGGATGAGGAAACGATGAGCAATGTGCAGTTTCTCTTCTTCAGTATAGCCGGGAAGCTCGATCACCTCCATGCGGTCGCGTAGCGCGGCCGGGACGGGGTGCAAAATATTGGCGGTCGTAAGAAAGATAACCTGTGAGAGGTCATAAGGGATCTCCAGGTAATGATCAGAAAAAGCGTGATTCTGCTCCGGGTCCAGTACCTCGAGCAGCGCTGCTGCAGGATCTCCACGGAAATCTGAGCCGATCTTATCTACTTCATCCAGCACAAACAGGGGATTGATAGTGCCAGCCGTCTTCATTGTCTGGATGATGCGGCCCGGCAATGCTCCAACATAGGTACGGCGGTGCCCCCGAATCTCAGCTTCATCGTGCACACCTCCTAGCGATAGGCGTACGAACTTGCGGTTGAGCGCCTGGGCAATCGAGCGTCCAAGAGAGGTCTTACCCACCCCCGGCGGTCCCACGAAGCAAAGGATAGGGCTGCGCATAGAATGAGAGAGCTTACGCACCGCAATATATTCAAGGACGCGCTCTTTTACCTTCTCCAGGCCGTAGTGATTCTCTTCGAGAATGGCCGCAGCTTCTTTGATATCCAGGCGGTCGGTAGTAACTTTATCCCAGGGCAAGCTGACAAGCCAGTCGAGGTAGGTGCGGATCACTCCTCCATCAGGAGCCATAGACGGTAAAGCGTTGAGGCGCTCTAGTTCTTTGTTCGCCCGCATTTTGACCTCTTCGGGCATGCCGCAGGTGAGTATCTTCTCACGCAGTTCTTCGTGTTCCTGTATAGTAGGATCGGTCTCGCCCAGTTCTCGTTGGATAGCTTTGAGTTGTTCGCGTAAAAAGTACTCGCGCTGTGTCTTATCAACCTCTTGTTGTACCTGGCTATGAATAAGGTTTTCCAACTCCAAAATATTGAGTTCTTTGGAAAGAAGAATACTGATCTTTTGCAATCGCTCTTCGACATTAAATGCTTCCAGGATGTCCTGGCGTACAGCAATAGATGGTTCGAGAGAAGAAAGAATAAAGTCAGCCAGCCAGCCCGGCTCGTCAATATTCATGGCGGTAATGTAGGCTTCCTCCGGTAGCGTTCGGCTGAGTTTAACGCACTTTTCAAAAAGGGCCAACACTGCACGTACCAGGGCCTCCAGTGCAAGCGTCCGTTCTGCTTCTTCATGCACTGCCTCTACGCGTACACGCATGAAAGGGGTTTGCTGAGTATATTCAAGGAGTCGTAAGCGCCGCTGCCCACGAATAAGAATACTGGTTGAACCATCGGGCATCTTTAACAGGCGATCTATGCTTCCCTCTACGCCGACGGCATACATGTCGTCCGGGCCAGGGTCCTCTATCTCTTCGTTCAGTTGCGTAACCACGACCAGGGTCCGGCCCTTGCCCATGGCATCATCAATAGCCTTCATTGATTGGTCACGTCCCACGAATAATGGCGTGACCACATTAGGCATGAGGACGGTATTGCGGATAGGCAACAAAGGTAGTTCCAGCACTTCTGTGTGCGTCTTGAGTGGTACATACAAGGCGCCCTCTAGCAAGCCATGCTTGCTTTCAGACTGCTCTACGGTGACAGCCCGGGAGCCCCTCTTTGTGGGCATGTGTGCTTTCCTCCTCGATGGATTTTGCATGTCTCCATTTGGTGTTCAACTGATTATAACGTATGAGCATTGATGAGGCAACGCAGCGTGATGTGATATAGTTCACAATTCATAAGAACGTAGTATTTTTCTGGTACATCATTCATTTCTTGTTTTTTCTCAAACAACCTGGCCATGTAATATTCATCGACATACTGGCCGCCCACAAGCAGAGAATGCTTCTTGATGCCTTCGATCTCGAATCTTCGTCTCCTGTATAACGCTATTCCCGCCTCATTACGAGTCATGACTGCAAGTTCAAGGTGATGGATGGCATGCTGGTATCTCTGTCTTGTAACACTTTCTGCAACATTTGAGCCTTTTCGATCCTGCCCAGCTTCAAGTATGCCTGGTACTCGTACTCCAGAGATAGAACAGGTACTTGCATGCCCTCTACCTCAACAAATTGCTTGTAGCGCTTCAGGTCTACAGGCTCCTCCCATGCACCATCTTCAATCTGCTTCGAGATATCCCCCATGATCTCCACTTTGATGCCATCGATCATCAAAGCTCCAAAGTGAGAGCGAATATTCCCCGCAGTGGAGAAAGCCACATTCCTGGTTACATATTCAGATAAAAGACACTCGATCTCGTAGGCGCCGGCTTCGTCAGTCTGGAGGTCAATATCCTGAGGGGTGACAGACACGTTTTGGAGCGCAAAGCCAAAGCTGCCTGTCACAACCCAGTTTATGTTGCTGTCTTTTAGTCGCGTGTATATCTGGCGCAGGATATTGAGATAGGCGGGATCGATATTCATCGGAAGAGGGCCAGTAGCGAACGCTGCTCCTCAGAAAGGAGCAGCAGGTTGTTGACCTGCCTGGGAAATATTTCAGCCCTGTCCCAGAGTACGCCGATCACGCTCGTTGCCGCGCCTATCTTAACGTTGCGCTCGCGCAATACTTCATTTAGCTTATGAGCATCGAAGAGAAAGACTGACTCGATGATCCAGGGATTGGCGAGGCTGCGCATCGTCGCTACTCCTGACTTTGGCCCCGCGAGTACAAGATAATAATCAGGAAGAGCATCTGGCTTGATGTTCAGTTCTCCGTCACGCCTGACATACCATTGGATATCAACGCTGTGCCCGGCCAGTGGTCCATGGGTAAAACGGCCGCTGCTACCTTTATGCGAGGCCGAATCGTCAAGCGCAATGCCGAAAATGGCAGAGGCAATGTACTCCCCCACTTCTTGGAGGTGTGTGGGGCGCCCTATGATGTTGGCAATTTTGCCGTCGACGGTATTGCGGGATTTCAATAGACTCGCCAGGAACTGTAGATCATCGCTCATGATCGGCCTCCATTCCGCTGTTTAGTCTGGGATGGGCAATGTACCTGCTAGCATTGTACCATTATTGCCAAAGCGCTCAAGCCTCTGGAGTGTTCATGTTAGCTCCTGTTTGCTCTTCTCACAGGACAGAAAGACCTGCTCCTATGGTCTTGACTAGAGAGCGATATTGCACAGATCGAAAGCCTGTTTCAGGGCCGCGATGGGATCGCCCAGTGGGAGAAACTCCTGGCCGAGATAGCCAGTGTAGCCGGTTTCCAGAAGAGCGCGCACAATGGGCGCATAATTGATTTCCTGGGTTTCGTCAATCTCATGGCGTCCGGGATTGCCCGCGGTATGATAGTGCGCGAAATACGGATGATACTCACGAATCGTGCGGATAATATCACCTTCCATAATCTGCATATGATAGATGTCATAGAGCAGCCTCACACGGGGAGAGTTCACCAGGCGACAGACCTCTACTCCCCAGGCGGTATGATCACATTGGTAGTCCAGGTGATCCACTTTACTGTTCAGGAGTTCGATGGCGAGTGTGACGCCCGCGTCCTCGGCAGCCTGCGCGACACGCGAGAGTCCTTCCGCCGTTATCTCTATCCCTGCTTGATCGCTCAAACCCTGACGATTGCCGCTAAAGACAATAATTGTGGGAATAGACCACTGTTCGGCAAGGTGCAGAGCGGCGCGAAGTTTTTGCTCAAGATCAGCATGGTGCTCTCGCCGGTTCAACCCTTGCTCAATCGAGAGTCCTGCATTGGTGGTGACAATGGAGAGACCATGCTCTTTGATCAGTGGCCAGTACGCTTGATCGACCAGTTCAATGCCCTCATAGCCAATGTTCGCAGCGGCACGCACCAATGCCTGTGGTGATATATCTCCCTGAGCAAAGCACCACCAGGAAACTGACTGCTTCAGACGAGGCATGTTTTTCTTTCTCTGTTTGCTCTACAGCTGCGTCCAATCAAAAAGAGCACCCATTGCAGTGGCTCGCTCCTCGCGCAACATGCGATAGGCCTCCGGCGCATCTGCTGGTGAGTAACGATGAGTAATCAGGTCCGTGACTCGCATATCTCCACGCAACAGGTAGGTATAGAAGAGAGCAGCCATGCGCCGGTGACTCCAATACGCGTGATCCGTTGACTGCGCTGGTGGATTGCTATCATGCGCACCAATAATGGACAGCCCTTTTGTCACCACGTCACCTGTTAAATATTGGGCAGAAGGCGACCCTGTATCTCCAAGCAAGACAAGCCGGCCAAAGCGCCGGGGCAGGGCCAATGCGCTCGCGAAGACACGCGGGCTTCCGGTGATATCATACACGACATCGGCCCCAGCTCCTTCCGTCACGTCGAGAATGGACTCGCGAGCCTCCTCAACGCTCATCGGAAGAATAATGGTTGCTCCATGTGCCTGTGCCATCTCCAGACGCGCTTTGCTGATATCGACTGCAATGATCTGCCGCGCACCCAGCAGACGCGTATATTGGACAGTGAGTTGACCCAGGAGTCCGAGTCCAATCACCACGACGACCTCTCCCAATTTATGCTCAGCACGGCGGATACCATTCTGCACAATTGTTGCCAGACCGAACCAGGGAGCATCATCATCGGCGATCCCGCCGGGGACAGGATAGAGGTCACTGGTCGAGACCGTGACAAACTCGCTGTGGGGCCGACGTACCCCAAAACGATCTCCTTCATGAATCTGATCGACACCCGGTCCGACCGCCACGACCTCTCCGAGCATAAGATAACCGGGATAGAAAGGATAGGTGACCCAACGATCCCAATGCGAACCAGGCTCAAACAGGCGACTCAAGCAGATGCCCTCCGTTCCTGTACTAATCAGCGTCTTTCTCGCCTTGAGTATGACTTCCCCAGATCCAGGGTTTCGCACCGGTTCTTTTATGAACTCAACCTGGTCTTTCCCGGTGAAAACGATGTTGCGCGAGAGCATTGAGGTATCCTCCGAATGTTTATGAATTGGACTATTATTCGCGCTAAAGCATCTCCTGCCTCGTTAAATCATTCTGTGGCCCCCGCCTACAAAAAGCAGTTGCCCGGTGAGCCAGCGAGCCTGCTCAGACACCAGGAAAACAATTACATCGGCCACATCTTCGGATTGACCCACACGTCCGAGCGGGATTTCGGCAATGAGACTCTCTTCTACCTTTGGTGTAATATAACCAGTCTGTATTGGCCCTGGCGATGCGATGTTAACCGTAATCCCAAACCTACCCAGTTCCACGGCAGCGGAACGGCTGAAAGACTCCAGTGCAGCTTTGCTGGCTCCATAGGATAATTCACCTGGGAAGCACGCTGCTCCATCAGTGCTCACGTTGACGATACGGCCCCAGCGTGCGCCGCGTTCGATATGGCGTCGAGCGTATTCTGCTATCATCAGCGCGACTGCGCGGCTATTGACAGCGAAATGCTGGTCATGATTCTTTGCTGTGATCGTTTGAACGCGATAGCCTGCAAGGGCATAGGTATCTGACCTTAACAGGCCCTGCGGGATGAGGGTATCTGCCACGCAGTGATCGGCATTGTTGATGAGCACTTCCACGGGACCAAATGCTGCTTCGGCACGATCAAATAACATAGGTATCGTGGCGGAATCCGAGAGATCGGCCTCTAGAGCTTCAACCTGACCTCCATACTCGCGGATTGCCTGGACAACTGCCCCAGCAGACGTGGCTCGCCTGGCATTGTACAATGCCCTACCGGGAATCGTTGGCTGATCATCTTCGCTATTGTCCTGGTCGGGCTTTCCTAAAGGCGGCATGCGCAGGTAGTTGATGAACACCGCTGCTCCTTCAGCAGCCAGGGCTCTGGCCGTAGCGGCTCCAATGCCGTGATTGCCCCCTGTGATGAGAACGACTTTGCCTTGTAGTCCTGTATTTATCATGTGTCCCCTTTCGTCTTCAAACTCTTCACCTGGCGTACCATCGCAATGCGTTGCTCGGCTAAGAGGTCGGCGGCACGGTAGGTTGGCACGTCTAGTTCTTTGGCCAGAGCAATCACTATTTCCGTCGTCTCGTAGATGCGCGAGACAGTCTCCGTCGCCCGCTGCCGGTTGAAACCACCAGGATTGAGGCTATCCACGCCAGATATTGCTCCTCCGGCGTTGACGATATAATCGGGGGCATACAGGATACCACGTTGTGCCACCAGCTCACCGTGCCGGTCCTCGGCCAGTTGATTATTGGCCGAACCACAGACGATTTTGCAGCGTAACTCCGGCAGCGTCTGGTCGTTGAGTATGGCTCCAAGGGCGCAGGGGCAGTACACATCGACGTTAAGCGCGTGAATCTCTTCGGGATATGCCACTTTCACGTCATACTTGTGAGCTGACTGTTCGACCTTTGACTGCTCAATATCAGCAATGGTGACCACAGCTCCTTCCTTGACCAGCAGCTCGACAAGATGTTCCCCTACCGCGCCTACACCCTGAATGGCCACTGTGCGGCCATGGAGATCGGGACTGCCATAAACCTCCTTCAGACAGGCGCGCATCCCCTGCATGACTCCGAACGCTGTGGCTGGCGAAGAGTCTCCTGGTCCGCCCCACGACTCGGGAATGGTGACCACGTACTGGGTTTCCATACGTATTATCTCCATATCGCGCAGGTTGGTGCCGACATCGGGGCCTGCCAGGAACAGACCTCCCAGACGGTGCATGAAACGCCCCAGGACGCGGAACATTCCTTCGGTCTTATCTCGTTTGGGATCACCTATGACGACGCATTTTCCCCCTCCAAGGTTAGCGCCTGCCGCGGCCCATTTATACGTCATGCCACGCGCCAGGCGCAATGCGTCCTTGATAGCGTCGTCTTCTGTCTCATAATGCCACATACGGATGCCACCACCGGCAGGTCCCAGGGTAGTATCGTGAATAGCAAAGATCGCCTTCAAGCCGAGACTTTTATCCTGGCAGAAGAAGAGGTTTTCATAGTCATACTGCTCCATAGACTCGAAAATAAAGCCTTCCATAGTCGTGATTTCATCCTTCGTTTGCTAAATAGGTTCAATTCTCTCATACTGAACCAGTACTTTCGTTGGCGTGATCGCACCAGTGGCCAGTCGTTCAAAAGTGGCGGCCAGGTCGTCGGCCGTTGTGTGGTAGTTAAATATCTGCTCGAGATTGTAAGCATGCCCGCGTACCACGTCAAAATACCAGCGTGCGTGTTCCTGGTAGTCCCAGCCGTCGCTCGATCCCACTACCCACAGCTCTTTCTCGTGGAAAGTCGGCGCCAGGACGAGCGGTTCGAGATTACCATCCGCCAGGATACAGATGCGCCCTTCAAGACGCATACTGTTTTGCATCAACTCGAAAGCTGCGCTGCGACTGGAGCATTCGAAGCCGGCGTCATACAAGTTGCTCATGCTCCCCATTTCTTGCGGTGACATGGCCGTGCGCGCGCCGATTTGTGCTGCCAGGCTCCGTCGTTCCGCGCGGGGTTCGACTATATCGATAGCCTGTACTCCCATGGCTTTGAGCATAAAGATAGTCAGGAGTCCAATGGCACCGGCTCCAGTAATGAGTACTGACTCTCCAGCCTTGATGCCAACTTTGCGAATGCCCTTGCTGACGTCGCAGGTCAGGATAGCGAGCAGTGCCAACGCATCGGAAATACCTTCGGGAACTGCAATCGCTTTGGCCTCAGGGACTATGGCATGCGTCCGATGGCCGTAAAAAGCAACCACGCGGTCTCCGGCATGGAGGCGCTGCACGGCTGACCCACATGCTACAATGGCGCCTGTACTCTCATATCCCGTCATCTGTGGGTAGCTGGCTGGATGAGTGCTGCGAGCGGTGCCGCGATAACGAGGTAGCTCGCTGCCGGTGCTGATGGCGCCCGCTGTGGTCTGCACCAGCACTTCATTCGGCTGTAACGGCGGCAGTTCTTCAGTTACCCATTTCAACTGTCCCGGCGCTACGAGAAGCAATGATTGACGGCGCATGACTTGTTCTTCCCTTGACTACTCAAGAAAATACCTCATAATCGGGTGCCGCTCTGAGCGTCTCTCTACCTCTACGAATCCTGCCTGGGAGAAGGCGGACACAACGCCGGTGAAGTTGGAGACGGGGGGCAAGTTTTTTCCCTGTGCTTCGACCGGGTAGCCTTCGACGATCTTTGCCCCGTGCTCTCTGGCATAGTCTACGGCTGCCCCCAGCATCTTCACCATCAGCCCCTGGTGCCTGAAAGGTTTGGCAACGAAAAAACAGACAATGGACCAGACAGGCAGATCGTCAACTCTTTTTAAGGTGCGGGATCGTTCTAACGATGGAAATGCTTCTCTCGGCGCTACCGAGCACCAGGCGATGGGTTCTCTTCCTGCGTATGCGAGGATACCGGGGACTTCGCCGGCATCCACTATGGTCTTGAGACCCTGTTTCTTCTCCTGGCCTGTTTGCTTGCCGAAATCGGAGCGTGACAGTCTCCACCACATGCACCAGCAATTGCCATACGCTCCATGTTCTCCAAACAACGTTTGTAGGTCGTGCCAGCGTTCGGGAGTTACCGGGTAAGACGCCAGCTCTGGTAGTGATGCTGCTTTAGAAGGCATTTCTGTACTCCTAATCAGTCTTAATGAAGTGATTGATGAAGATCAACCTCTAATTTTCTGGAAGGCATATGCTCCTATTACCATCTATTAGAGCATAACTGGCTCACGAATGTTATTGGGTAGGACCCCACTAAGATATTGTTGGCGAATTGTCCATAAACGGCGAGCGAAGCAATGCCGAGTGTGTAGGGGCCCGATTTATCGCGCCCTGAGGGTTGGGTGGGTTACCCGCTATTGAATTTGCCAACAATATCTTAATGGGGCTGTACCGGATTTTCTTGAAAAGCTCTTTTTCTAAAATTAGCGCGGATTCCTGACTATTTTCTAATTTTATGGCGGATTTTTCTAAATTGAGGATGAGGCGCATATTTGTTTCTTCGCACGTATTCTCTTCTCAAATTACACCAAGCACATCCCGATTTTGAAAAATTCGCACTATCTTTAGAAAAGTGGCTACAATCCGGCCTATTTTTAGAAAATTGTCATCGGCCTGTAAGACCGCCTCTCTTGCTTGCAAAGCCAGCTCATGAGGCATTAAAGCACATCTCTTTTCTAAAATTATGGCGGAATTTTGGGTTTTTCTAAAGCTATGGCGGACGGCACACAGTCGCCTGCCGTCTGACAGATGTCGATTTTCTCTTCTTGGCCACCGATACGATACAAAGCCGCCTGATATTTAATGCGCTCGTGCATCAGTACTTAATCCCGGGCATCCAGATAGGTGCCAAAGTCACAGTGGAACCAAAGACTGGGAACGTAGAGGATGTCTTTACCGTTTCGCGCCTGGTGCTCCCCTCCTCCGGATGCCTCCAATGCAACGGGCTCATTTCTAGTGCTCAGCTTCAGCAAGAAGCCCTGAATCCGGATGAACGGAGGAGGCAGCGGTATAGCGACGAATGATTTTCTGTTGATCATGACCGGACTCCTCCGGTCCACAGCCAGTGCTGAATACATACAGATGCACCCATGCGAGCGGGTCACAGAGCGTGTCAATGTGCGATCCGAGCCAACCTGCCGCACCTGTAGTGTCTCATCAGGAAGCCGGTATGCCCGTGGCGACAGAGCCCGCCTACCTTGTCGTCAATAACAAATTTTGTATATCTTCCCGTTCGAGGGGTGCAGTACAGCCTGAATGGCTATTTCTTTCTCAGTCCAAATGCGTTTATTGTTAAAACGGCCCAGCCCCTAAACTCAACTACGACACCTGTAGCCTACATTTCCTTGCCAAATGGCCAATAGCAGCCATTTGCCAGGGAAAAAATTTGATATACTCACTAGTAGCAAGACATCAGTACAAGAAGACCGGGGTGATGATATCGCCATCCCTTGAAAGGAGCCAGTTGATGGAAGAGGATGCCACTCTGGTGACACGCGAGCAATACATAGAGATGCTCATTGATGCCTCGTTCCGGGAGGCCTCAGAAATGGAGTCAGGCTTCACGTCCTGGTGCGAACGGCATGTCCCCACCTGGCGGAAGCTTGGATGCGATGAAACATGGATTCGTCAACGCATCGAAATGGCGCAGCTCACTCGAGGTCTCCACCGCACCTTCAAGGAACAGGGCCTGACGATGCTGGAGATGCGTGAGGAGCTTCGCAAGGCGTACGCAGACCATCCGGAACTCTATGACCTGGCGAGAGAACGCGAACGCCTCCGCCCTGGCCTCCTTCGCTATCGGGGGAATACGAGTGATCTCCGGCAACGCTACACGCTGCGCGTCATGATCTATGAAACAGACAAGCTAACCTATGAGAAGTTTTGTCGCTGGAGCGGCCTGCCAGTACCGAGTCCTGATATGGTGTTCTGTGAGCAACCGGATGCTGTACGCGTGGTGCGCGATCTGAGCACCGTCGAAGAATTGGAACTGGCGCTAGCCATGAGCAGGTATGCGCTCCACCTGCTTGATGCACCGGAACACCTCACCAAAGACCAGATCGGTCCCCTCATGGAAGCGCACGGCAAGCGACTCCGTGCGACCTTTATCGCCACGTATGGCTACCGGCCGGAAGACTCGACCACACCCTATGTCCCTGTCACGGTTGATGGTCCCCAAGATCATGATGCCTATTATGGTAAAGAATATCCGTAGAAGTCAAAGCAGAAAGGACTGAAAGCAAACAACTGGCGAGCAGGACAGGAGCTTCTTCTCGTCCAGCGAGTCGAAGAGCGCTAGAACGGCGAAACCGGCTTCGCTCCGGAGAAAGACGAAAGGAGCAGTGTGGCACCTCTGCATATGATGCTGGGTCTCCCAACATCTGGATGAACACAGCTTTCGAGTTTCCGGCAACATGAAGATAAGGTCGCATGAGAAGTGGATTGAGAAAACGACCAGCAATGGTCAAAACCGCCACAAATCCTCTTTAATTGCAACTCACTCCGGATCATCAACATTACGTTAGACCCGATCTCTGGGAAGCACTCTAGGAGGAGATCGATCAAGCAAGAAAGGAAGCCAGAAGACCAATGTGGATGAACAACCAACCAGAGAGGAGCTCCTTCTCTGGGTGTTCCTTCTGCGGGAGACGTCAAGACCAGGTCGACCGACTCATCGCAGGGCCAGGCGATGTCTCAGGATGTCAGCCCACTTTTCGCAGTGTGCATCAAGATCGAGACAGGTGACCAGTCACGCCAGAACGTCACAGCCAGAGCTGTGCCCCCGTAATTGCGTGCTGGCTCATCGCTTCTGAGTGAATGCGTGGTCTGCTTCATCACCACCAGTGCGTCTGCAACGGCGGAATCACGCCGTTGCAGACCACTCGCACGCCAGGGTGCGGACCAGTTCTCCTTCCTACAGAATCGCGTAGGAGAATCAGGAGCTTGGGCCACTGACAACTCTGCTCACCTAGATTGAGAAACTGCTTGAAAAGGCTTGTCGCCTGGCGTTATATCAAGCGAGCGCGAAGGAGACTCATGCCCACGAGGCTGATCCACGTCTCTACAGTAGCGACCAGGCGCGCATACTCTTTACTGAGCCGACGCGCTCTGCCTAGCCACGATCGGTTCCCAATACCGATACAACACCGCTTTCAGTTCCCGGACGATGGCCCGCTGCTCTTCCTCAGCGCCCTGGAGTACCAGGGGAAGTAACGCCAGAAACAACCGATACGAGACGAGGAGGGGGAGCTGCCGTTGCTCAGGGGTACTGTGCGGCCAATAAGCAGCCAACAGGGCATCGAGGCGTGTCTGGAGGCCCTGCTGGAACTCGGCCAAGACCAGCGCTAGTGAGGAAGAGAGGGTGGACCCCAGCTCAAGGGCCAGATAACCCGGGTAGTTCCGATTAAAAGCGATGATCACGTCAACAAAGGTGTCAACAAACACCTGGAGCGGCAAGATCATCACCTCGGACGACAGCAGGGTGTCGTACACCCGGTGGAGGTGTTCGGTCGCATCGGCGGCAAAGGCCTGGGCAATGGCTTCTTTATTGGGAAAAAACTGATAGAGGGAGCCTGGTGACACGCCTGCGCGTGCCGCGATCATGTTGGTGGTCACCTTGTCGTAGCCACGTTCAGCAAAGAGTACTCCGGCAGCTTGAAGGATTTCTTCCACTCGCAGCATCCCACGTTGCTGACGACGAGCCTGCCGCCGTGCCTGATTTTCTCCCATAAACTCCCTCTCCAACAAACGGGAGGACCTTCTTGCCAGAAGCCCTTGACAATACGATGGTTTATTCGTATAATTTTCACATGATTACGAGTAGTTAGTCGTAATCATAGCAAGAACTGAGCCCGCTGTAAAGAGAGGAAACAGAACATGGCTGTACCAACGCCTAAAGAACTCTGGACGGCCTGGATGGCCGTATGGAATGGCAAGCTGTCCATCGCTGATGAGATCATCGCGCCGACCTTCGTCGCGCATTTTGCTCCCGCAGCGACGAGTCCTGCCGAGGTGCGCGGCCCCGAGGGGCTGAAGCAATGGATCGGCGGGAGTGCGGCTGCCTTCAGCGACTACAGCTTTACGACCACGGTTGGCCCGCTCGTCGATGAAGATCTGGTTGCTGGTCGCTGGGTCTTTCGCGGCACGTATCAAGGCGGCATTCCAGGGGCTTCGCCTGACGCCGTTGGCAAACGCGTCGAGTATGCGGGCATGGACCTCTTTCGCGTCGAAGCCGGGAAACTCGTCGAATACTGGTTGTGTGCCGACTTGCTGCAATTACTGCAACAAGTAGGCATGATCCCTTCCTGACCAGGCTCTCTGCCTCTCCACAGAGGACCCAGGAATGCGAGGAACCCCAACGCTTGCGTTCTTGGGTCCTCTGTGGAGAGGCAGCATGAACGTCCCGTCTACCGAATGGGATTCAACCGCTACCCGAACGACGACGATCATGAAGAGAAAGGCACGGCTATGACCGACCACAACACGACCGTGCACCAGGCGCAGCCGCGTACGAGGGCATCCAGCACGCACCAGCGAAGTCCCATTCTGGGCTTCACTGGTGCTGCGATCACGTTGATCGCAGCAGCCCTTGCATATGTGGTGACAGAGGTGATTACTGCCTCAGCGTGGAAAACCCCTGCATATAGCTACGCATCCAACTGGATCAGCGACCTCGGGGCCCACGATTGCAGCACCTTTCAAGGCCGAGTCGTGTGTTCACCACTCCACGACGTCATGAATACCGGGTTCATCGTCCAGGGAGTGCTGTTCCTTATCGCCAGCATCCTGCTGCTGCGGCTCTTTTCGGGAGCATTGCGCTCTGTTTCCCTCGTTCTCGCGCTCATCTACAGCATCGGCATCATGCTTGTTGGGTCGTTTCACGGATCCACTGCCGCAACCGCAAACGGCACCGTCACCTTCCACTACCTCGGTGCTTTCATGGCAATTGTGGGCGGAAACATCGCTGCAATCGTGACGGGCTTCCAATGGAAGCGCCTCGACATGCCCCGCTGGTACGGCAGCATAAGCATCGTCCTCGGCTTCCTCGGAATCGCGTGTGGGATCGTTCTGGGGACCACGATTGGTCGTATTCCGCCCGGAATACCCGAACGCGCCTCGGTATACACGATCCTGCTCTGGCAGCTTCTCACTGGCATCGTACTCCTCGTCGGCGTGCGTCAACGCACGTTATCAAAGATCCCGGCCGAATTACTTCAACGCCAAGCGGATCGAGCAGCACCTCGACGTCGGAGAGTGACGAGAACCCGGCCATCCAGACGGGGATCTTCTCGGCGACCTGCGCGGCGAGTGATTCGTCCTCGATTGCATAGATGGGACGTTTGGACACCCTGGCGCGACCCGTCCACAAAGGCAGCCGTCGTAGTTGCATTCGCAACTCAGGAGAGATTGAGGCTAGGTGTGCCGCGAGCGCCCTCATGGTTCCAAGGACTGTGGCGCGATCTTCCGAAGCGAGTGGCGCTGTCGCGATCTCGTGGAGAACTGCAATGCAGTCCTGTGCGTCGGGGGTCCGGATGCCGAGGATGCGCCAGAGCGGATCGAGGGTTGACGACGAAGACACAAAGGGACGCCATCGTCCGAAGACACGAGGGCCGGCGAGTTAGGCTTGCCACCGTTAGAGCCACGTGCCTTGGGGAAGGAGCAGGTTCGTTCCCTCAAAAATGTCTGTGATCGGCTCGATCATTTTCATCAGCTCAAGGGGCGTCGCCAGAAGGACAAGCACAAAACGAAGGCTCATGGGCGTCCGTGGCGAGATCGTGCTATTGTCTATGTGTTGCTCTCGACGGGCCTCCGCCGCGAAGAGCTGGTACGCCTTGACCTCGATCAGATTGAACCTTCCCATCCAGAGGAATTGCGCAAGGCGAGATCCGCACGCATTACGAACGTCCGTGGGAAGGGCAAGACGGAAAGAACCGTCTTTCTCTCCATCGATGCCCGGGCAGCCCTTGCCGACTACCTCGAGCGCGAGCGGCCCCTTGATGCCACGCCGGATATGACCGCGGTGTTTCTCAGTGCCAAGAGCATCGCCGCACGGACCGAGGACGGTCGTCTCTCGCCCCAGGCCATTAACCTGATTCTTGCCCAAATTGGCCGGTGGCATGACGCTGAGCAGATTGACCCCAAACGTCGTCTCTCGCCGTTGCGTCCCCATGACCTGCGTCACACCTTTGCTTTTCACCTGGCCAAAGTGACCAACGCCGATGGGTACGAGTTGGAACGCCGACTCGGCCATCGTTCACAACGCTACATTGCTCGTTATACCAACCCTCCGGAGACTGAGGCGGCTCAGTTTGTGGAGGGGTTTTAACATGGATGCGCCTCTTGTACTGGCTGCTTGGGATATCCATTCTAAAATCAGGAAGGAAACAGTCATGGAGGAACCCTTCTCACCACCTGACTGGTGTGTGGATGGCAAGAAAAACGAATTGAGAGAGCCACCAGTGACGCTTTTTTAGAACGGATATCCCATGTAGCCAACACAACCATCGAGACGGAGACCGAGCAGGATTTCGTACAAGCCGTCAACCGGATCTACCATGATGCCGCACACCCCTCGCATCTGATCCTGCCCATCATCGAGCGAGACTGAGCGAGGACCGGGATCACGGCAAAAAACGTCACGCGTCAGACAGGTCACTGGAGAAGACGCACATTATGCAGGCACGTTCGCCCTTGCTGGAAACGAATGGAGTTCTCCATATCTTAGAAGCCATTCCGTCACAGCGAGATATGGAAAGGCAACAGGAGCAAAAAGATGGGTAATCCAATTGTTGAGACACGGTATGGGAAAGTACAGGGCAGCGAGCAAGACTCGATCAGCGTCTGGAAAGGCATTCCTTTCGCGCAGCCTCCCACTGGCCAGCGTCGTTTTCGGGCGCCGCAGCCGCCTGAGCCCTGGACGGGCGTGCGCGAGGCGACTACGTTTAGCCCCATGGCGCCCCAGATGCCGGAGGTCGGGGCAAGCATGGTAGGAGCGATAGGAGCAGATAGAGCCGTAGAGCCGCGCCCGATGAGCGAGGATTGCCTGTACCTCAACATCTGGTCGCCGGGCGCTTCTGCTGGTCAACGCCCGGTCATGGTCTACATTCACGGCGGAGCCTTCACACTCGGCTCGGCGTCTGATCCCTGGTATGACGGGACGTCGTTCGCCGCCAATCACAACATCGTCGTGGTGTCGCTCAACTACCGGCTGGGGATCCTGGGTTTTGCCTATTTGAAAAACTTAGCCGGAGCAGATGCGACCTATACGGGTAACTGCGGGCTGCTCGATCAGATCGCGGCCCTCGCGTGGGTGCGCGAGAATATCGCCGCCTTCGGAGGCGATCCCGACAATGTGACGGTGATGGGCGAGTCGGCGGGTGCGATGAGCATTGGGGCCCTGCTGGGGATGCCAGCAGCACAAGGGCTCTTCCGGCGCGCGATCCTGCAAAGCGGCGCTGCTGGCAACCTGGTGACGCGTCCACGGGCCACACAAGTCGCGCAGGCGCTGCTGGCAAAGCTCGGTCTGGAGACCTCTCAGCTTGCAGCCCTGGCGGATGTACCGCTTGAGGCCCTGCTCAAGATTCAACCAGAGCTGGGACGGGAGTTCGGTGGCATCCTGGCCTACAGCCCGATGATCGACGGCGAGACCCTGCCGCAGCATCCGTCTGCCATGATCGCGCAGGGTTCGGCCGCCAATGTGGCCATCCTGGCGGGGACCAATCGCGATGAATGGCGCCTGTTCGCCATGATGAGCGGAGGGCCAAAGGTGGATGAGGAGCAGCTCACGCGAATCTTTGGCGATGAAGCGAGGCCTGCGCTCGCCGTGTACACAGAAGCGCGCACCGATCAGTCGCCGGAGCTGGCCTGGATCGATATCATGAGCGATCTGGTCTTCCGCATGCCGGCGATCCGCCTGGCGGAAGCGCAGGTGAAGCTTGGAGCGCCGGTCTGGATGTATCGCTTTGACTGGGAATCGCCAGCCTTTGGCGGTGTCCTGGGAGCCGCGCACGCCATGGATATCCCCTTCGTTTTCAATACCCTCGACGTGGGACTCTCTCGCACGTTTACCGGCGACTCGCCAAGCAGACAGCCGCTGGCCGACCTGATGCACGCCTCGTGGGCAGCGTTTATCCGCAGCGGCACTCCTGCCATCGCCGACCTGCCATCCTGGCCGCCCTACGATCTGGACAGGCGCGCCACCATGATCTTCGGCGACGTTGCGCACGTGGTCGATGATCCGCAGGGGCAGGTCCGAGCTGTGTGGAAGCATGTGCTCCAGGAGAGAGACAACCATTGAGAAGGAAAGACACGAACGAAAGGAAGATCGTGATGAATGCCCCAGATCAGACCGTCCCAGAGGAAGCAATGCTCAGCCTGTTGAGCGGTGCGAACTGTGCTGGCTACTTGTGACATCTGCTCGCTAAATGAGCCCTTTGAGAACACCTTTCCATGTCTCTCGCTCCTTGCCGATTCCTCAAGATGCAGAGTAGAATCAAAATATATGTACCTGCTCGTCTTCAAAAGAGGAATCGTACACTGTGTATGCTATCATCGCCTTCATCAAAAGAATGACTTGCATGAGCTTTCAGTCGCTCCACCACCGCTTCGTCGACTGGACCAAACCATCCACCACCTCTCTCCTGTTGGGAGCCGTGACTGACCTTTCCAGAAGGAAGTCCGAACTCGTGGCAGAAAACGCCCTCCTGCGAAAGCCTCTCATCATCCTGCGCCGACAGGTCAAACGGCCTGTCTGGACCAAAACGGATCGCATACTCCTGGTACTGCTCGTAAGGATGGTTCGGACCTGGAAACAAGCGCTTGTCATTGTTCAGCCAGAGACGAATCTCGCGGTGGCATCGCCAGGGATTCAAGCTGTATTGGAAGGACAAGTCCAGAGTGGCTGCTCCCAAGCCAAAGTAGCCGAAGAGACCGTGGCATTCATCAAGGAGTTGGCAGGGATAATCGACTGTGGGGTGCTGAACGGATCCGCGGCGAGTTGCTCAAGCTGGGTATTCGCGTGTGCAAACGCACGATCCAGAAATACATGAGAGGCGTGCGTACGACGCGGCCAACGAGGCAAAGCTGGTGGACGTTTCTACGCACTCATGGGGGAGAGATCTGGGCGTGTGATTTCTTGCAAGTGACTGACCTGTTCTTTCACCCGCTCTTTGCGTTTTTCATCATTGAACTGAAAACGCGAAAGGTCATCCATGTCGGGGTGACGCGATCTCCTACCGACGCCTGGACCGCCCGTACCGCTGCGGGAGGCAACTCCCTATGGGCAGACGCCAAAGTATCTCATCCGTGATCATGACCGCACGTTTGGACCCTGTTTCGCTCGAGTCGCAAACACGAGCGGCATCAAGATGCTCATCACGCCTTATCACGCACCACGCGCCAATGCGATCTGTGAACGCTTTCTCTTACGTGTCCGACGAGAGTGTCTCGATCACCTGTTTATCCTTCAGGAGAAGCAGCTGGATCGTGTCCTTCACGCCTCTGTCCAGTACTGCAACCGAGCCAGGCCGCATCAAGGCATTAGACAACAGCTTCCAGAACAGTACGGTGAGCCTGTTCGACCAGATCACGATGGGAGCAAGATCCTCTCCTTCCCAGTCCTGGGTGGATGACACCACGAGTATCGCCGAAGTGCTTGAGCTCTGTCGGGTGTGCGAAGCAGCGGATGGTTCTGTTGGGGGGAGCGCGCTTCACCTGGGAAGTCGCAGACCGTCGTTCCTTTTTTGCCGTTTTTCTCGGATGAATGCAGCAAACAAGAGGTGTTCGCCTTCCTTGTCAGAACGCTTCACGTTACAATGGGAAAGCTTTTCTGATGATGACGCTTTTCTCGCATGAGAAGTATCCAAGGAGGATGTTACTGAAGAGCTCAAACCCTCCATTTTATCGGCAGATGCTTCAAGTAGCCAGCACAGGGGGTGCTTCAGGTTGGCTCTCTTAATAAAGGGCATTTTTGAACCTCACGAACTGTCTCTGTAGAGAGTGCCCGATTATCATAAAGACACTATCTGTGCCTATTGTAGGGAAATACATGATACAACAGCAAGTATAGCATAAGCTATTACTGACCTTAAACGTTTGGTGTGAATTAAAAATGTCCTTTGGCTTCTCAGGGGGCTTAATTGTATTGGGATGAAACCGACCGGCGTGATTTCACGAAAACAACCCCTATGCTGGCTACTTCGGTTATCCGTTCTCAAATCAGCCAATTTGTGCCTCTGAAAAGAGCGCGAACCATCGCGTTCACGTCACTACGATCTCCCATCCCTCTTGCTCTGTTTACTGACCGGCCAGCCGTGCTACCCCAGGGGCCAGCGTTTCCATGCTCTGCTCGAAGACACTGATATACGAGATGCCGTAGCGCTCCCGGCGCGCCAGCAGATCCTCGCACATCTGGTCGACCGTGCCAAGCAGCAGGTATGGCGCTTGCAGGATCACGTCGGTACTCACCTTGAATCCCCTCGCCAGGGTGGATGCGATCAAGTGCGCCGCCTGCTCGCGATCCTCCGTGGTGAGCACCTGGGCAACCAGGATGCCCAATTCGAGATCAGCAAAGCGCGCACCCGCCGCCTCACGCACCCAGGTAATTTTCTGCTCAAGGGCTTGGGGAGTGGCGTCCGTGATATCCTGCCCCTGGCCGTCGGGACGAGCCCTGGGGAGAAACCCGATAATGTCAGCCTCTCTGGCTGCAACAGAGAGCAGGCGCTGGCCTCCGCCGCCGATGTGAAGAGGCGGGTGCGGGCGCTGCACCGGCTTGGGGAAGCCCTCTAAACCGCTGATGGTATAGTACCGGCCTGCGAAATCGACTGGCCCATCCGCGAACAAGCCTTTGACAATCCGGATGGCCTCTTCCATTCTCGCGATGCGGACGCTCGCACGCTCAAAGGGGATGCCGGCCCCCTCATATTCTGGCTTCAGCCAACCCGCGCCTACTCCCAGTTCGAGACGCCCACCAGAGAGCACATCCAGCGTCGCCGCCTCCTTGGCGAGCATGACCGGATGACGGAAGTCGTTGTCGAACACAAGGCTCCCTACCCGCAACATCCTGGTCGCATCGGCTGCCGCCACCAGCGCCGGGATCGGAGAGAGCTGGTCGCCCAGGTGATCGGGCAGTAACAATGTCGAGTACCCTAACGCTTCGGCCTGGCGGGCGATGTCTCTCCACTCTGCCCTGGATTTGCTCCCGTGGACCGACACGCCGAAACGAAAGGGTCGTGGTTTGCTCATCGGAGACTCCTTTGCTCTATTTTTTCCATCCGCCCATGGGCTAACATATGACCTCTTCTTTCGTCCTTCTCTGAGAAAACACCGGTTCTCTCATCGAATATCCTGAGCCATATCTCGAATAGGCACGCCCAGGTCATTGATCCACCCGGGTCCATGCAACTGGCTGGATCCATTCGTCACGGGCTGCTGTTCTGACTTCCAAGATGCCTTTTCGCCTGCGGGCTCGCGTGATCTTCCGTCTTCTGGTCTCGCCTTCAATCTGTGCATAGGTTTTGTAGCCCTGGCACAACGCGTTAATATCCCTGACGTTGACCAATACATACGCTTTTTCCATCCTGCTACTCCTTCCTTTGCTCGCACATAGCATAGCACGCAAATGCCCCCTGATAGCAACTGTCTAGTGTTATGGAAATGCATTGGCGCTCCGAAACAGAGTCGACCTCACAATTTAAGAGCAAGAATCGGAGCGCCTTTTTTAGTGCTTCCCTTTATGATGTGTTGGACAAGAGAACAGCACCTTTCTATGGGCTCCCGTCGCTTTGATGCAGCACAAAGATTGTACGTGTACCAGACGCTGAGTGAGAGGCCCAGCGCAGAACAAGAAGGAGAAGAGCTATGACCTCACCACGATCGTTTCGTTTCGGGGTGATCTGCGAGCAAATGCAGTCGGCTGAAGAGTGGATCACGAAAGCCCACCTGGCCGAGGATTACGGCTACGCGACAGTATTGATTCGAGATCACTTCATCAGGGAGCCTTTCGGAGACCAACTGGCACCGCTGATTGCATTAATGGCGGCGGCTCACGCTACCAGGGTCCTCAGAGTTGGAAGCCTGGTGCTCGATCACGATTACCGGCACCCGGTGATGCTAGCGAAAGAAGCGGCGACGCTTGACCTCCTTTCGCAGGGTCGATTCGAGCTTGGGATGGGGGCAGGATGGCTCCGAGCCGAGTATGAGCAGGCCGGGATGGTATTCGAAAGTGCTGGAACGCGCGTGAGCCGGTTGGAAGAGGCTATCCATGTCCTCAAAGGACTCTGGGCCGACCAGCCACTGACCTTCGCCGGCAACCACTATACGGTGACGAACCTGAATGGTTTTCCCAAGCCTGTCCAGCGACCTCACCCGCCACTGCTCATCGGGGCTGGAAGCAGGCGGATGTTGGCTCTTGCCGGGCAGGAAGCCGATATCGTGGGTATTCTTCCCAAAGCATTGCCGGACGGAACTATTTCCGAGGAGATCACGGAACGTTTACCTGCGACGATGGCTCAGAAAGTCGAGTGGGTCCGTCAAGCCGCAGGAGCACGCTTCCGTGAACTGGAACTGAACATGGTCATTGCGCCGATCTTCACCGAGCAGCGACGGCAGCGAGCCGAACAACTCGCACGCGAGCGTGGGTGGAGTGGCATAGCTGCCGAAGATGTTTTGGATATGCCATCCATCTTTATCGGCACTCCTGATCAGATCGTCGAGGACTTGCAACGGCGACGCGAGCAGTATGGGTTCTCCTACTTCGTCGTGTCCGATGCGAGCATGGAAGCGTTTGCTCCCCTCGTGAGCCGTCTTGCTGGGAGTGAGATGACGGACTGACACATTTCATGTGCCTTGATCAAGGCTGAGTTGGGAGGTCAACACCGTTCTTCTCTCCGGCGACAGGGTGCTCTTAAGAGGTCTGGTGCGGGATCAAGCGAAAAAGGTGCCAGCGTCCTGCTATCCACACGGATACCTTCGGTCCACGCCTCGATGCCTCGTGTTCAAAAGGCTCGGACCACGATCCCTGGCTCACTTCTCTCATGTTCGTAGGCGTTGAGCTGCTTGAGCACACTTCCCCTGTTTAAGGGAGATTCCATGTGTTAGTCCGCTCGGCTTCAACCCCCAAGAGAAGCGCTGCGATCTTCTCGCCGATGGCGCAGGGACTGGGGTTCTCGATCCCCTTGGAGACGATCAAGTCGGCCCTTGCTCGCATTTATGCAAGACGCGAGGCACCACCTGCGGGGATCTCACTGGGTGTGGGCGGGATGCGTGTGCCACTCGACCCGGCCCTTCGACAACGGCTGCATCTCACCCAGCAATTTGGCATGGAACTGCTGGAGATCCGCCCCGGTGGGCCTGCAGATCATGCTCAACTCAAGCGGTTGGATATCGTGATCGCGGCTGAAGGCGAGCCAGTGACAGAGCCGGCTGATCTCCAGCGGATGGTGCGCCGCCACCGGGCAGGAGAAACCATGACGCTGAGTTTCTTGAGAGGCGGGACACTACGCCAGGTCACCGTGGTGCTCTAAGCAGTCCACCCCAATAGAGTTTGTAACGACAATTAGCCCGGCACCGCCGCAGAATGGTGCCGGGCAATCGCTTTTTAAAAGCTTACGTTCCATTACAACGAATCGGGAATAATAACGATATATCGCATTGTTGATATTACCAGATAACGATATATCGTTATCAACAAAAAACAGGTAAGGAGGTGATAGCATATGATCGGTCAGAATAGCAGACGAATTGGACCACGGTTTGACAGAGGCAACTGGTCAGGTCCCCAGGGCCAACTGCGTGCGTTCCTCGAGCGCTCCCGCACAGAGCTTTCCCAGTTCATCCAAGGAAGCAGCCAGCATCCTCAGCAGGCGAACGCTGAGAACGCGCCCCAAGTAGAGCACGCATAACACCCTGCAAGACTTTTGAAAAACGCTCGTTGAGTACTCATCAACGAGCGTTTTTTATGCTTTTGTTCTCCGTGTGGCGTAGCCGGCTAGTACTCGAAAGCGCTGTCGAACGCGCTCCTGAGAAAGGCGTCAGGTACTGCGGGAGAACTTCAGGAGCTCTTGTCACTTAGGCCAGACTGCGATTGAGATTGGCCAGGAATTCGGCATTGTTGGCAGTTTTGGACATTTGCTGAAGCAGCGCTTCCATCGCTTCCAATCCTCGCTGCTCGCTCAGGGTCGAGAGCATGCGGCGCATGGTAACGACCGCACGATAGGTCTTCTCGTCGTAGAGCAGTTCCTCTCGGCGCGTGCCGGAGAGCGCGACATCGATGGCCGGGAAGATGCGCCGGTCGGCCAGCTTGCGGTTGAGCACTAGCTCCATATTGCCGGTCCCCTTGAACTCTTCGTAGATCACGTCGTCCATGCGGCTGCCCGTGTCCACCAGCGCGGTGGCGATAATGGTCAGACTGCCTCCCTCTTCGATCTTGCGTGCCGCACCGAAGAAGCGTTTGGGCAGCACCAGGGCCACCGGGTCAAGACCGCCTGAGAGGCTTCGCCCGCTGGGTTCGACGGCCAGGTTGTAGGCCCGGCTCAGGCGGGTCAGGCTATCGAGGAGTATGACCACGTCGCGTCCCTCTTCCACCAGTCGTTTGGCCCGCTCCAGCACCATCTCGGCGAGACGGGTATGAGCCTCGGTGGGTTCGTCAAAGGTAGAACTGACGACCTCGGCCTGTACAGAGCGCTGCAGGTCAGTGACCTCCTCCGGTCGCTCTCCGATCAAGGCGATCAGCAGGTACACGTCGGGGTAGTTCCGGGTGATGACGTTGGCGATGGATGTGAGCAGCACGGTTTTGCCTGCCTTCGGTGGGGCGACGATCAGGCCGCGCTGTCCCCGCCCAATCGGCGCAACCAGGTTGATGAGACGACCTGAGAGATTGCCTGGGTTGGTCTCCAGGTCGTAGAGTTCGCGGGGGAAGATCGGGGTTAGGCTATCAAAGTGCGGGCGGCGCCGGGCGACATCGGGATCAAGCCCGTTCACGCTTTCAACGCGCAGCAGACCGGCGTACTGTTCGCGATCCTTGGCAGCCCGAACCTGGCCACCCACCAGGTCGCCCTGGCGCAGCCCGAAACGGCGGATCTGCGAGGCCGAGATGTAGATGTCTCCGCGCCCAGGCAGGAAGCGCTCTGCCCTGAGAAAGCCGAATCCGCCGTCTGGAATATCGAGTACGCCGCTCCCAGGGAAGCTTGCCTCTTGATCGTTGAGCGCCGGCAGTGCCGGCGAGATGGCACCTTGCTGGTCAGCATCGAGGCTACGGGTGGCCTCGCCAGGAGCGATGTCGTCCTCGGTATGTGGAAAGGTGTTCATGGTAAGTGCTTTGTTTGTCATCGTGTCAAGAGCGCAGCGCATTCTACGGCTGCGCCTCTATCCTTTCTGATGTGAGAAATCTTGTGAAGTGTGAGGAAAGGCCCAGCGTCAACCCTACAAATATATCGGGCGCGGATGGGTGAGAAAAGTGTTTGAGAACAATCGTGGTGTGCGGGGTGGTTACCCCTTTCACTTCTTGAAAACAAGCGATGGCGCGTTTCTATTCCATAACGATGCTCTTTGAGCGATGGGATGTGAATCTCAGAAGATGCTGCTGGGGGGTCAAGCTGACTTCACCTCATGAGACCTTTCAGCTTTCACAACACATCCGGGTTTTCTCGTATAGGCTCAGTTTAAGAGGCATGACAGCGCGCTCCTTCTCGTGCTATACTGCTTTGCGTCAGGCAAAGCATGTGAGTACTACTGTTGAGACGTATGTTTTCTCAAAGAGAGGAGCAGAACCTATTTGAAGCACTTTTCAGGATCATTGCCCAAGTCGAGAGAAACGGAGAAGGTCAACCGATCTTTCGAATAAGTGAACACGAAGCCGCACCAAATGAGACGGAGTTCTTATCCCTTCTGGCGACGATATATAAGCAAGAGGTGTACCCGATACTGCGGGTGGGTGATACCTTGACGATCGCAGCGCATCTCGATCTTCCGCCCAGAGACTTTGAAAAAATGGTGAGCTTTCGCAAAGATAAGCAATTTGAGGGAGAAGGTCTGCGGCAACCAACACCGGACCTGCTTCCGATGGTCACAAAACTGTATGAGTCGTTTATGCGGCAGGTAGGTGTAGGGGATATCTTCACGGTCCAATTTCATGTGCAGCGTCTCTAATCCGGACAAGAGGAAACGATGAGAATACTTGCGGTCATCTTCGGCATTGTGCTGATTGTGCTGGTTGCCCAGGACGCCTTTGAGACGATCGTCTTGCCCCGCCGGGTGACACGACGCATCCGCGCCTCGCCCGGCTCTTCTATCGTGTGATCCAGATGCCGTGGCGAGCTGCTGGTCACTTCATGCGAGCAGGTGCAAGACGAGACGCTTTTCTCGGCTATCTGGGATCACTTTCCTTACTGGACTCCCGCGCAGGTTCCCCGGCGACGGCAGTTGAGATTCTGCGTCGCAATCACGCCGGCAAGAACGTCGAGGAACTGCGCCTGCTCCTGCACGATTGGGAGGTGTGGTGCGCGGACATCCTGGAGAGTCACCTGTCGTATCCTATCCTGGCCTACTACCGCTCGCAACACGATCAACAATCATGGGTGGGAGCCTTGACAGTGGTCCTGGATACGTGTGCGCTGATCCTCACCGGCATTGAAGACATACCGGACGAAGCAGCCAAATTCACTTTTGCTATCGCCCGTCATGCAGTCGTCGATCTCGCCCAGGTCCTTAATACGTCACCCACAACCGGAGTGAATCGGCTGTCATCGACCGATTTTGCCCACCTACAAGACGTGCTTGCAGCATCCTGTATCCGCTTGAATCCGGGAGCGGTAACCGAGCGGAAGCTGGCCGAGTTTCGAGAGACCTATGAGCCGTTTGTGAGCACCCTGGCCAAGCGCCTGCTGGTTTCCCTGCCACCCTGGATTCCCCCGGCGGACAGTCTCGACGATTGGCAAACCACTGCATGGGATGATCTGTTGCCATCAACCCGTCAGACGCTCATCAAGGTGATGCACCGGGTATGAAATAGAACTATGTCGCGCTCTAGACAAGTTCCGGGGCATCGGTGAGCCTGGTCAAATCCGTGTGGTGCCAGGAACCACCATGCTTGAGCATCAGTTCATGGATATGAGGATTCTCCCTCGTATCCAGGTAGACCACTTGCTTGGCAAACTGAGCAGTCCACTCGTACCCGATCACCAGCTCATTACTGGCCTCGGGAGCGCCCGTCAGTCGCGTCAGGTCGGTATGGCTCCATGTGCCACCTGAGCTGCTTGCCAGTTCATAGATATGTCGATCTGAGCCTACGTAGACCACCTGCTTGCTACCGCCTGTTTCCCAGGAGTAACCAGCAAGGGCCGATCCCTCTGCTAATGGAGTACCCGTGAGTTGCAACAGGTCCGTATAGGTCCAGGTGCCACCTCCATCTGCTGCCAGTTCATAGATATGGCGGTCACTTCCGATATAGACGACCTGCCTGGTGCCCCCTGACTCCCAGGCATAGCCAGCAAGGGCCGATCCTTCCGCCGGTGGAGCACCCGTGAGTTGTGTCAAGTCGCTATGGCTCCAACTGCCGGACTTTCCTGCGCTCAGTTCGTGGATATGACCATCCCCACTTCCATATAGCACTTGCCTGGTGCCCCCTGATTCCCAAGCATAGCCGACAAGAGCCGATCCTTCCGCCAGAGGAGCGCCTGTGAGTTGCGTCAGGTCGCTATGAGCCCACATACCCATTACTCCCACCATGAGTTCATGAATATGGCTGTCGCTCCCCGTGTACACGACCTGTTTGGTGCCATTCGCTTTCCAGGCATAGCCAGCAATAGCGACACCATCTGCTGCAGGGGCACCAGGAAGCTGATCCATCAGGTCTGCATAGCTCCACGTGTTGCCATGTCTTGTGACCAGTTCGTGGATATGGCCATTCCCATCCACGGGACTGACGTAAGCAATTTGCTTTGTGCGTCCATCAGACCAGGCATAGCCAGTCATAATTGCCATCTCTAAGGCCAGCGCTGGTGCACCGGCAAGCTCTGATATAGCATCATCTCTCCATCTCCCTTTCTGTCCAGTCACCATCTCGTGAATTTGGTCATCACCAGCGATAAACGCCACCTGCTTCGTCTCGTCGAGTGGCCACTCGTAAGCAACGATATTGCTGGGCATGTTCATACTCTCCTTTCTATGCCTTCTAACCCACTCTCTTTCTCTTACTAAGAAACGGTGTAGAGCGGGGAACCCGAGATGTCATAATCCAAAAGTGTCAGTTCTGTTTGTCCTTGAGGCGCTACACTTTACTCGTCATTGGCCCAATCCTCGTGTACCCGCTCGTCCAGGTCCTCTGCATCAATACCTACACGTTGCTTGCCATGCTCCGGCTGCATATCCGCGCGCGAGCTCTCACGAGAGCTGTCATCCAGCAGCATATCGGCGCGCCTGCTGAAATAGGCCTTGCCCAGCCGCGCACCGTGAGTGTTCGCTCGGCTGAAATCTATACCACTGAGGTCCGCCTCGCTGAAGTCCGCCCCGCTGAAATCCGTCCCGGTCACCTCTGCGCCGGTGAGGAGAGCGCCAGCGAGGTCTGCATCGCTCAAGACCGCCTCGCTCAGGTTGGCGTTGCTGAGAATCGCTGCTCTGAGGTTTGCTCCCTGGAGATCCGCTCTCACCAGATTAGCCTGGCTCAGGATGGCCTCACTCAAATCAGCTCTGATCAGCAGCGACTCACTGATATCTGCGCCGCTGAAATCCGCGCCGTTCAGACGCGCCCCAGCCAGGTTCACCCGGCGAAGTTGTGCTCCTTTGAAGTCCACTCCGGAGAAATCGGGCTGGATCGAGTGATGGTCCTGCCTCCATTGGTTCCATACATCTATTCCCTGGTGAAGCAGATCAAGATGATACTGTTCAGCCATCGTCTGTCCTTTCTTTTTTCAATGCGCCATAATGGTATTGTATCCTATTTCTTCAAAGTCGATGAATACACATCTTGTGGTGCTGCCATTGGACATGGTGAAGAATTCTAGTAGCCTCTGCACATCCCTTTGGCTAATTTTTTCGTAAGTGGGCAATCCGGACAGGCCTGTCTCACCCTGGAGTGAGGCTCCTTCCGGCCTCTTCTGATGGCACTTTCAACTTCCTCGCGACTTGACACTCTAACCACATCTGGCTTCGGCGTTTCTCAAGCGGAAACCGGCGGCAATGGGCGAGAGAGCACCTCGCGGGCCGTCCATCGTCGATGGGTCCTGCCGGCTGCCATCGTCGGAGTCCGTTGCCGATAGCGTTGCACCGCCAGGTTGCTCCCTCGCTCTCGTGGCTGCACGAGTGCCACTCGCAGTGAGTGGTGAGGACGCACAAAGTGGTAATAGGCTCGCCACCATTCCAGCTGTGCCAGCAGGTGTGGGGACTGTTGAGCCGTCGCCCAGGTGCGGCGTGCGAGCGCTGAGCAGCCATGTCGGACGGTCAGATTCACTCGCTCAATGAAAGCCGTGTTCAACCTGTACTGGCTACTCAGGACATCTGTTCGCAAAAACGGCGTTTGAAAGGCTGAGTCGTCGTTGTTAAACAGGCTCTTTTTGAACGGATGGCCCATGTAGCCAGCACAGTGAAGGTACCAGCAGGAGAAGTCAGATGGGGTCTCACGTCAGGGTGAGATGGCCTGTCCGGACGGTCCGATGACGAAAAAACCAGCCCGAAGGGCGCTTGGAAAGGGCTGATCGATTTATCCACCATCTCCCATGGGAGCACCCACTCGTATGGGCCTGAGCCAGAAGTCCATGCCCCCTTGCTGGTCCCGGCGGATTGTGGCACAATACATCTGCGGACATCGTGCACGACGCATCATGCGGACATATCATGCCGTATCCCAGGGGGGAAACTGGACGCGCTATGAGCAACCCGACGCTGCAAACACCGAAGGGACCCTCATCGAAGCCTCCCACCCAGCAGCGCCGCCGGCAGAGGCCCAAGCAGACGGCGCCGCTGCAGCTCGCGGCCGGCAAACTTGTGCTCTGTCCGCCCGTCGCGCGGGCGGACAGAGCCGTTCTGAGCGCGAACATTCCGCGCGCAAAGCCAGGGGACGTCGTGTCCATGCACTGGAGTTCGGCGTGCGAGGTGCTCACTCGCGGCGAACTGACGCGGCTCCAAGCGGCGACCTCCGCCGCGCTCGCCACATGCAACCAGACGAGTCTCTGTTCGGCTAAGGATTCAAACATGCGGAAGATCGATGCGTTCGCGCACATCCTGCCTCGTTCGTACCTCGAGCGGCTGGAGCGGCAGCTCGAGAAAACCATGGCTCCGAGCCGGCTCGACTACTACCGCGAGGGCGTCTTCTCCTTCGATCCTGTGCTGACCGACCTGGACGCGAGGTGGCGGAAGATCGAGCCTTACGGCGATTACGCACAGGTCCTGGTGCTTGCCGTGCCGCCGCTTGAAGAGGTCGGGCCGCCGGGAGTCGCGGCGGAGTTTGCCCGCATCGCCAATGACGAGATGGCGGAACTGGTACAGCGGTTTCCGGACCGCTTCGCCGGATTCGCGGCCGCGCTGCCGCTGAGCGACGTCGACGAGGCCTTGCGCGAGCTCGACCGCGCCCTGACTCAGCTCGGCGCGCTGGGCGCACAGCTCTACACCAACGTCCTGGGCGTGGCGCTCGACGATCCGCGCTTCGAGCCGCTGTTCACCAGGCTCGAGGATGCCGGCCGCGCCGTGTGGCTTCACCCGACGCGGAGCGCGGCGTGGGCCGACTATCCGGCCGAGAGCAGGTCCGACTTTGGCCTGTGGTGGTCAATCGGCTGGCCCTACGAGACCGCCGCCGCCCTTTCACGCCTCGTCTATTCCGGGCACATGGAGCGTCACCCGCGCCAGCTCGTGATCGCGCACCACGGTGGCGGCATGGTGCCACACTTCTCCGCCCGACTTGCTATGGGTCCCGGCTATCGGCAGGTCAAGGACAAACTGCAGCGGCCGCCGCTCGACTACTTCCGGAGGTTCCACGTCGACACGGCGCTGTTCGGCGCGCCACACGCGGTCCGCTGCGTCCTCGAGTTCTTCGGCCCGCGACACGTGCTCTTCGGCACCGACATGCCTCTTGGACCCTCGAACGCGGTCGAGGCGACGATAGCGGACATCGACTCGGCCGGTCTTTCCAGAGAGGACATGGCTGCGGTCTACTCTGGGAACGCCGTGCGCCTGCTCGGGGGGCTTTCCGGCTAACGGCCACTTCTTTTGTCGTCCGGGTGGCCGGTGTTCCCGAACGCCATCCGGTCACGCACGACGCGGGCCCGACCGAGCAGCCGCGACCGCTGGACTGCGTCCTCGCGCGAGCCGGTTGCGGATGGCGTCGACCGTCGCTTCGAGCCAGTCGAGGCGCGGGCGCGTGGTCCAACAGGCTCGCCCGCTGCGCTTTCTGCTCCGATCACATCTGCTGCTGTAGAAAAAGAGATTCGGAGCATCCTGCTCGGCTTGATACCAACCTGCGTTCTAACCGGTACTGCCCCACTGGATGGTGGATAATTCGGCCTCCTCTCCTACCTGCTTGACAATCCCTATCGATGTGTTTATTCTGCCGTAGAAGCTTTCCATGCTCCACATTTCAAGCAGCGAGGATCCCGATGACCCTGTATGTGTTCCTGCTCTGGTTCTTCTTCATTCTTTGCCTGGTGCTCCTTTGGAATGGTGACTGGCCACATCATTGCTCTCTCCGCTCAAGACCAGGAGCGGTGCATGCTCTCGTCCAGCGTCTCCTCAAGCCACGCACCCCAGTTGATTGCCCCATCTGTCGCCTCTGCTTCTCTGGAGTGAGACCTGCCTCTGCACCTGTACGTCCCTGGTGTGAGGTGAAAAGCCGCTGGGGAGCACCCAAGCGGATACCCACTGAAGGCTTCGCCTGTCCTGACCAGCAGTGTCCGTACTTCGGGATCACAGATGCTCACATCCATGCTCTCGTCGGGGATGGGAAGCATGGTCATGCTGAGCGGATACAGACGTTTCGTTGTCAGGCCTGCCACACTACGTTCAGTGCTCGGCGCCACACCCCAATGTACCGGCTGAAAAACCCTTCTCACCAGATCGCAGTCGTGTTGACGGCACTCGCCGAAGGGTTGGACCCTTCTGCCGCTGAACGGGTCTTCGGCTTTCGACAAGCCACCATCACTACCTGGTTGTCACGTGCTGGCGAGCACGCACAAACGCTTCATGAGCGCTTCTTCTGCCATCTCCAGCTCCCGCACCTCCAGTTGGATGAACTGCGCACACGGTTACGCTGCGCTAAAGAGGTGCTGTGGCTCTGGTTGGCCATCGACCCTTGCACCAAGATTCTTCCCGTGCTCTCTCTGGGTCCGCGCACACAAAAGATGGCTCACCTGCTCATCCACTCCCTGCGACAGATCCTGGCTCCTGGCTGTATACCGCTCTTTACCAGTGATGGCTTAAATGTGTACTTTTATGCTTTGACAGCTCATTTTGGGCAGTGGATCGAGGACAGGAGAGGACGGAAAGCACGTCAGTGGCAGGTGGCAGTGGGCCTGATCTACGGTCAGGTGAAAAAATGCTACCGACGGCGCAAGCTGGTTCGGGTCACACCTGTGATGCGCCTGGGGACAGACGCCGCTCTCACAGTCGCCTTACAAGGACTGGGCCTTTATGGACGGCTGAACACCGCTTTCATCGAGCGGGTGAATCTGACAGTGCGTCACGGAGTAGCAGCTCTGGCACGTCGAACCTGGGCCACTTCCCAACAGACCTCACAGCTTCTGGCTCACCTCGAGTGGTGGCGCGCCTATTATCACTTTGTGCGCCCTCATGAATCACTCCGAGTGGCGCTCGTGAAGCCACAAGAGCGAGGTGGCAAACCGGAAGCGCAACGCTACCGACAACGTACACCTGCGATGGCAGCCGGCAGAACCAACCGACGGTGGACCGCGCGCGAGGTGCTCTCTTGCCCATTGCCGCCAGTTTCCGCTTGAGCGCCTTGCAAGCCTGATGTGGGAGGAGTGTCATGTCGAGAGGGAGTCGGTGAAGGCGCCAGCAGAAGAACTCGGATGGAGCCTCGCCTCGGGAAGAGGTGACCTGTCTGGACTGTCCAATGACGAAAAAACCGGCTTGAAGTGGATTCGCAGGGGGTTGATTGATTTATCCACCATCTCCCATGGCTGTACCCATCACATATTTTGGATCAGCACTCCAAGTAGGGCGTTCTGGCTGTAACTTGGTAAGAATTCCTACTGGGATGGTGAACGGGGTGCAGCTTCATCGGTTGGGGGAGTCCCAGATGCTGAGTCAGAGGTGTCTGCACGCGCAAACGATTCGCTATCATGCACATCCTTTAAGGGATTGAGCCAGCCGCCGAAGCCATAGCGGTGAGTACCGAGCAATTCCCAGGCACGGGTGAGGCCAAGGGCGAAGATGCCCAGCAACACAAAGAGCAGCCCATAGACGAAACCAACTTGGGTGGGATCGGTGATGTGGCCCACCGCATTTCTCAGTTCTAACCCGTAGAGGCCCAGGCTCAAGCAGACCAGAAAGGCTCGCCGCAGAAAACTCTGCCTGCCCTTGCGCGGTCTCAGAAGCGACCATGCTTGGATCAGACTTGTCAACAGGGACAGGGAGCTAAAAGGCACGATGAGTGTGCCAAAGTTGAAGTGGGGATCAGGGCGACCAGCGAGATGAAGAACGCATTAATCAGAGCGGTAAAAGCACTGCCTGCGACAGCCTGTCGTGTGCTTTGCCAGGCATTATTGCCGACGTTGAGTCATACCTTTGCCGCGATTTGAGCTTGAATAGTTCAGTTTTTCGTGGAAACGTCGCCATCAAGATTTGCCGTATCTGCAATTTCGAAAGCATACCCTTGCCGAAAAAACGGTCAGCTGTTTCATACGAAAATGTGCCTTTTATGCATGTTTTACCGATACTCGAGGCAAACCTTTGACGGCGAAATGGCTAAACTTTGGGGTCTTCCGCTGCTTTGGTGAATCTGCCCGCTTCCTAAGATCAAGTAGTTATCTATCCACGAAGAGTTCAACATGGTATAGTGATGGAAAGAAGGACATAGCCGTGTCTACTCGACTCCAAGCAAAAAGAGAAGAGGATCAATGATCTGGAGTAAGTTGAAAAGGTCTCTTGAAGCCCTTCTGGCCGATGCCGTGAAAGAGCATCTTCAACTGCATCTTACCCGTTACGGCCCAGGGGTTAGTTCTCTGATGAACAGGGCCTGGATCACCTGGGATGGAGAAGAAATACACACGTTCTCCACCATTGGGCAGCTTCAAGCAGCCCGCGGTATTGCTGCTCAGATGTATGAAAACGGCGAGCGGAAAGAACCTCCTGGTTTTTATGAGCCATCCGAAGACCTGGTGGAGCGACTGGAACAGCGCGGAATCTATTCGCGTCAGGATTGGTACGAAGCATTGGAGACCTACCTTTCCCTCTCGATTGAGGAAGCTTTACACTCTTCCAGCGCGCTCATCAGAGCCTGGGCCATGTTCGATAGACGCCTGGGAAAAAGACGCCTGCGCTTAATACAGTTCAAGCCAACCGATCCCCCCTTCATCAAATGCTGGTATCAGCTCAGGTGTCAAGCCGAAGGCATAGCTGTTGAGAGTGCAGGGCACGATCATGAGGGAACGTAGCTCTCTTGTGCTTTACAGCGGTTAGCAGAAAGATTGATCCCTGTGACAAAATGAAAGCATGCGAGCATATTCTCAAGATTTACGGCAACGTATTCTGCATGCGGTCGATCAGGGAAAATCACGAGCAGAGATTGTGAAGATATTTGAAATTTCACGAGCCACGATCAAGCGCTATCTCAAATTGCGACGCGAGACAGGCGAGGTGAGAGCCAAAGCCATTCCAGGGCGTCCGGCCAAAAAAGGTGCAGTTCTACAAGTTGGGCTTCGAGCGCAGGTGGAAGCGTACCCAGATGCGACCTTACAAGAACACTGTGAGCTTTGGGAAGCTGAGTATGGCATGCATGTGAACACGGCAACGATGAGTCGGGCCATTCAACGAGGAGGCTGGACACAGAAAAAGAAAACGTTACGAGCGAGTGAGCGAAAAGAA
>WNGN01000041.1_pt1 | contig 60549 bp, 98 predicted proteins | sample 5400561 | NCBI WGS metagenome assembly WNGN01 (sample SAMN13153379, study PRJNA577476) | soil metagenome | isolation source: 115 cm soil or saprolite under Garry oak tree replicate 2 | place: USA:California | collected 2016-06-15 | reverse complement strand
GAAGCGTGCCAAGAAAGAGCTTTCTCCTGAGTTGGCAGCTATGCAGTTGCCTGAAGGCAAAAAAGCTCGTCTAGTACGCGGTAAGCTAGTTGTCGAGTAAGAAAGGTGAAATTAAGTGAAAAATTTCAAAGAGGTTCTTGAGGCGTATCTGAAGTCTTCCGATTTCAAGCCTGGCGTCATTGCCAGCACCAAAGCAGGATGGGGTGGAAGTGGATATAGCGTTGAGTTATTCGAAGATGGCACGTGGCGCAATCTCTGGAATAATGAGATTGGCAATCTCTACCAGAGCCCCGGCGAGATTGTAGGCTTGCCAGCTCTTGACGACGGCGATTATCAAGAGTTAGTTGTGAATGGTGATTTGTCAGAGAGTGAGTATCTCGATCTTGCCTTTGATAATCAGGAAGATGATCTCGTCAAAGGTATCTGGGATAGTATCCATGATTGGGAAGTCGTGTATGGGCAATCAGCGTAGAAAGGATTTTATAATGCATCCTGTTAGTTTTCGTCCGAAGGGGCAAATTGAGCAAGAGATCAGAGATCGTTCAGGTGGGGAAAAATCCCCATCTGGAATATTGGAGCGTGATCTGGAGCGCTATTATGAAGCGCTCCGGCGCTCGTTGCCAGCGTTCACAGAAGAAGAAGCAACACTGCTTGTCCGCGTCCTCAACGGCGCTCGTCATGCGGATCCTGCTAGCATTGGGTATCTGTGGGCAGAGGTAGCCGATGATCATTCTGAGGCCACGTTAGAGTTCGGCAAATCTGACTTCTCTCAGCGTCTACGCAACCTTCGATATATCGAGTGTGCAGCCATTGTTGATGCTGTAGAGAGGTTCTGGCTGGGTCCCTATCATCAAGAAGGACCAATAGGGCCAAGGCTGCGAGAGGTAGGGCTGGTCAAAGATGCCTAGGCAGTGCCTGGATTGCCATGAAGATATTTCAGGTTCTCATGGCAATCGAAAACGATGCGAGGAATGCTCTGCCGTGCATCGTTTTGCTGTCATCAGGGGCTGGCAATCAGATCATCCTAGCAATGTGCAAGATGCTGCTGAGAGGTGGCGCAAAAGTCATCCAGAAGAGCATAAGGAGGACTCCCGTCAAGTGTACGCAAATAATCCTGAGAGGTATCGGGAATATTCCAAGCAGTACAGGAAAGATCATCCTGGTGAAGTCAGAGAGTATGACCAGCAGTACAGGAAAGATCATCCTAGGCGGAAAGCGAGGCCATGAGTTTTGAGCAAATTCAAAACTCTTGTCAAAACCCCTTGACAAGCTGTTTACGATAGTTTACAATGTAGACATAGCAGTTAAGTAAGAGTTGTTCTTGCAGAGTAGAAAGGCAAACGAGATGGCAAATCTTAAAGATGGCGCAGAGCAGGAAATGATCGAGAGTCTTGTAAATGTCCCTGAAGAAGTTCAAGAGGAGGTGGAAGAGGAGGAAGAGCCTCGTACGCCTGAAGGTCAGGCAAGGTATGAGCGCTGGCTCCAAGGTGTCCATGGTCATCCTGATGATCAAGTTGATCTGTATAAAGTGTTTGGGTTAGAGCGTCCAGTAGAGTGCAGTGAGCCTCCAGGGCAGTCCTGAGAGGCGCACAAGGAGAAATTTCGGTATGATTAAAATTCGAGCAATTCAGAGAGTAGAACAGCGTGCAGTTGATCTTATTAATAAGAATGGCGGTAAATGTTCGTTTGATGGTTTCAATGGCGAATTTGAAAAGTTGCCAGAGAATTGCCAGATGGGCGATATGTACGGATTTGATGGCGGTCTGAGTGGGACGTGCGTAAGTCGGGACCTCGAATTCAACGGTCATATCGTAAAAATGACCGTTGAAGACACAAGGAAGAATGGTTCTCCTGTACAATATTGCCGTTCATTGAAAGTAAAATGGATCAATCCCGATTTGAGTCAAATGGAAGCAGTTATTAATAATTCGTAAATAGCAGCAAAAGGGAGGTGCAATCCTCCCAGTCCTACGGGCCAGAAAGGTAAGCAAATGTCCCATAACGTTATTCATGCACATGGCCCAGGAGCCGCATTCGTTGTTATCTCCCCTAAAAGCGGCAATGCCGCTCAGGAGCTTACCAGAGACCAACATGCAGCCTACAGTGCTGCTGTAGATCTTGTGAAGCTTGGAGATATTGATGAGGCAGAGAAGATTCTCAAATCTGCCTTCAGTAACGTCATAGTAGAGCGAGGAAAGTAATCAAGTCCTCCCAGGCCTTAGGGCCAGAATAAGAAAGTGAGAATTTCAGTGAAAACATTATCATTCGGTCAAAAAGGTGAGTTTGATTGTTATCGTGTTGATGAGATAAAAGCAGCAAAAGTCGCAAAGTCTCAGGGAAATAATGTCATGTTAGCACGTCCCTGTACAGAGTGTGGGGATCTCCTCTTTGGCGAGTCTCTCGATCCTGATCTGCAAGTCAGGTGTGAGGAAGGATCGCATAATTCCCGTCCAGGCGTGTGGGTCTAGTTGTGGGTCGGATCTGCAAAGTATGCACAGAGGCAGAAGCAGAGGAGCATCGTTTCCCGAAGAAGGGGCTCCTCTGCTACAGATGCCGAAATCAACGGGATGCTGGTGCCAGGGAGCGGTGGAAATCCAATAATCCGGAGAAGGTTGTGGAGGCGCAGAAAGGCGCACGGCAAAGGAGAAAGGGAACTGATGCTGACAAAAAATATCAGCATCAGAAATATCTAGAACACAGGGACAAACGCTTGAAGTATCAAAGTGAATATAGAAGAAAAAATGGTCAAGAGCAGTAAAACGGATATCGTCTATTGTAGCGTAGATTGTGCCCTCTATAGCGGAGAGCACGAGGAGGATCTTGAGCAGTACACGCCTGAGTCCTCCGCGTTCCAAGGCCAGTGCCCAAGCTGTGGAGATCTGGTCTAGTCTCCCAGAGCCGTCGCCCACAAAGCGGCGGTTTTTTTGTTGCTTGTTTTCCTCTCTCTGCTACAATGATCTCTTGACACCTATGGAGAAAAGTAGTATAATTCTCCATATGGAGAACATCAAAGAGAACAAAGCGGTTACCTCCCTCAAAGTGTGGAAGCAATCGCAACAAAAGCTAAAAATGCTTGCTGCAATGGAAGGAAAGACTATGCAGCAGGTACTAGATGATCTGCTTACTGAGCGATTAAAGGAGGTACAGCGTGGCAATAAAAGCATATAAGTATAGGCTGTATCCTAACCAGGCAGTTGCCCAAAAGCTGCAATGGACACTGGACCGTTGTCGAGAGCTGTACAACGCGGCTCTGCAAGAGCGCAAAGAGGCCTATAAGTATGCACAGAAGGGCATTACTTGCTTTGATCAGATAAATGATCTCCCTGAGATTAAACACGAGATCCGCACTGAGTATCAAGAAATTGGTGCTCATGTACTTACTAACGTGCTGAGACGCGTTGATCTTGCATATAAAGCTTTCTTCAGGCGGGTGAAAGCAGGCGAGAAGCCCGGCTTTCCTAGATTTCAAGGGCGTAACCGCTATGATAGTTTTACCTACCCAGATGGTTCAGGATGGAAGTTTAACCCAAGTGAGAAGAAACATGCCAAGCTCATCCTTTCAAAGATCGGATCTATCACTGTCAAGATGCATAGAGCACTTGAAGGGAGTATCAAGACAACAACCATCAAACGTGAGGGGGATGCATGGTACGTGGTGTTTGCCTGCGAAGTAGAGGCAAACACCACACCACTCTCCTGTGAAGACGTGGGGATTGACCTAGGTATTACCCATTTTGCTGCTCTTTCCAATGGTAGTATGATCGAGAATCCTAGACACTACCGACGTGCTGAGAAGAAGTTAGCCAAACTTCAGAGAAAGCTTTCTGGCAAGAAACGCAGGTCCCATAGGCGTAAGAAAGCTGTTAGACAGGTTGCTAAGGCTTATCGAAAGGTACGTAACCAGCGTAAGGACTTCCATCACAAAGAGTCTCGTAAGCTGGTCAATCGCTATCAGGTGATTGTCTTTGAAGATTTAGCACCCGCAAACCTTTCTAAAGCTCCTAAACCCAAACAAGGTGAGAACGGGGAGTATTTGCACAATGGGGCTGCTGCAAAAGGCGGGTTAAACAAGTCAATTTTAGATGCCGGGTGGTACAATTTTACAGAGATGGTGAAATACAAAGCTGCAAACGCTGGTAGATCTGTCCTCTTTGTGAATCCATCCTACACAAGCCAAGCCTGCTCAGGATGTGGAATGGTCAAGAAGAAAGAGCTATCTGAACGCTGGCACTCATGCGAATGTGGCTGTGAGCTGGACCGTGATCACAATGCGGCTATCAACATCTTGAGATTAGGGCAAAAACAACTTTCGGTTCGGACGGAGCCAACGGGTGATCCCGTAGAAGCCCATGCCGCATAGCGAGAGTACGTCACACAATGAAAATAGCCCCAACAACATGACAGCAATTCAGGATGTATAGGCAATGTAGTAGAGGAGAGTATCACCGTGCAAGAAATGCAGCAAGCAGTAGTAACACCACGTGGCTTTTTGCAAGATATAGAAACGAATGCTGAGGTAAAGGCGTGGGCGAATGAAATTCTGAGCGAACGGAATAGTAGCGCTACTAGCATAAGGAGAGCAGAAGTCCTTGATGGCATCAAAGAAGAGCAGAGAAGAATAAGGAGAGCAGAAGAAGAGAGAATGCTTAGCGCGCTCGACATTGGAGAAGCACCCACGCGCTACGATCTGCCTGCTATCAGGAGTCCCTACACGACAGAGAAGCAGCCTGCTCTTGCCCCACAGGAAGAGCCTGAAGAGGACGAGCCGTGTGTGCAAATATACGCCTCAGCTAATCATCACACGGTCGATCTCATCCACCAGGCGGTAGAGCAGCTAGGTAGCATGCCAACGCTCATAGTTGTGTCCAATTTACGCCACATGGCCTCAGAAAAGCTTCTGAGACGCATACAGTACCATTGCCATGGCGTGCGTATCCCTATCGTTCCTTCAGACGGCCCGTGTGATTTTGATGTGAAAGTCTTTGGTAGCAAGATATGATAGACGCATTATTGTATATTATTCTTATGTTCTGTTTCTTGGGCGCAATGGCTATTATTATTCTGGTTTATATGTTCGCGGGCGATGAATATGAAAGATGTACAATTCAGGTTTTACGAAGATCTAGACCACTTGACAGCACCGACCGACCGTATCCCTACGGTACGCATGACCTCTATCGTGCAGAAGAAGATGCAAAAGGAGAGAATATATACTGAGCACAGAGCTGATTTTCAGGAAGAGCCAATCTTAGCGCGTACTCCTCTGCTCATCTTCTTGTGCATATTCTCGCTCTATCTGTTCCTGCTTCTCAGAGGCGCGGGCATGCTCTTGTATGTTATGGTGATGATTGGCAATAGGCTTGCTAGGTAATCAGAATTGGCTATACATTTGATAGAACGTTGTGATGTTCGTTTGTATGATTGAAAGGAGGCCTTTATGAACGAAGGCCAGAAAACATTTTTAGGCGTGAGTTTTGGGTGTCTTATCTGGATAGGATTGATCGCTATTCTCATCATAGGAGGTACTACATTTACTATCTGGTATAATTACCATCTTGCTGTCCCTCTAGCCAATAGCGAACGCCACGTTACAACATGCAGTATGCAGTATCTTGTGACGCAAAAGGCGCGTATTGAGAATGACTTGACGGCTATTTCTAATACCAATCTTGAGATGGCAGATCCGAACTATGCAAGCATGAAACCACAGCTACAAGCACAAGAGAAGCAGAATGCAGGCGATATCTATAACGCGCTTGATGCTTCTCAGTGCTCTCGACCACAAATCATTCAGGATATGCCTGAATTGTCATCATTCTTTCAACAGTTTCCAGCGAGGTAAAATGAAAAGGGCTTTTATTATTGCACCATGGCTATTGCTGGCTTCCCTAGTGATGGCTGCATGTGCAGACAATTCGCCTCAAACAGCATCGGAGTCAAGCCAGGTTGATAGCCAGCAGGCGACCTATGCCAAGAATCAGCCGTTGCACAAGTATGACTACAGCCCCGAACGGGACGAGCTTCAGCAGATATATGATGCCAGGATGAAGGTAGTAAATACCTGGACAGTAATCTATTCAATGGGCAAGCCTATATTTGTGTGCCCATCGAAGGGCTATCCCATCCCGTACACAACGCAGCTCACTAATCCAAGTCAGGTAGATTACAATGCAAACTCAGCAGGAGGAAACGTTACTATCCCACAAGCTGAGCCGAACGGCTTGTACACGGGAACAACCAATGCTACATGGGTGCTGTGTATTCGCACGCTTCCGGGTGGAGGATCTGAAATTGAGCCTGTCTACAGTGAAACAGATGCGCTCGCATTCCCCTATCCTGTGAAATTGGACGAGAATGGAACAGTGACAGACGCCGGGGGAAATTCTTCAGTCCAAATTAATGTCAAGAGTAAGTGAGTTTCAGTCAGAAGTGTATCAACAGGCCCGTCTTCGGACGGGTTTTTCTTTTGTTTGAAATCTCATAGAAATTGGTCTGAAAAAGCCTTGACATCATTGTAGATGTCAAGTATACTATCACTGTCACCAATAATGATGACACTTGAAACAAGAAAGGACCAAATAAATGTCTACAACAATTTTCGTTAATCACCAACCAGGGACCTACAAGGCTTATCAGACTGTCGGCGGATGGTCAATCATGTTCCTCGGAGAGGACGGTAACTCTCGTCCTGCTGACTACGGGAAAGTCTATAAGCATCGGCAGAACGCCCATAGACGTGTAAGACAACTCAACGGTATTGTGACTCTTCAGCAAGCAATTGGAGAGAGTGAGTACTCTACTGCAAGAACAGAGTACAACAACATGTACACCGTAGTAGATGGCAGTCTCTTGGATGGCACATACACTATCAAGACTGGTGTACAAGGTATGCCAGCAAATGAGCATCAGGAAGTATCTAGTATTGAGGCTGCCGTAAAGGTCATCCAAGAAAAAGGGCTTCTTGACCAGGATTGGGAGCCAGTAGGGGAGGATGAATAATGGCTCAAGTGATCGAAGTCAGGTTCCAAAATCCTGAAACTGGCGAGGTGCTGCATGACGAAATTCTAGAAGCACCGGAGCACAAAGAGGCAATACAATTTGCCTTGGACAATTGGTCAGGGAGAACAGGCAAGATCATAGAAATGTGCAAGTGGGAAGGGATTGAACAGGGAAAATTTCAACTTCCAGCTAGCTTCCGATATGTATACTACGTTGCTCTTGAAGAAGAGGAGTACGACCGTGCTATGATGGCAGTGCTCTTTGCTCAGTACAAAGAGAAAGTGCCTGAACCTTCACAAAGATAATTATCCCAGAGTGGCAAGCTTGTTAGAGAGACAGGCTTGCCAGGGTTAGGTCTTGCTGGTATACTAATATCTAGCCCGTTGGAGGGTACTGCAACACCATCCATTTTCGACTTGGATACTGCACACTATTGACCCGTTAGAGGGTACTGCAACTGCATAGGGATATACTCTCTACTTAATCCAATACGACCCGCTGGTAGGGTACTTTAGGCCCCGGTGAACAACTCGGGGCTCTTTCATGAGACGATTTGCTCCTGAATACGCGCTATCGTATTATCTCCCTTGCTATTGCCTATAATAATCAAATCCCCATCAATCGTGATAATAAGCCCCTGTTTCTTCAGAGCAGAGCACATTGTATCTATCGTCTGCCTTAGCCGTGTGTTATCCTTTGCCGTATCATCTACCTTTCTACGCAATCCATCAATTTCATCCTTCATCGTGCTCATTAGCCTCTGCTGTGCATTGTTCACATCCTCATTCGCCTTGCTCTTAGACATGGCTTTTACGGCATACCATGCACTAAGGCAGACAATGAGCATGCTGAATATGCCAGCATTCGCATTCAGTCCCTGAGCAATCGCGTTCATAGCTATCCCTGCTTAGGTGCTTCAATCTGAGGCTTTTCGTTGCTCTCGACCACGGTCACCTTTGAGAGCAGGTACACAGCAGCCTCTATAGCTATGTCTATGGCTACCAGAGGTGGAGCAGGCAAGCTAAACGCTTCAAAGAGCTTCATCACAGCCGTAACAGCTAGTTGCTTCTTTGCTGGCCCGGAAAGAGTCCCACTCGTCTGCTCAACTTGAAAGACAGATTGCCGAGCGAACTGCTCTAGAGCCACGCGTATATGCTCAGGAAGCTTCTGCTTGATGATATAGATGATGTACAATGCTGCAAAGACAGCGATGAATACCCCAAAGATGAAGATGATCGTATTGATCGTTTGGTTCATATCATTCCTCAAATCTTCCCGTGTGCATCGTACCAATTGGCAGATCCGTTCCACTCACATCTAGCATGTGCAAATTCCTGGACCGTGATTTTGTTGCCATTCCAATCTACAGAGTCATACTCGCGGGTTAGTGGAGGACCGTAGAACTTGCCAGACACCACAAGAGCAGCTACCCACGCCTGGTAAATGCCAGTCCCCTTTGGTGCTGGCCCAGCCGGTGTACTCTTGAGCACGCTGTCCCACGAGTCTTGAGCTGATTTGAGCTGAGAAGGTGTTGGTTGTGTGTTTGCCACTGGTGTTCCTCCTGATAGATATGCCCATAAAGCATTAAAATCAAAGTTACCTGGACATCTTGCCCTATTTACCGGGTCAATACTAAAGTGACCAGTGATGCCTGTTGTATTATCAGCATCATGCATCCCTATCCCGTTCCGTTGGCAGATGTCTTTGATAAGTGCGAAAGATGCCGCTTGCTGAGCAGGTGTAAGAGGCTCTGAATTGTCTGTGCTGCTCTTCACATGCTCTATGCTGATAGTATACAGATTTGGGTTTCCAGTCCAGTTTGAGTTAGTTACGACACCGTTCCCCCATGCGCCGTCAGCTTCCCGTACAGTTTGAATGACTGTACCATCCTTCCCAATCACATAATGACTTGAGACGGGATTGTTTGAGCCCTCAGTACCTTTGAAGTAGTTGGCTATCTCCTGAGCAGACGAGCCCCCGGCAGTAGAGTGAAGTATCAAGAAGCTCTTCTTGCCTGTATTAGGGAAATAGTTGTTGTTCGGTATCCATAGTGCCTTGCTATAATCTGACATCTAAACCTCCTTTTCTTTCTCTTGCTGGTGTTGTAGTTGTGCAATCCGCGTGTTGATAGCCTGAATGTTCATCTCTGCTATTCGGATTTGCCTATTCGCATTCTCCAAGATGTCATATTGGTCGGCTTTATGGGCCTTCAACTCCATAATATTGGTTATTGTGGAAAGGTCCGTTTCCATTGTCTCCTGCATTGTCCTTTTCCTTTCTAAATGGTTGCCCAGTTCGCACCATCACTCACCACACGTACTTTCCCGTAATTTGCATTGATAACGTTGGTTGAAGCACCATCAATCGTCTGCGCTGATGTGGTGGCAATGGTGATATTGCGCGTTGCAGCTTGGCCCTTCCAGTCCTTTATCAGAAACTCTTGACCAGCTAATGTGGCTGCTGTGGGAAGAGTGATAGTGATAGCGGTGCTCGTAGCGTCCACCAGAATGTTATGGTCTTGGTTGGTCGCCGTATAATTGCCTGATTTGGTGGTAAGTGCCTTGGCAAATCCTAATGCTAATTGTGTGATGCCTTGCGTCAAATAACACACAAGATGGTTACGGAAGTTGACGCTATCCCTGATCTGATAGTTTTCGGTACTATCATTGCGTATCCCAGTAGACCATTGGTTTGCTCCGCCAGTCGAGAATAGTAGTTGTGCCTGCTGAGATACGTTATTGCCGCGATTTATTCGAGCCTGTGTTGTCACACCACCAGCCGAGAAAACACCAATATCCAGTAGTACACCCGGACTGCTATTCCCACCAAGTCCAACGAAGCCACTGGATCGCTGGATATACAAGGCGGATGCTTGAGCCACGCCGGAATCGTTGCATGGAATGATCCGCAAGTTTGAGCCAGCGTTGGAGCCAGCTTCACTAACATTGTCCTGCTTTACAATCCAGCGGATATTTGTCCCATCAGGCTCTCGCGGATTCGGAGTCGGCGCATTCCCGAATTGCAGTTGCTTGTCACTGGACTGTGCGCCCACGATCCGGCTAAGACCTGCATTAACGTTGAAATTGGCACTAAACGTAGAAATCTCAGTTGTGTCATAGTCGAATGGTATGCTAAAACGACTCGTTTTTGTCTGCCCATCAGCTTTAGAGACTTCTATCGAGAAGTGGCGATGTCTGTTGAATATCACGCCATCAGTGCTGCAAAAATCGTTATTAGGCGTGATAGTATGCGTGCCTGTGCCTTGCGTCGTCAAAGTGACTTGGCTCGTCAGTCCATAATCGTTGTAAATTTGAAATGTCGTTGAAGTCAGGAGTTTGAGGTAATAGTTAGTGGCAGGCGATAGGCCACCCGGAAGCGTACCACTTGAGCTAAATTGTACCTGATATTTGTCAACATAAGCGTCATTCTGTGCAGGGAGTGTGATGACGCCCGTACCCGTGTTGACTGCACTTGGAGCGAATGTTACAGGATTATAGAAGTGCAGATAATCGTGTGCTTGCGCCCAGACCTTTGACTGTGTGGTGGATACCGAGGCATCGAACCATGCTATCGCGGCCTTTGCAGCGTTCCCATTTAAATTCGCTGGAGTATTGAAAAAGATACGCAATACCTCGGCTGAGCCCGCTGAATCAGTCTCAAGATAGGAGTTAAGCTTCAAGCGCCCTGGTGTTGAGGTAGTAGCCCCAACCTCTAAAGCCTCGCCCGGAGAGGGTGTGTTGATCCCCACATTGCCATTCAGTAGCTTTGGGGATGGATTAAGTTGACTCATCACTTCCATCCTTTCACATAGAGACCACTGGTCGTGTTAATTGGCAATGTGACCGATGGGAACACATGCACATTAGTGCAGAGAGCGCCATCGATAATCCAGAATGCCCCGGGTGGAATGGGAAAAGAGGTTGCCGCTGCTGTCTGGTCAAATTCAAGAGGCACATTGTTTGGACTCGCATTGTAGAGTGCAATTTTACGCACTTGTTGCGCAAAGGCGAGAGCGTTATCCTGGCCTGCTGTCCCGGGACCTGTAGCAGCGATCCATCCCTGCACACCAGGGATGAGCGTGGCAAGATTGCCTCCTTCCTGAGCAGGAGAGGCTGGTATTCTCCCTGTGTTCGTGATGAGCGTGTCCAGATCGGCTACGAGGTCACTGGTAGCAGTATCGATATTGCCTAGATGTGTTGAGTTTGTCGCATCAAGATTGACTGCAAGTGATGCGCTCAGCAAGTCCCTGAGCTTCGTCAACCTGCCCATCAAGCTATTGACGGTGTTGGCATCTCCTGAAGTGCCTGCAAGAGCTAAAAGCGTTGCGAGATCTGCTATGGCCCCAGCAGCAAAATCACCTGACTGCGCATTTACTCTTGATGGAACTACCACTACAACTGGAACCGTCCCGTTAGGAACTGAGATACCATTTACGGTAGTGGGGACATTTTGACCATTTACTTGGTCGAGATTGACATCTTGTACGGCCACTGGTGCACCTCCTGGGAAAGTAGCAAATAGAACAGTGCCAACTAAAAAGGCACGCGGCCCGGCTTCTCCTGGCAATTTTGCAGTCGCATATGCTCTATAATTTGCAATTGAAATTGCCTCATAGTCTTGAAATGTCCATTGATAACTGACAAGTCCTTGAGAAGCATTGACAATGGTGATTGTCCCGCTTCCGCGTATTGTTGTGCGTGCGTTGATATCAAACAACTCAAATGCCATGGTTGCAGCGTCAACACCTGTCAGATTCAATGGTGACCCATTTTGATCGTAAAGTGTAAAGGCATATGCCGGGCTAAGAAAGCCGACAAAACCGTAATAATTGTTACTTGCTGTCATGGCTCCCTTCTTGTATAAGTTATATTTCCCCTTCCCACCCGTTTAACATCGAAGAAAGGAAATATTGCTATGCTTCAGCTTATCAAATGTTCCAAAGTCGCTCTAAATGTCATCTTTCTTGCGCTCTTGCTCCTTATCGTTGGTATATCGCTATTCTTTGCCATGCCGTTTAGATGACATAAGCATAGATGTACCAGTCTTGCATGACTGTGTTCCCTCCGTTTGATTTGGCTGTAAATTGTCCTCCTGCGCTGAGTGGGATAAGGATAGCTGTTTCAAAGAATTGGCTAGCAACAGGCGCACTAACCTGTGGGTATCCCGTTGCAGAACCTCCGGTAGGATACAAGCTGAGCGAGGTAGCAGCCGCGCTACACGTGATAGAGATCGCAACCCAGACAGCAAGAGCGCCTGATGGGATACCACCAACACCCGTACAAGTTTGGTCGCGTGTTGCGCCACTATTGACCGTTGGGTTTGTCGTCAAATGGTACGGCGTGATGAAATACGTCATACCCCCAGCTTGTAGCGCATTTTCAACCCCATCAAGAAATGTTTTATTGATTCCAGGCGCTCCCCCTTGATTGAAGGGCCCGATCTTTGTATATTGTCCCGTATCACACCTCCTTTATGTCGTTGAATCTAGCTGCAAAGTTATACTTTCTAAATTGGTCTTCCCTGGATGGCTCCACAAAGCCCTCCCTATCATCTTTCCGCTGTTAGCTAAACTTGTAGCGCTATTGCCACCAAAAACAGCTACTTCGGTGATTGAAACACCTACAGCATCGGTGTCACTTATGAAGCAATTAATGAGCCTTTCGCCTACATTCGCTCCATTGCTAAAACTGCTCACTTTCTTCCTGAATATTTCTACATCAAGCTTCGTTTGTGTCGCTATAGGTGTAGATGACCCGGTGCCAAGCGCGAAGTACATCGCCTTCGGATTGTCGGCCCCTGTGAGACCATCAGCCAGGAGACCATGGCCGCTATTTACAATTGTAAGAGTTACTACTGGCATAAATCACCTCAACATGGCCAAAGTGTATCAGATGGATATAAAGTGTTGCTTGGTATGGGACAGGCATTAACGGTGATATTCAGATTAGCTGAAGGTGCGAACGTTGCTGCAAGCTGAGTAAGAATATTCACATCCTGATTTGAGCCAACATTAATACTATTTGCAGGTGGTGGTGTTTTGAGCAGTTTCGAGAAGAAGTCCACCCAAGTTACGTCGTAAGCACCAAGTACCGCTGTTATCGTGTAGTAGATGTTTATACCGTCTCTCTGATCACTGGCTATCACACTCTCGATTAAGAGCTGCTGATTATTAAGACCGTGCCAAGGCAGGTTGACAGGGATGAGCTGACCGGGCGCAAATCCAGGTTGCAGCGTATCGAATGTGAGCGCAGCCCCCTGTTGTCCATAGAACGTAAGAGCGGACGAGGCCTCTGCAAGAGCGCTATTCATATCATTGAGAGATGGGTCCGTGATCAAGTCCTCAATGATGCCGCTCGTTCCATCTATGCCAGCTTGGTAAGCCACTTGAGCCGCGTTCTGGCTAATGATGGTGTTCGGATATTGACCGATGTAGGTAACCGCAAGTGTATCAGTACTTATGAGCTTCGTAGCACTACTGTCCTGAGTGATGACTTTTGAGCCTTTATTCCAGTAGAAGTCTTTTCCAGTATCAACTCCTCCTATGCCTACCGTCTTGCCTGTGCCATTGACTGTGATTGTAGGAACCGTCGCAAGATCAAAGAGCATCGTCCAGGTTGTAGAACTGCCATCCCCTTTACGCGTTTCAGGTTGCGAGAGCGTCTGAGCTACACCCCCGTTTACTATTTGCTGAGTTCTATAAGACGGGTTAGCCCATTTCACACTAATAGTATCTTGTAGCGTACCATCTATCAGTGTGTTATTGACAACTGTCGTGTAGGGAACAAACCAGAACTGTTTGTTCTGATCTATCATCCAGTAGTAGGGGACACCAGAGTCAGAAGCCGCTTTTGCAAGAGCGTCTAGCGCTTCTGAGACTTTGCAATAGCCAAAGATAGCCTGGGGGATCAATCCAACGTTCCCGCCCGGGTACAACGTGTCGCTGGGATACAACGTGTCGCTGGGCGTTAATCCATCATAGATCTGACCTCTCGTTACACCTTCCTGACTCAGGATATTGTCAAGGAGCCATTGAGCCATGTAGCCACATGTTTTATTTGTGAAAGCCGCCGCTACACGCCTCTTAGAAGCGAGCCAAGATTGATCTGAGCAGGTAATAGCATTCCTGATGTAGCCATGAAATCCGAGCGGGTCATTATAGCCGTTGGGCGTTTCGGTCGGATCATTCATGTATCCAGAAAAGGATAGGACGTTATTCTGGTCATAGACGCTGACTTGAGTTAATGGTGTGAAATGGATATCACTTCCCGTTTCGAGGGTGAAATTAGCTTGCCCATGTTTGCCTATTGAGGATTGGGCATTCAGGGAGCCCTGTACTACAAGCTGGTCGGAGCCGTTGACACTTACACGATAGGGCATAGTTCACCCCCTATCGTTATAGTGGCAGACTTTTTTAACGTTATGCTCATATCGTCGCACCTACCCGATACCTAATCTCGTCTGTAAGGGCTGGGGCCAACGCCCTAGCCATCCTACGGCTATCTATGTTGAGGTCGTTGGGATGCACATGGATATGGATTGGGGGCATTGCATGACTATTCTGCTGAACTAAGTTAATACCTGATGGTAAATACCCCGGGACTACAGTTTCAGGACCCCTCTCTCCAAATGAATAATTTGCCCCTGTTCTTAACCCTTTTCCAAGAATAGGCTCATTTATGGAACCACCATTGAAATAGCCTATATAGCTTTTTCCCGCTGCTACTGCTTCAACTCCCGGAACATGAAATACATCTCCATAGCGTTCTAAGATATAACCCACAGCGCTGGAAATATTGTCTATCGGGTTTAAGATGTTTCCATGACCGCTTAATGCGTGGGCTGCAAAAGTGGATGGTATCATCTGCATAATGCCTTGTGATGGATGACCAGCAAGAGCATTGCTATCAGTCCTGTTGATAGCATTCGGGTTACCGCCGCTCTCATGCATAGCGATGGTGCCTAGGGGACCTGCCCAATTCCCAGGTGTACCCGTCAATGCCATCGCCGCTTCAATCCAACTCTGCACGTTGCCGGGAATATTGACCGATTGGCCTCCGAAGTCAAATTTTGGAAGCAGGTTTTCAACCCACGATAGAGCCCAATTCTTGATAGTGTCGAAGATGCCGCTTGAAATGTTGCTCATCGGCCCCAGGTCAGGGGCTTTGATGTGAAGCGAGCTGATCACGTTGTCGAGAATACTTTTCGCGCCGCCAGATATCCATCCCAGAATTTGACTGCCGAGGTCACCGATTCCGCCAGCATAGCCCGGGATCTTTCCTCCCATCATAGCTGCAAGGATCTGCATGGTTTCTTTGTGGCGTACCACTTTTGTCCCTGGGGGTGCCCACGTAAGCTCAGGCCCTTCTTCACCTGTGACCATAAGGCCACCCGGATGAGCCTCTGTTCCTTCAGCATAGTGCGGTATCCTGCCAAGATGAGCTACTGGTATGGTGCCTTTTGTTCCCAAGCTGGTAGCGATGCTGTCCAAGCCCTGACCGAAGAAGTTGATAAAGTTCTCAATACCCGATATGCCATTATTCAATTGATCTATAATTGCGTTAATCAGTCCCTTGAATATATTTGATGCATCTGTCTTTATTTCATTCCATTTATCGCTTGTCTTCTTTTTAACGTCATCCCACGTGTCAGAGAACCATTTGCCGATAGGAGCCCATATTTGCGTGACCTTATTCCAAGCTCCCTGAAACAGATCGTGAAACCAGTTGCCGACGCCTCCGAGTATATTTTGTGCATCATGCCACCTGTCCCCAAACCACTTGCCTAGAAAACCAAAGAAGCCTGTAACATGGCCCCAAGCTTCAGCGAACTTATCATGGAACCAAGCGCCTACACCACCGAGTATCTTCTTCGTGTCTTCCCATCGGTCACCAAACCACCTTCCAAGGAACTGAAATGCTCCCACAACTGCATTCCAAGCTTCATGTATCTTACCACCTATCATCCCCACAAAAACCGCTGTTGGCCTTTCAACATCACTCCACCATTCTTGGAACTTAGCGCCTGCTTTTCCCCACAGAGCAACGACAATATTCCATAATGTCTGAAATACATCTCCTATATAGGCAAGAGTCGCTTTTAGTGGAGATGGCAACTCGTTCCAGCGATCTTGAAACCACTTACCAATCCCGCCCCAGATATTTTGGATATCATGCCAGCGATCCTGGAACCATTGGCCTATATCGCCTATAGCTCCTGTTATGCCATTTTTAGCATCTTTAAATCTGTCCTGGAACCATTGGCCTACTCCACCCCAGATATTCTCAATGTCATGCCATCTATCCCCGAACCAGTGGCCTATAGAGCCGAATACACCTGCTATGCCATTTTTAGCATCTTTGAAGCGATCTGTGAACCAATGGCCTATATTCCCAAAGAAGCCAGATATCCCGTCCCACATCCGTGCAAACCATGGCTTTTGCGCTTCCACCATCCGGTCATGCAGTTCTTTTTGCTTGGCTAGTTGCTTTTTCTTGTCCTCATCTGCCTTTTGCAGTTTCAGCATTTGTGCCTGCTCATTTGCGTTGAGCATTTTTAGTTGGTGATCAAGTTCAGCTTTTTCTATAGGATCATTTGTTTCCTTCATCTTTTGCAAAATGCCTGTGCGTTCCATCTCCATGTTATTGATAGCTTTTTGAGCACCATCGGCAGTCTTGGTATCCATCGCGATTGCCATCTTGGTATGCTCTTCTTCTACCTTGATCCGCGTCTGCTCTGTCTTACCTGTGATCCAGCCCATGATGTCGCCCCAATGCTGCACGGCCAGGACAATGCCAGCCACAACTACACCTACAGCCGCTCCTATGGCGAGGATAGGCCACGTGGCGGCTATAGTAGCAACGGCAGCAAGCCCGGCAGCGCCTGCCCAGGCAAAGAAACCAGCCACAAGAGCGGGTATGGTTGCGACAAATGCTCCGATCTGGATAGCGGCTATTGCCCCTCCTATGCCTAAAAGCGCTCCTTTGACCAATTGTGCTGCAACTGAACCATTATTCAAGAATTCATACATTCTGCCAAGATTAAAGACAAAGAAGTCAAGAGCAGGAATAACGATACTTGTGAGGATAGTCCCGAGAATGCCAAGAGCACCTTGGACGATTGGCCCCAGGGCTCGTAAATTGGAAAGATCGAGTCGAAGGATTTGATTACCTAGAGTCTCAAAATCAGTAAGCAAAGCCCCAAACTGGTCACTTTCCCCCATATATTTCGCGATATTCCCGAAAACAGTACCAGCAACCTGCCCTATTTGCGCTAAAAGCGGGCCTATATCTTTAAGGGCAAGAACAAACCATCTCCCTAGATCCTCTACAACAAATCGCAGAGGAGCTATTGACGCTCCAAATTGCTGTATAGCTGGTATGCCCTCTGCGATAAACCATTGTCCAAATTTGCTGAGAGCAGGTATGACCCCGCTTGTTATCGACCCGATCATACTGCCAAGCATTGGAGCTAGTGCTGTTCCTATCGCAATTCCAAATGCCCCAACAGATGCTTTTGCTTGGTCTACCATGAAATTGAAGTTTTGTGTTACATCATTCCAACCCGCTATTGAGTTACCACCAGCCTTGACAGCCCCTGTGATCTTGTCAACGTTCTGCTTGAAGGTATCAAGAGATGAGCCTGTTGTCTCTAGTATTGCCTGCATTGACCGGCTGCCACCTGATATGTTCTTGAGTGCTTCATTGTAAGCAGTAGAGCCCTCTGGAAACTTGTTTTTGAGATGGTCAACAATCAATTCAAGAGCGCCTGGGAGGGACTTGCGCATTTCGTCGGTAACCTGTTGCGTCGTGAGGCCGATGGAAGCGAGTGCCTTGGCCCCTGATGAGGCAGGTGCTTCGAGCGTCTTGATCATCATAGCAAGGTGGGTAGCCGCAGCTGATGCATCGTCCCCTTTCATGACCATCGTTGCAAGGCCTGCGGTGACATCAGTCAGTGAAATGCCAAATGCATGGGCGGTTGGCATAACATTGGATATCGCGCCTGACATGTCCTGTAGTGTCATATTGCTTTCACCAACAGCAGTGATCAAGGTATTCATTGCGCCCGCTGCTGTGAGGCCCGTATCCGCATAGTTGGCAAGGGTAAACATCAAGGCTTTTGTTACGCCAGTCAAATCGGCATTCTCAGCTTTTGCCCCCATTGCAGCTATCCTGAGATCTTCAAGAGCTTTCTTCCCATGAGCCCCGCCGCCCTCGACAAAATACATCGCGTCGCCCAGGCTCTTTACGGAGGTAGCAGTAGGGCCTGCCATGGCAAGGATGCCGTCACCGACCATCTTGATTTTGTCTGTCGATTCTCCTGCAGTGGTGGTGAGCTTTGTCATCTGTTGCTGAAAATTGCCGATCATGTCGCCCGCTGCGGTTGCAACCTTCATGAACATGCCACCAAGCATCTCCACACCCATGAGCGTCATGCTTGCCTTCATGCCAAAATCAAGTAGCCCGCTTGCAGCTCCCGTTATGCCACTGAGAAACCCACCAGTACTTTTCTCGCCCGTAGCCATGGCAGTCGAGAAGACGTTGGATTTTACATTAGATGTTTCAAGGGCATCTGATAGTCGCGTGGCCTCGCCTGCAACCATTGCCATAGCGTTGCCAGCATTTGCCTCTGCTTTCTGGACAAGTTCCGCAGCAAGAGCCGCTTTCGATTGTGCGAGTGCGACTTGCTCGGTACTTGAGGAGGCGTCCGCTGTAACGAGGTTGGCCTTTTCCATAGCTGCAGCGGCCTGGGCCTGGGCTACTCCTAGACGAGCAGAGGACTCGGCAGCTTGCATTTGGAGGGAGGCGAATTTGCTGACATCGAGACCGGCAGCATCGGCACGCACGGCTAGATCCTGCAAGCCCGATTGAGCATTCTTCAGCTCAGCAGACATTCGAGAGGAGAGGATAGAGCTGACATCTTTAGCGGCATTTTGGAGTTGAGTAAGGTCAGCCTGTGCCGTCTGTGAAGCAGAGCCTACGCTGAGGATGTCAGCTTTACCCTGAGCAGCCCCGGTAATTGAGATCACGCCTGTTAGCTGAGATGCGACAATTCCCACAAACTACCCTCCTCTCATTGATGTTTTCTCTTCTCTTCTCTTGCGTAGTTTTCTCTATCCAATATCTTTAGTGCCCGATCACGCCACCACACAGACTGCTTTGCCAACTCCCAAGGTGGGCAGTGACACCGATCAGATGCTACCCAAAGCGGGTAGTCGTCGGTCATTGCGCCAACGAGCCCATCAGTTGCTAGCCAGCGCCCCAGATCGATCATGTCGGGATCTGAGGCACCTGAGCTTCCGGGCGGACGTGCCTCATGATAGCGAAGAGACACTTCAGCTTGAAGGTCATGTCCACTTTTGCAAGCATGGCAGGCTCTAGAGGCCACATAACCGTTTGCTCGTCATCCTCATAAAAGTCCCATGATTTGATCATGCCAGCCAACATTTCATTCATGCTGGTCAAAGCGCCTTTTGCATCATTGATCGTCTTTACGGTTTCAATCTCTGCAAACTTGATGAATACATCATCTGTCATCCTTGACGGATAGTAGACGATATTGAGCATTTCACCGAGCATTGGTATAGAAACCGTTGCTTCGTCTTTTTGTACCTGAGAGTGTGATAAAGGCATAGAACTCCTAAAGAGCCGTTAGTAAATTTGTGAGAGTCACCAGATGGGCGTGGCCCCAGCCACCATCCTCGAAAATGGAGCATGTCCACTCGATCATAAACACGCCGTTGCTGTCCGCCCACTGGCCTGGCTGCCCAATCTTGATAGCCATGTCATGCCAGAAACGAGCATAGACCTGCGTTTGTGTGATGGAGGCGTTCCCGGGAGTGGTTAAAGCGGTAAATGTGCCTGTGATAGCCGTCGTGTCCTGAGCAAGAGCGCCACTGAGTGCAATTGCGTAGGGACCGCCTACGCTGCCGGATACCGTTGCATTGCCAGCCCCGACCGTAGACAGCGCAAGGAATGCGGTTTGCACAGCAGAAGCAGCCGCGTTGTACGCGATAGTTGCTGTGGTTTGACCTTTATATGTCAGCGTGAAGGTACCAGACGATTGTGCACCAAGTGTTACGGTCTGATTATTGTCGATCACAGGTCCAAGCGCTTCCACGCGGCAGAACTTCGTGACGCCAGTGCGCATATCTCCCAAGCTCGCCATGCCAGCCGCGTCTGCTGCTACCATGAACTTGAAAGTAGCCGTTGGATTCAGGTCGACATGAGCTGAGTAGGAGGGATTGGCACGGTTGATGTACCAAGCGGGGCCATAAATCGAAGCCATCGCAAATTCAGCAGAGAGAGCTTTAAGCACCTGAGTAACACCGAGTCCTGCTGAAGTGCTGTCCAAGTAGAGGTTGAAGTGCTGGCCTGTGATAGGAGACAAGACAACAGCAGTTGGGGAGCCTGTCATGGTGATGCCATCAGTCACCGACTGGGCTAGCACAGTACCAGAGACCGAGGCATCGGTCTTGCGGTTGAACTTGTAGCCAAACGCTGTATGCAAGCCGTAGGCAAACTTATGAGCCCTCGTCGCAGGATCACCTTGCTCAAAGGAGAGCGTCTGAGGCTGCTTTGCGCCTGAGAGTGAAGCATCAAGTATCCAGTCCTTGGCAACTGCTGAAGCTCCGTGCGCAACTGGTGTTACAACGCCTAATGCGCCTGCCAACGGATACACCATACTGTTGTAGTCCATCGACCCCGATAGCGTACCTTCAATCCATTCTGCATTAAGTTGTTGCACTGATGGATACTTACGTCCTGTGCCTGATGTTTCTTTAAAGTCGCCTTTAGGTCCGAAGACGTACGCGAGATTATCAATTCTTTTATTAGCTGGTACTGCTGTTCCTGGTGTTGATTCAATCCCTACCTGTACGGTCTGGCCTATCGTTGATACCTCAGGACTCCATGGCATCTTCTAATCCCTCCTATCTATCTAATTCATCTCTTCTGTACTCTAATTCTCCATAATCCGCCGATATGCGTATATTGAATACCTGCTGTATCATCGTCGTATTGCAGTGGTGACTGGCGATACGATGAGAGGATGTATCCCCCAGGTACGGGAATATGCTTGAGCCCCTGATCACCTCCAAATGCGTCATCAATAGCCGCTGCAAGATCGAATACTGCTTGTGTACTCCCAAAGCTTGGATCTGTTGGACCCGTTGCTTTTATCTGATAAAGAGCGTCAATGAATGCTCTAACGGCATTCGCGTATATAACATCATTTCCGCCCTGGAATGCGGTTATCGTACACGGGAATACCGTCCCAACAGGAGCTCTTCCTCGCTTGACACCCCCGGGGCTAAGAGTTACCCACTGACTGCTAGCTCGCAATGTCGAGGTTATGAACTCAAAGCCGCTGACGACTTCATTGGTGCTCACTGAGCAACCTGCTCAGTGAGCTGTACTGGCTCTACAGTCGCTTCAGTCGTAGCAGGTGGCACTACAGGCATTTTAGGTTCTGTGTGCTCAGCAGTGATGACATGGTTCCAGCTATGCGCCTCTGGCAACGTATTGTACGGCACATCCTCTACAGTCTCAGTTTGCCCATTTACATCAACGTCAAGCTCTGCATGATGATTGCCGTCATGGTGCGTTATGCGCTTTATAACGGCATTGAATATTTGACCGAGATGATTGATATAGTGAGCTTTGTCGTTTGAAACCGTTTCGCGATTGTTTACGGTGTCCATGCGTATATCCTATCTTTTTGTTTATCTAGTGGACTCAGTTTATAGCAGGCGAGGGATCAACGGAGGTACCGACTATTCTTGCCCAGGTGTCGTCTTTCTCTTTGAGCATATCGCCTGCTGTGAACCGTATCTCAATTTCATGCCCTATCTCACCGTCGAAAATCTGAGAGAGCATTGAGCTTTCAGAACTTTCGATAGTAACTTCTACATTTACAGCAGAATTTTCATGGTTGCCAGGGTTGGTCTCCATGTCTGACGAGACGCCAAGCATAACTTTCCTTGTACTACATTTAACACCGCTGTCATCTGTCTGATAGTCTACTATCTGGTTTACCTTGTACTTTCTCCAAACTTGCATATAATCTCCTGTACTTTATTTACTTTCCAGCGTCTTCTAAACGTTTTGCAAGGTCTTCCATCCCAACCTCAAAATCAAGTTGCACACGATCCATCGCAGGCTCCCAAAATGGACGAGGTGGCTGGTGGATAGTCCCATAGTTGGGAAACACAGAATAATCTGCTGATACGCCTATAATTGCTTCCTGATTATTTTCCGGTTTTACCTCTGGTAGTGACCTCTCCACATCGCTCTGATAGTCGCTACCTTCAGGAGTAGAGGCGTACACACTTTTCAGCATGTTCCCTGTCCTCACCTGTCCATTCGATGCAATTTGGTTTCTCACTTCACCAGCACCATTGCGTGCTACAGAGCTGACTATCTCTGTACATGCAGGTTCAAGAGCTTTAGCTATTGCACTCCAATTGTTATATGCGTTGTCGCTCATCATGTCACCGTTGCCGCTAATACTTCATCATTGATACTAAACGTTTGTGGTGTCAATACAATCTGTACAATCATCTTTTGCCCGTTAATGGTAAGCAAGTCCCCCTCTTGGGGGTTTGTGTTGAGAGGGAATGAGACGTGCCACTTTGCAAACGCGCCTATCCTCTCGTTAAATGCCTGTAAAACAACGGGTCTAGGAAGCGGCACTACTAAGCATTTGACCGTGCGAGTCGTGACCGTGCCTGCCGTCTCAGTGCCATAGGGATCGTCTACCTTTGCCGTGTGCGTGATGAGGCAGTCATCCTTGTGAGCAAGATCGGTTACGAGGTCGGCCAGGACCTGCAAGTCGGTGTCGTCAAGTATTGGCATGGTCTATTCCTTGGCAGGCACATACTCGGGCCAGTGCCATGATCCCAAGCTCTTTGGGTTTACGTCTCCCTCGTTTTGCAGTACAGATGTACGCCACAAGATACCGCAATAGCCGTTAATGTCGTTAGACCAGTCGGTAAACACAGTCAAATTCACGCAAGTATCTGACCAAACATTCGTGATAATGGCTGGTCTATGTTCCCCCTTGTGGTTGCCTTCATCCATAACATAGTGGACAATTCTTCCTACACTTGGTACTTGATCTGCCATATTTACCTCTTCTAAAACTCCGCTAACGTGCTAGGCTCTAGAATGTCTGTGGTGATACGCCCCATCTCGAATGAAGCAACTCCGCCGAGTGGGATACCCAAGCGTGCTAGATCGGCTTCAGCTTGCCCTAGGAGCGACCTCATTTGGCTAAAGGCCTGTGCCCTGCTAGCCTCAACCGCCTTGTTCCCAGCCGATACGTTGTATTTGAGGCTGTACAGTCGCATGAAGCGCTTCAGCGTGAAGTATTCGAGCAGAGCTAGGTACTTGATCACGTTCGTCTGATCAACATTTGCTGTAGGAATATCCGTTTCAAGATAGTTCAAGTGCCGCAAGGAATTGTCGATAGCTGTGTTGTAAGCCGTACTTGTCGCATTTGCGTCAAACTTGGCATCTGTGGCTATGTCAGAAAATTCCTTTGTGAGATAGCTTAATGCGGTTGTCCTATCCATCTACGTATTCTCCACGCAATTCACTGAAGCTTGAGCACTCGACCCGTCTCATCAATTGGCTCACCGTTCGCGTTCACGAGTTGACCGGCCGCGTTGAGATACTTTCCGCCTGGTATGGTCACATCAAGCTTTTGCTTTGGCTCAGTAGGTGCCTCAGCGGGTGGCTGCTGAGGCACGTCTGCTGTAGGCGGTTGTTGACCATCAGGTGGTGTATTTTTATCTGGCATATATTTACCTTATACCCTTTCTATGCTATAAACTCCATGCAGGTGGCGCTTGATACGTACTGTGCGTCAAATCCATGCATGCTCCGTTCTCGCGATTAAAGACAGATATCCCGTATTCCCTCTCCATGTATGTTGCCATAAGCGGGTACATAGAAAGCTGTGCAGCGATACGGAGTTGACCACGATTGACACCAGCAGTCGGGCGCGTGCGCATGCGAAGGGGTTTCGGCGCGTCTGTATTAAATGCAAAAGCGTAGTTAGCTGCTATCCAGGGTTTCGTCCACACCTCTGCTGCACCAAAGATACCGATAGGCCTGTTGTAGATATTGAGCACATCTAAAGGCGTACCAAGCGCATTGGTAAGATTGATGGATGGGGTAACTCTTGCGTCCCAATACGGCAGGAAGTCAGTAAAACCTCTAACTGTAGCCTCATTCGCATGATTGATGTACACGCGCAGAGATCCGGTGTTGAAGTGTTCTACAACCGTGTCAACTAGCGAGTGCAAGTCAGTATTGCTAAACGAGGCTGTAGCTAGGTAGTGCGTGTGTGTGTTGAAGTTGAACGTATTGCCGTAGTAGTCCGGGGGTATGTACGTCCCGTCTGCATTGAGCAGTTGACGCAAGGGAAGCGTGATATTGTCTACAAAGCGGTCTTTATAGGTCAAGCTGTTGGTCGGGTTGAATAGCGCAGCTCTGATACTTGCCAACCTATCGCGCAGATCAGCATCGGTACAGGCCGTAACCACTTGCTCCAAGTCCCCTATGGTTTTCGTCTCCATGAACAACTGGGTGACGCCATAGGCCACCTGACGGATACGGAGCGGAAAACCCATCATGGTAGGGGTTACAGTAACCTTCTGGACTTCCGGCCTGGACATTTCGTCACCATCGATCATCTGAGTTTCGTCATTTGAGCCGTAGGTGAGGAAGCGCTCAGTCGTTGGCTCCATCAAGTCGCTACTCATAGCGTCCATGATGTGGTTGTGAGCTTCTAAGAAGACAGAGAGCTGCTGATAGAGCGTGGCGGGGTCGTACAACCCGATGTAGTCATTAGCGGCTGCTCTACGGCCACCAATGGTATCAAAGATACTTAATGTTCCGTAAGCCATTTATCGGCTCCTTTCTGCTATAGAGCCTTAATAGCTTTTCTGAACATAGATACGTGTTGCGTCTACAACTCTGCCAATTGGCACTGTTCCACCAGTTGTGGCTACTGTACTTAAACCGCCTGCTACTGTGTCGAGATAGGCAAAGCTGCCGGGTGAGAGACCAGCCCCATAGCGCAGGTTGACGTGCCACATGAGGGTGACAACTTCACCAAGTGGGACATCGCTGGGGGTGAAACCATCCACCACAGCAGCCGCGTTTGCAGCCGTGCCGATGGACTGGTAGACTTTGCCGTCTGAGGTGTTTATGTAGCAGGCATCTCCAGCACTGAGCGCAGCACCTGCATATAAGCCTGATAGCTGACAATTCGTAGGAGGAACGGACGTGGTCACACTGACTTGTCCACTCCGTGTTATAGATGCCATAAGGGCAATTCCTTCCCCACTTGTAAAGAGTGGTCAAAAGGGTGTATTTGCGCCTAAGCGTTATATTTATTTGTGGCGCGTAACCGTTGTATTTCTTTTTGTTTGAGATCGTCTTGAGTCGGGTCACCTGCTGGCTTCGGATTGGGTCCATGACCAGGTTGTCGAGCTTGCGTTGTGAGCTTGTCTACGAATGCCTGCAGCTTCTGTATCTGAGCGTATCGGTCTTCAATCGGAGTATCATCACCTGGCAAAAGGTCTTTGACTTCTTTAGGCCATTCTTTGACTTGTGCCTTGATCTGATCTCCTAGAAGTGTCGAGAGAGCTGCATAGCGCTCCTGTACTGGCTCTAGCTCCTGTACTTTCGCTCCATACTTCTCTGCAAGCTCTTTGAACTGATTTTGCTCTTTTAAGCGTGCCTCTTCAGCCGCCTGGGCTTCTGCTGCTTGCTTTTTCTGCTCATCAGTATGCTTCTGTAGCTTGACGCGGTTCTTGGCATTCTCTTCGCGTAACTCAGCAACGATTGCTTCTAACGCCTCAAGAGATAACTTTTGCTTTGGTGGCTCATTCGGCTCCTGGCCTTTTGAGTTGGGCTCCTGGCCCGGGGGGTCTACTCTATTTGACTCCTGGCCTCCTGGAGTAGGATTTGGAGTTGTTGGGGCCATGATACTTGATACCTTTCTATATTGTCAAGATGCTGTTAATACATCCAAGATATTCGATTAGCCATGAGCTATTCCACAAAAAACGACTGGTCTACAGGCCCGAGTGCTGCCATACCAGACAACTCGTCTACACGGCCTAGAAGCGTCTGCCTTGATCGCTCTGTGGTATCGTCCTTGCCTATGGATATCCCAGTAGCAAAGACCTCAGTATCCAAGCGCCGGATCTGTTGATCCATCCGTGCTATCGTCTGAGTGAGAGCAGATAGGTCTAAGAGTGACATGCTAGGGTTTTCCCGTGCCTGCGCTAGCGTGTTCTCTATCCTGTGAAGCCTCAGATCGATAGTTTCAAGCGGGGTAGCGTTACGAGGTTCGCTATGTGCGTACTCCTCTATGATCGGTAGAATGTGAGCCACTTCATCCCTATCAGACTGCTTTTCACGCTCTGATAGCTGTGCATAGGGTGTATCTACTTGCCGTTGCCAACGTTCTACCAGTTCTGGGAAGACGATAATCGCACCTTCAAACTTCGATAATAAGTTCGTAATTGCTTGCGCTTTCTCTTTATCCTCTCCATGAACATACTCAGCCGTCGTATCCAGGCATTTACTATGTAAGTATTGTTGCCATCTAGCCCACGACGCATGTTCTTTGTCGGCTAGTTGCTCTATAAGTTCTTGCTCAGTCATCAATACCCACCTTTCCCTTTCATCGGCTTCCCTTTGCCCTTCTTAGTCTTTTTCATGTGTCTCCTTTCCACTGAGCAGCACATCAGGATACAGCGTGTTCGGATTAGGTTGATGAGCACACGATGGACCTGTCAGCTCAATAACTGTTCTCTCAATAATCCCAAACAATTGATCATCAATCCCAAATTTCTCTTTATTTACCAAAAGCCCCGTATGAATATCTACCTTACTTCTACTAGAAGCAGCTAGCCAGTCACATACCATCTCTATCACATCTATCAAGTTCATACCGTCAATACCGCTTTTGAAGTACTCAGGATGGTGTCGATTAAGGTCAAAGTGATGGTCTAGTGCAGGACTGATGCTCTCATAGACGGCTTTCATTCCCTCAGATCCGAACGCGTGCTTCTTGAATTCAGGGAAGGCTTTGTCATACGGCTCATATTCTTCTGGACTAAATTTGGAGTTATCGTGTACAATCGCTCTGCCAAATAGCGCATTTGCTACCTTCTGTAGATAGAGTCCTACACGTCGTTTGTGGTCTATCAAGTCCACTAAAAAGTCACTTGGCATTATGCTTTACCTCTCCTATATCCTCTGGTGTATTTGCTATCTTTTCAAGCAACTCATCTAGTACAGACACTTTAGCTTTAGCTTCATAGTAGGCGATTGCAAGGTCTGTGTTCAGGATCGGCATGCCTTCGAGTGCAGACTTGCCTATTCTCTTGAGAGTCTCATTCTGCTCATATGCATATTCACCTCTCATATTGTGGATAGCTACGAGTATTTCGCCTTTATTCAATTCTTACCTTCTTTCTTTCATCCATTCGATATACTGCTGAGCATACGTCTGTAGGACATCTCGCACGTGATCATAGTCCAGGTACAAACGCTCATCGTCGTCACCTTCTAAGACAAATACACGATCATTAGAGGCAAACCCAAGCTTAACGCTAACTAATTCCTCAGTGCTCAGCTCTTTGGGGCCTGCTACGAATTGCCACGCCTCATGCCTGCCCCGGAAGTAGAATGCTGAGTGATCGTCTATCTTGCCAGTGGCTTGCACTGGACAACTTCCATCAAGTCTGTCAATCTCAATGTTTGGTGTCATCTTCCTCCTCTTCTAAAAACCTGTACATCATGCTCGTATCAGGCTTACCAAACTCAAAATAGTCCCCAATAGGCCAATCAAGCACGTCGCCAAGTGCTCTCACACGTTCCTGCTCTCGTTCCTTCGCTCTTTGCTGCATGTCTGGCAGGAGGTTATCACTAATTTTCCCAGCTACAGCCTCACCATCAACGTGTAGTACTTGAGCATGCTGCTGTATCTCTTGCTCAGTAAGTGGCCTGTCATACACACGCCACGTCTCTTGTGAGCCTTCATAGGTAAAGTGGATATCTACACCTTTTGCAGGTGCCTCGTCCATGGTGATGACGGTAGAAGGATGTCTGAGGTAGTGCAGCCAGTCGAGAAAGCGTTTCCAAAGTTTCACGGATCTTGCTCCTTTGCTAGCCGCTCTAAAGTTTCGCGCTCCTGCTCAAGCCACCTGAGCAAATTCAAGGCTTCAGCAGGCTCTAGATGGATAGCAGCACACATTCTACTGCCAAAGCCAACAACCTTATGCGATTCTCTCTCGCTGCCCTTGTGAAGCTGAAAATAATAGACAGCATAGCCTTTGCTGAACTTGAGATACCCTTCAGGATCGCTCACTGCTCTTGCTCCTTTGGCAATTCGGTCATGTCTGGAATAGATGGTACTATCCTAGTTTTCATACCACCTGGCATCTCCCTACCACACTCATGCAGATACTCAAGAGTATGACCTACTGTATGAGCTTCAAAGTCAAAAGCTCGACGCGCTATGATCTGTTGCCATACAGGGATATGTTTGCCACGTCTATGATTGCCCTCTGGAATAAATCCAGGATCTTGACGAATAGCTTGCTCTAGCTCATCCCAAAGCAGCTTGCAAAGTTCTTGAACTGTTCATCTCTTGGTGCTATATCACGTGCAATGTTGAGGATACCATCCTTTATTGTGGTAAGTTCCTCTTGCGTGATGCCATCTTCACTCATATTCTTCTCTCGTTTCTTGCCAGCATCAGAACGTTTCTTGCGCCACGTGCCATCTTTGTTTCGAGCACGCGGATACTTCCCTACATGAGGTCCTTTTCGCATTAAACCGACTCTATCACGAAAGGACCTCTCACATTCGCGTTGTGCTTTTCAGATGCTTCTAACGCCATCTTTACACGACTTCCAGGAAGCCAATCCGCCACGCCTTCCGTTGTGTAGAGTGAGCCGAGAGCTATGTCAGTAGCGCATCCTATCGCGTTATACCCACACACATCCTCCTCAATCTGATAATTGTGCGCACTGATATAGAACAGCCTGCCTTTGAAGCCTACGAGCATCACGCCTCTATCATCGTCTTTTAAGCCATATTTATCGAAACATGCTCGCATCTCCTCAACAAATAGCGTAGCTATATAACAAGCAGTATCTTCAGTTTCGCAAACAGGAGGCTTGAAAGAATACTGCAAGATTTGACCCATACGAATGGAACCTGCTTTACCTATGAGAAAGTCACCTAAGCGTATGATCTTCCCATAGGTGCTGATAAGCGTCTTGCCGTTCTCATCAGTGCCAAGACTGTCACTGCCGATGTACACTTTTTCATCTGATACCAACCCTACGACACACGTCATGTTCTACCTCTCCATTTCTTGCTCATCCTTGCCTGACTCTTGCGCTTGCGAGGTCTGGGATAGTGCTTGCCTTGCGCAGCATATTGAATCTGCCAATAGCGATGATTAGGCACATGGACGTATATTTCAGGTGGTGTAAGATAATGATCAACCATCATATCCATCAATGATGTTATATCTCGTGATGTAAGCGTACCGGTTGCTTTAAACGTAGTATTGGCTATGCTTCTAAAATCAGGCTTGACAGACTCTTCTACAGGATCGCGCTCTAAGCTCCAATCGAGTATAGGTAGTTCTGGTACAGTACGCACATGAGTACCATCAGGTAGTATTAGCTCACCATCGTATCTGCTATTCATGCTCTACCCTTTCTATCCTACTAGTTGCTTTTGCTGCTGATTAGCTGGATTGTCGCTGCTCTGCATTGGATTATTCTGAGCATTCTGCTGAGGAGGTTGATTCTGAGCCATGATCTTCTGTTGCTGCTCAAACTTGGCTTGCTGAGCCGCATCCTCCTCTTGCTGTACTTGCTCAAGCTCTGCAATCTCCTCATCAGTCCACCCCTCTTGCGCTAGGACGAGCTTGAGAGGCACACCAGCAGTTACAGCGGCCTGTACGCCTTGCCACATTGCCAAGCTCTCCTGTGATTTCTCCTGCTTTGTGGGCGTGAGTAGCGGACGTGGCATGATGGCCATTTCAAGATCTCCTGCTTTGTAAGAGTCGAGATTGAACGGCAGGAACTTCTTCTGCTGATCACTGAGCGGTCCCCACGCGCCTGAATTGGCACGGTAGCCACCGATCGCCACAGCCATACCAAAGAGCTTGATGTTAAACTGATCGTATACAGCTTGAGCCTCTACCACACGTCCAGCCACGTCTCCCACAAGCCTAGACGCCGCAGGTCCGGTGACTTGTGACATCTCCCTGAGCTGCTTATAGAAGGTCAACTCGGGATTGTCATCCTCAATTTCACCAAGCGTCTGCTGAATAATTGGCAGCGTATCCCCTAACGCAAGGTTCCCTACCAAGCTATCAAGTCGCCCGTCGGCGGGTCCTTTTAGCATGAGGATGGCTTCCTGATCTGTGGTCGGCTCGACAAATTCCGATGTCGGCCCACGCTTGGCAGTAGGGAAAAGATTAGCAATGCTCCCAGATGACCACATGATTAGCGGCGCTCCGATGACCTTGTGAATTTGATCATGCACATGGCTCACGAGGCTATTCAGCTCATCGATCTTTGCCATGCTGCCAGCGATACAGGGGCTGCCATGGTCATTGCCAGAATCTTGATGCTTGATCCACACGGCAGGAATGAAGCCGTAAATGTTCGGTACAACAGCACCTTGCCCGTAGTCGTATGGTTCATCATTTCTGTAGTAGCGGAATGAGTTGATGTCAACTTCCTTTTTATAGAGATAGAAACCTTCTTCATCTTTTGCGCTGTATTGGATAACATATGAGGTAACATTTCCTGAGTAGTCAAGCTCCAAATCCCAAACGAAGCCAGGCCACACGATTTCAGCACATACATAGCCTTGCTCAAAGTCATCAACAACTTCCACCAAAACAGAGCCTAGAGCAGCTCCATAGCGGACCTCAACAGACTTTTTCGCTTGCCAGTTTGACCATTCCCAGAACTGAGCTACGGCTGCTTTCAGCTCAGGTTTTGTGTCCTCTGAGAAGGGAATCGCGAGTGTAACGCCGTCTGGCAAATCGTCTCCATCCTCAGAAAGTACGCCTGGGTAAATTGTACCTGCGTAGAAGTCCACCAGGCGACGGCAGGGATTGTAGATCAAGCGGATATTTCTGTAGAGGTTGTAATTGGCTCTATAGCGATCCCAACTTCTGAACGTCCACCCAGTCATACCGAAGCCGTTTATGAGGCGAGCAGACTTATCGAACATGGAGCCGTTGTAGTAGGCCCACAGCAGCATATAGTCGAGCTCACGCTGATAGAACGTGTCTTCTGTAAAGTCGTTGGCAGGATTGTCGAACACACGTCGCATCGCTGCATAGAGGTACTGTCCCGCTTGCAGAAAGCCACCAAATATACTCATAGCTAAAACCCCACATATCCGCGTATTGCATTAGCTGTTTCGTCGTCAAGTAGCTCAATTCCATGTTTTGCCATCACATCACAAGCCATACTTGCATTGTCTACCTGGTCGTCATGTGTTGCTAAAGGGAATAAAAGCAACTCGTCTTCCCATTCTGGTAGCCAGCTAGCATTTTTGGGATGATAGACACGGCTTGCCTCGTAGAATACAGCAGCGGTAGAGGCACGCGAAACCTTGTCCTTCACAGGTCGATATTCACGAACTGGTAGACCCTGCTCGAGCAACTGCTGAATAAGCGCAAGCTGGTAGGCCACGTTCTCAATATCGATAGAATCGGGGTTATACCGCTGGTAGAGGAGCTTGATTTGTTTTTGCTGCTCAGGATTATTGAGACGCGCCCTAATGCGATCGATCAAGAGCAATTCCTTTTGTGGCGTGATAGCCCACACACAAATCACGGTGTAGTCTGCTGTTTGCTTTTGCGAGATAGCCACGTCAACCGTGATGAGGTTGTAGCAGTTGCCAGTAAATATGTTCTTGATCCCTGTATCAGTCTCAAGAGTGTAGTATTCCGCATTTTGAGTGAAATATCTAAACCATTCTTTGCGGAATTGACCGCCTTCAGCAGGCACCGGACGCTGCTGAAATTGCGCTGCATAGTCGAGACTACCTAGCCCTAGCTTTAGCTTATCGAGCACCTCTTTCGGATACCTGTCAGGCCAAAGTAACTCACCTTCCTCTGCACGCGGATCTTGCCAGCCAATCTTCGTGATACTCTTGCGACTAGGCTCATATTCTTCTGGCAAACAGAGATGTTCCCATCCACCTAATTCGAGAATGTGACCAATCAGGTCGTTAGCACGCAGCCGCTGGCCGACTAGTGCCATGAGGCCTGTACGCTGGTCATTAATGCGACTCATCCAAGTCTTGCCAAACCACTCTATCACTGCCCTTTGGTCAGCTTCACCCTCCATAGCATTGTGCGGATCGTCTATGAGCAGGTGTGTTCCTCTCTTGCCTGTTCCACTACCACGTACAGCTAGAGCCATATGATATCCTTTTTTGTCATTCTCATAGTAAGACTTGAGCCTCTGGTCATGCGCAAATTTGAAGATATGCCCATATCGCTCTTGAAACCATTCAGACTCTATCAAGCGACGACGATAACGATTATCACGAATAGCTAAATCCAAGCTATGAGAGGCACAAAGCCACCTGGAATACGGGTCATTTATCCAGCACCAGACAGGAAACATCACAGAGACGAGGGTAGATTTCGCGTGGCCCGGGGCTATACCAATGATGAGACGGGTGATTTCGCGGGTGTAGAGAGCTTGCAGATGGACACAAAGCGCGTCAAGATGCCAGTTCCACAGCAGCGGTGTGTCTGGCTCTAGCTCATGCCAAGCTTCCTTTACAAATGTTGCAAAGTCACTTCTAGCCTTTTCAGCTTCTATAATGGTTAATAAAGAGTCAGCAATGATCATGCGTGTTTCCTAATGGGAGTGATCTTTTCCTCTGCTTCTACTTTTCGCTCTTTTGCACGCTGAATGATATCGGCAACGGTTATTCGCTCTTCATTCGTCATATATGGCACCAAGTTTGCATCTATTCTTTCGTCTTCTTGTGATTGCTGTGTCTGCTTCTCAGCGGGCGCTACACGCTCTAAAACATAGGTTGATGCCTGAAATTTTACTAAACTAGACTTACACTCTAAACTGTCTTTTAATGCATCGAGAGCTTTATCGGAAAGCCCTTTGATCTTTTCGCGAACTTGCAGCGATACATCACTTTTTAATTCTTCATAGGCTTTTTTTACGTGAGGCAGTGTCATCCATCGAGCTACTGTTCTTGCTCCAACTTCAAGAGTAGTCGCCGCTTCTTCCTGTGTTTTGCCAGCTATAATCAACTCAATAAGCTGAGATTGCTTTACTGTAAGAATTTCTTCTTCTGCCATATCCGTGCATTTTCCTGCCAAAATTTGCCACTTCCCGCCAAAACGCTGCCATCTTATCGCTCATTGTCCACCATGTGCAACATCCTCTAGCAAAGCCGATACTTGATACAATTCCGCTTGCGTCAATTTCGCCCCGAGTCGTATCTTGAGCGAGAACAGAGCCGCTACAGCATGGTGATGCTTCTCGTACGCATCTTGTGTGAAACCATATTCTTTGGCTGTCCATGCTGCTCTTGCTCTGATTGAAGCGTAACGACTTGAGCACCTTTTGGGCCCATAGCGAGACGATAGATCATTTAGCACTCTCTTGCTCTACAACCTCAGAGCTTTCGCGCTCTCTTGTCCAGACATACAGGCACTTCCATGAGCAAAAGTGCAGAGCTTCGTTACTAGCTGAGCTAAAGAGCTTAAATCCACAATACTGCACAAGAGCTATCCATCCCCTTGGCAAATTGTCTATAGCATCATTCGTATTCGCTAATTTGCTGCAAGTTTCACACTTTATGCCTACAAAATGCATAGCATCCTCTCTACCATGGCGGATTCCTCCTCAATTCGATGTAGAAGATGAGAGCACCGCATACAACTGTCGCCACTATCCCTACACCAATCCCTATCCAAAACTGCATTGCTACTCCTCATAGTCCGGCAGGACACGCTGCTCAACTTCCAAGCCCTCTTTGATCGGCTCCCACTCAGCGACCGGGTGATCACCAAAGAGATAGTCACCCTGCGTCGGCATTCGCCACGACTTCCCACAATTCGAGCAGTAACGGATAGCAACATAGGCGCCTCCAGTCACCCGGTAGAAGGCCCGATGGTCGCACTCTTGCTGTTGCGTACCATCATGCGGGCTATGCTGCAATGGATAGTTACTCACCTCTGCCACCTTTTCTCAAGCATTATTCCCACCGCAACGCCAGCCAAGAACACCAGCAGTCCGACAATAGCGTCTGTTGAGATACGATCATTCTGTGCATGATATAACCGTGTTTGCATATCAGATATTCTATCCCTATTCATCCGCTATCTTCCTCTCTATTATCACATTTGGATATTTAAAGCCCTTACCAATCACTGGTAAGCTTGGATGATCTACAACAATCACCAGCATATCTTTATCGTATCGATCTATTCTCATGGATACTGCTTTATAGTCTGTAGTACCATATAGAGCTTTCATGATGCTTTGCAGGTGTATTCTAATGTTCCCTCTTCTTCTTGGGTCTTCCATACCCACAGTATAGCATATTGCACTAAGAATGACTGATATATTTGTGCATATTGTACGAAGCCATGATATACTGAGTGGAGAGGGATAGCTCATTGAACCCTTTTCACACATTTAGGCCCACGCGCCATACACGTGCCGTGGGTCTCCACTTTTTTAGAGCAGCCTGTAGAGCGGGTTTATAACTTGGGGTATCCTAGTGCGTTCTAGGGGTATATTTGGGCTATGCGTCATTCACACATTGACCTTGAGCAAGAGGCTTTCTTGAGCTTCTGGTGAAGTAAAATAAGATGGGCCTGTGGTCTAACGGGAAAAGACACCGGGAGGTAATCGAGGGTTCAAGTCCCTCCAGGTCCATCCTCAATAGGAGAAACAGCCAGAGCCTCTCTTCAGTTTCCCAAAGAGAGGCTCTCGGCTGCAAGAATTGCAAGATCTGATCAAGCTTCTCCTACCCACTCGCTCATATGCCAGCCAACGACACTAGCCGCCAAGCGTGTAAAAGGATATTTTTTATGCTTTTGTGCATAAATATCCTTTGCCTCTTTCCTACTTATTGCAGGAACATAGCGTATTTGCTCGACAAAATTTAAATTGTCCAATTCCTTCACTTGCCAGATTTTACGTTTGTCTTCAGTGGGTTGGTTCATGGGTGTCCTTTCCTTACCAATCCATATAGTCAACAGCACTTTTATCCAAGTTTTGCTTGCGTTTGTGGTAGTGCTCGGTCATTCGCGGGTCGCTGTGACGAGCTGCATACTGAACCTTATGAAGTGGCGCTCCACCCTCAATAGAGAGCGTGATAAACGTGGCACGCAACCCATGGGGTGATAACTGCTTGATCCCTGCTTTCTCAGCATATTCCTTGACAGATCGATAAATATCATTTGGGGAAATGCGCTTGCTCTGCTGATGATCTCCTTTTCTGAAGCTAATAAACAGAGGATCTTTCTGAGATACATTATTTCTGTCCACAGTCTCTAGATAGATATCAATCGCTCTCCATACGTCTGGTGATAATTTGACCGTATCAAGCTTATCACCCTTTGTTTCACTAAGGAATAGAGTATGATGTCCCTGCTCTTCTCTCATGTCCTCTAGGTTTAATGCTGCACACTCAAATCTTCTTAATCCAGTCTTGATCAGCAGCAGTATAATTGCATAATCCCTCTTGCCTTTTTTCGTACTCACATCTATAACTTCAAGCAAAGCATGTGCTTGCTCTTTAGATAGAGAAATATGCTTTGAAGCATTGCCATTAGCTTTAAGCCCTCTTACTCCTTCTGTTGGATTATTCGCAATGTTCCCTGACATAACTTGCTCGTCAAGTATTCTACACACAACCGACCACATCCTTTTTGCTGTTGTAGGCTTATAACGTTGACTCAAGTACTGTCTATACATAATAACACTTTCACGTGTTAATTCGCATTTGTTCTCATTAAGCCATGTCGCAAAAGCTATGGCGTCATGCTCATAAATACGTTTAGATTTTGGTGATAACTGCCCAGCAACATTTGCAAACGATTGCGGTAGGCTAGGGACTTCTTGTGGGACTAAGTTTCGCTCTTCCATTGACCTGCCTCATAGCGTACTTAAACTGAAATTTACACTCTCTATTATTCCATATCGAAGCCCTTCTGTCAACACTAGGTTACCTCTCCTATCCCCTATATCTTCTAAATAGGATACCTCTCCTACTATCATTCATACATTCCTACATCTATCTACAGATATCTATACCTTACTATACTATCTTCTTCTCCTGTATATCCTAAACAATACCCTATCAAGTCGCGGTGTCCTGACTCTCTTGCTGCTATTTCTTCCTGTAACAAATATCAGCACTATAAGCAGCATAAAGCACGCTAGAGAGATGTAAAGTATGTTCATTCGCTCTTACCTTATATCATTCATTCGACCTTATAAACTTGTACGATAGCACAGAGCACTCAAAAGACTCTTCCTCGCATGCAGGAGTATGGCACCCTCCGCATACACATAGATCACTTCCACAGCATGAGCACAAATAATCTAGTGGATCTTCCCATTCATCTCCATCGCATTCGCACCACACATCGTCATCATATGCGACACAGTATGCATTATGGCATGATCCTCTCTCACATAGATCTTTATCACATTGTGAGCATTTCATCACTTCTTTCCTTCCATATCCTGAAACGCCTTTATCCAAGTATCAAAAGTATTTCTCTGCTCACTGCCATCATAACTTATCTCAGGACAATTCTTATGTCTAGCCTTTCTTGTGTGCGTATTGAACCAAATAGATGCATTTACAGCTATCCTGTACCCACAGTCGGTACACGTGCCTGCATATTTGGCAAAGATTAGTATTTCATCGATCCGTCTCTCATCAGGCATCCTTACTTTCCTCCAATTCGATAAGACGGTCAATATACCATCTTGCCTTTTTTAGATCATCCAAACCATTCTTCTGCTTATACCGTGATACGTACTTGACTACGTTACCAGCGTGAAAACCTAGCTCATTAGCTTCTATGTACTCTATTGGCTCTATTTTACAGCTTTTATAGTGGTCGCTGCTTGGCGCTTCACTCATCCTCTGGTATCTCCAATCCTAATATACTCTTCAATTGCTCCATGACATTCTTGGATGGTCGAGCACTCCCTCCCTCGTATGCTCTGATAGAGCGTTCTGTCAATCTGCCGCCTTTGACTTTCGTGATCTTCGCTGCAAGCTCATGAGTCGTCATGCCCATCTTTAGCCGCGCTTCTTTGATTTGCCTGCCAAGCTCCTCATCACCTTGCTTTTGCCGTGGCAGACGAGGTGGATGCTGTGCAGGGTTTTTGTGCCCAGAGGCTTCCCACTCTCTCGCGCATTCTTCCAATTTGGGATAATGGCTCAGGAGGGCATCACGTTGCGATTCTGAGCGAGTGTGAAGCCAGCTAGGAAAACATAGCACACAGTGCCCCGAGGCTATGTCTTGCTTTCTACAGAAGACTCTACAACCGCATACGAGGCATGCATATTCTTTTCCAACCACATACACCGAATCGAAGACAAATTCGCGTAGCTGAGCAGTGAAGGATTCGAGCTTGCTCCTGTAGAATGCGTCGAAGCTTTCCGGGCTGGTCATGGGTGTCGACTTCCACCGGGAGTCATTGTTCTTGATCATATCGTCATCCTTCCATCAACAAAACCTTCAAAATGTGGTAGTACACCATCAGGCTCATCAAGACAGCTCCAAAGATGCAAGACATTCCCAAGATTTACATATCTATCTTTCGTTGGAAAAATCATATACGATTCTCTGTGCTCACCTATGAACGCTTTACGTACTACCTGTATATCTTCATAAGTTGGGATAAGGTGCTTTTTCGATTTGGCAATGCTGACATGTAGCCAACGTTTACCGTCTGCTTTCACTGAGATGTCTTCTATCACGGTGATGCGCTCACCTACGAGCCGTTCCCAATAGAGACCATCACCCCATGGACCTGCAATATGCCATCCTTTCGGAGCTTCCAAGCCTGAGATAGTTGTACAGGGTTTGATATCTAGTGTCTTCATAGATCGTCCTTTCTCTAATGCGCCGGATAGTTCATAGCCACCGTGCGCGTATCCTGTTTCTTCTGTACAGGTTTCGTTTGTGCTTTCTGAGTCCGCTCTTCTGCCATCCTGCCCTGCTGAGTCCGCGATGCATCCTCAAGTTCTGCTTTCTTGGCTGCGACATACGCTCTGGCCTCATCCTCTGATTTCTCAGGATCAAGGATCAGAGTGCAACACTGGATACGTCCGGTGACCCGGAGCGTGACGACAAAGCGACCAGCGTAGCTCAAGTGCAGGTTGAGGCCAGCGTCTGTGATGAGCTTTTGGAAGTCTGCAACCTTCATCTCGCCCTCTTCTCTGCAAAACTAATCACGTTCCCCTCAGGTGGTGGGTCGTACTGAGCTTTTTGCACAGCATCCCCCAGCAGGAACCACAAGAGAAGCTGCATAAGATTTTTATCCATCTTCTTCTCACCATGCTTTGGAAGCACTTGCTGTAAGCAGTAGTAGCTCCCAACTTTCCATAGCGCCCATTCTTGTCCAGGGATAATGCGGATATAGACTGTGGTATGGCTTAGCCACTTCTCAATATTGTCAATTGTGCATTTGTCTGGTATGTTCATCCTACCGTACCTCCCATGTCCCTATACTCCTTCTCATCACCTCTTCTGCCACCTTCATCCGCTGCACATCACCGCTTCCCAATAACTGCTCTATCATCGCTCTATGCTTCTCTTTGCCTATCATCTCTATTCTGTGCCCTCTATCAAGTACTACCCACATGATGGTATCTACTTTCTTGCTCTTGCGTACCTTATCTACATAATCTGCGTACAATTTACTGTATTTGCTTGGGATGGTTTGTTCTACTTGGAGCATCTATTCATCTCCTATTCGCTTATATTTCATCTCTGCTACTGGTAAGTCTTCTTGCTCTATCAGCACAAGCTTGCTCAATATCTCTATATACTCCTCTTCGCATTCTCCGCCGTACACATCCACGAATAGCTCTTGCAGCAGCTTGTAGAGCGTGGTGTTGAGCACGGCATTGATGCTCTTGGTCAATTCACGTATACGCGGTTCGTCTTCTGGTGTGTACTTTTTGCTCATCCCGCTCCCTCTCCTTCCATCAGCCAGTCGAGAAACGCATGCAGCGCCTCTTCATACTTGGCTGTCCTCAGCAACGGATGTACTGCATTGCTGCCGACGAGTCGAGTTGCTCCCACGTTCTTACCTTCTTTCCCTCAATATTGCTTGTCTTATCTCTTCAACCTGCTCAGGAGCTGCCTGATTGGCAAAGTACTTCCATTCGCTTATACCTTCACCTATCTTAATATTCTCACTAACTTGGATAGGCGCAAAGTTCATAGATTGCCCTAGCAGTGCAATTTCATGGCTAAATTGGTGCTCTTCACACCAGCCATTTTCTAGCGGATTATTCCTACAAAAAGTAGGAAAGTCCTTTTTTCCATACTTCTCAACACGCTTAATATATTGACACACAGGAAACGGCTTTTCTCCTTTGAGAATTGCTAAAGTATCTGCTACCTTCTTAGCATGTTTGTATGGAGGATCTATACTATAATCCTTTACTCTTTTCACGCGCTCTAGCCAGACACGCATCTTTTCAAATCTGGCATCTTCTTCAGGGAAGCTTTTCTTCTGCATAAGTTCTTGTGCTGAGATGGTCCGTATTTTTAGCTCTCCATTCTCATCATACTGCCAATCCTTCTTAGGCAATGGTGGCAAGTCGGGGAGATAGGGATCATTAGTAGCAATACTGCTCTCGTCCAGCTCGAGGTCGCAAGCATCTGGAGGAAGCAAGTCATCAATCACGCCTACGCATGTCCAGTATTCCTTGCTGTCATGCGGTGTAGTCGCTGCATTTAGCCAGTCCTTGTAGGCCGAATAACAGGATATCCGATTGTACTCTGGATAGCGTTCTAGCTTTGCAGCACTCTCAATCAGAACTTGAGCAAGAGGATACTTCTCATAAACCTGCTGTAGTTCCTGATTTGCTTCCATTCGCTTAATAGCGGCTTTCTTTGACCATTTCATGATACTTTCTCCTGTTCCTGACTGTCCAAGTACTCAACATACGCTAGAGCAGTCCACATAAAGCCCTCATCACCCCGGTTACTTCCAGTCTCGCAGCTTCCCATGATTGCCAGCCACCAACACTCGTCACCAGGGCCTAGCGCATAGTCCCCAAAGTGCAATTCTGGGAAATTATGCTGACATCCCCAGGTGAGTACTTGTCCATGATGCTCATGCTCAGCACACCAAGGAAGACCAAGCGCATCTGTATAGCTCATTGGGCGGACACACACAAGGCACTCTTTTGGCTCAATGTCTCTTTTTAGCTGTTTCAGCATCTTAGAGAGAAAAGACATCTTCTTCTTTATCCTCTGTATAACTATTCTTGAATTTCATAATACGAGGACTGAATACGAGTGCTATCTCATGCAAACGACCGTTGCGATTTTTCGCAACTTTCACATTGATCTGATACATCTTGTTCTCCTCACGCTTCTGCATTTCTTCAGCAGTGCTGTAGAGAAACATCACCACGTCGCTATCCCTGGCAATTCCCCCGGACTCATTGATATCAGAGAGCTTGGGTATTTGCTCTTGCCTGTCCTCTACCTTCCGGTTAAGCTGAACGAGAATAATCACCGGGACCTCTAGTTCCTGAGCGAGCCGCTTTAATCGTCTGGAGAGGTCAGCTATCTCCTGAGCCCGTGTGGCGCTTTTGTTCTTGGTCTCTATCGTTTCGATGAGCTGCAGGTAGTCCACTATGATCAGATCTAGCGGCTTCCTGCTGTGAACGCGCTTTACTTTTGCGCAAATGTCACTGATGGAATAGGCATGATCTTCAATCTTGATATCGCACTTTTCCAGGCTCTTGGCTCGTATCTCCAGAGAGCGCATAACCTCATCGGTCAAGATGTCAGGATTAGCATCTCGCAAGCCTGATTGATCCATCTCAGCATCCATTCCCAGCACACGCTGTACAATCTCTTTGTGCGACATTTCTAGACTGACAAGCATGACGTGTTTTGTCTTGATCGCGACATTAAGAGCGATATTTGTTGCAAATGCGCTTTTGCCATAGCCAGTAAGAGCACCGATCGTATAGAGGCTTGATGGCTGGAGCCCTCCGAGTGTCTGGTCCAGCTCAGTGAAGCCAGTAGGTAGCCCTAGCGCATTGCCATCTAGCACATCCTGTCTACGCTGCTTCAGATCTGCCATGTACTCGGCGAGTGCTTCAGCAAACGTCAGGGTAGCTGTGGTGTCACTCTCCATTGCGATATCAAAGATCAGTTGTTGAGCATAGTCTATCGCGTCATCATCTTCGTTCATTGCCTTTGCCAGGATCTCTGAAGCGGCATAGCCAAGCCGTCGCATTTTCGCTTTGTGGATGACATTCTCTGCATAGTCCTCTACATCCCCCACTGCAAAGCCCGTTGAGAGGAAGAGCACCTGCCCACGCCCGCCGACTTGTTCGAGCTTATCTTGCCGCTCTAGCTCATCGATGACATTATCGACATGGCAGTCTCGTTCCTGCTGATAGAGCTTGAGCAGGGCACTATAGATAATCTGGTGTGCATGGCGATAGAAGTGCTCAGGTTTCAGATAGTCTGCTACTCTGCTGAGTGTGCGTGGCCTATCCAGGATGCAGGCTAGTAGCTTCTCTTCTGCTTCGATGTTAGCCTTAATTCTCTCTTCAGTAAATGTCTGTGACGCTGTTTTATGGTTTTGCATGTTTTTCTCTCCTTTGCTATCTAGCCCATGGATCTGCTCTTAGTGAGGCATTCCATTCTTCTTTTACTTGTTTTTCTGTTCTAAGTCGCTTCTTTTCCTCAAGCACTGTAACCCGTTCCTGTGTCTGCTTCTGCTTCCACCCATTCACAGCTTTAATCAAATTCCCCAGGTAGATCTGTTTGTCCATGGCGTTTGGGTCATTGTCGATCTGAAGCCGTGCATAGTCTCGCAAGCTCTTCAAATCTTCAGCATTACGCACATGAGGAGCAAGATCCGCACACTGTTTCTTGATCTTGGGCGTGATGACCTCAGGTGGTATGGCATAGAAGACCTCACAAAGCAGATCGAATACACGTCTCTCCTCTGCCGTAAGAAGTGGCTCAGTGTTTCGCTGCTTGGAAGGCAAGTCAGGCATGGGATCGTTTCCTGTAGGCGTAGTGGCTATAGGAGATGATTGTGGGGATGAAGGAATGGGTGAAGGATCGGGGCTTTCATTCTTACTAGAGTAATCTTCTTCTAATCTTATAGTGGTATCAACCTGTGATACCCTCGATTTTTCATCTGAGCTTGATTTTAGAATCGAGGGTATCAAGAGTTGATACCATGAGGGTATCAACTCTTGAGGGTATGAAAGTTTGAGGGTATCAAGAATTGAGGGTATCAAACTTTGATACCCTGGATTTTTGAGGGCATCAAGAAGCATCTGCAATGCAGTGGTGTTAATGCTGTACTCAGGAGGAGCATATTTCTTCTTTGGTGCCTCTTTTCTGAAGATGATTTTATAGCTGATCAAGATATTAAGATTTTTCTTAATCGTATTCTCACTTGAAACCAAGCCAAATAGATCATTCATGAAAAGCTTGTACGAGATGGGGACATAGATATCCTTTGGAATATCTATGGGTTGATTCGAGTCAGACTTGTTCATGGCCTCTCGGTAGAGCACCAGGCGCTGCGTTTCTATATGAGCTTCAATGATCCTAAGTAGCTTGGCTTGAAGGTCATCCCGTAAGATCTGGACATATTCCAGGCGCACCATGAGAAATGCATTGTACGGGAAAGACACAAGGGGCTCCATTTTTGTCTCATGAGAGGGGATATTCTTATTCATAGACGTACTCCGTTTCTATCTATCACTACCCAGCACGTCTATGCATTGCCTTGACCTTTTTGAGCGCCAAGACTATACTAAAAGTAGGTAGCGATATCCAAGGGTCATTAGCTTTAACCTTCCACAGCAGAGCTGATGACCTGAATGCTACTAAATTTTCAATTGTAGGAGGCCAGCCCACTGCTGGCTTTATTTTTTGTCTTCTGGCTTGATGTTCCTGAGGCTGGCCATGTACTCGCGGAACTCCGTTTTGTTGATCCTCCAAGAACCTTCGACTTTGTATCCAGGCATTCTGTTGCGTCTGAGAAGTCTGGTAACAGAGTCCTCCGTTATTCTGAGGATAGCCGCTATCTCGTCTGGTGTATAAAATTCTTCTGCTTCTGGCATATAAACAACCACTTTTCGTCTCCTTTCGATGTACTGGAAAGAGTATAGCATACAGTGTCGAAAAACGCAATAGGTGTCGACAATACATACCAACACCGAGCAACACACTTCGCGTTGTGCCACTAAAACCCATATTCTCGCTTCTATTCACTGCAACTCTCCTCTCTCTTCAATGCTATCATCTCTTCTTTGCTATTCACGCCTAATTTGCGCTTGATGCTCTTGAGATGGCGCTTTGTAAGATAGTTAGGGTTGGTGTTTACTGCTACAGCTATTTGATAGTTTGTCAGCCCTTGCTGCACAAGCTCAAGGATACGCTGCTCTTTAGCTGTAAGTGTGTTATCCATCACGCCTCCAATATCGCAAAGTAGTGTACTGTAGTTTCGTTTCTGCATACAGTTTGTACGCACTGCTGTATCTTTTGCCTCTTGTGCACATGTTGAGACAGAAGCGCGTTTGTATTTTGTAGACTCTGATTACGTAAGGGCGTATGATACTTCTGCTAACCATCATACCTCCAATCTTTGTCTTTGTACTTGTCGAGATGCTTCTGCACTCTTAGCTCATAGATGATGATGCAAGCGCTGATGACGCTTATGATGAGGAATACTGTTCCACATATCATTGGGTGTGCTCTTTCTGGTAGTTATCCACAAGAAATCCACATCTGTGGATAAGTTATTGTGATATATTGTTTTGAGTTAATGGAACGGATTGCAAGAATGATGAGAGAGGGAAGGTAATATGAGGTACCTGCGTAACTTTTCCTTGAGCCAGTGTTCAAAGTCTTGTGCTTCTTTATCCATGGTTTGCCTCTTCTCTTTTCTCCTGTGCAGTAACTTGCGGCATGCGCACGGCTATCTGCTGAAGCGAGAGAAACTTCAACACCTCCTCACGTGTGTACCCGTTGGCTAAGACGCTCATACGCTTCTCAATAGCTTCTGCAAGTGCGCACACTTCTGCTAGGCTATGCAGCTCTAGCACTATAATCTTCTCTGTCATTGTGCTACCTCTCTTGCAATCTGTTTCTCCCAATACTCTAAGCTATCCCACAGAGCTACTTGTTCTATACAACACATACCCATGTTCTTGTACCTATTGCACGTCTCACATGTTTCTTGATGCTCCGAAATCGACTCGTAGATGCCGATGGTGATTCGGCTAGCCCGGTCGCTGGTCACCTCTTCAGTGTTGCATGAGCTTAGTGCTGGCAGCTCTGGTGTGGTGTCACGATCGTAGAGCGGCGCTGTGGAATTGGAATAGTAGCAGCTTGTAGGGACTGCTGTCGTTGCTGTGGAGTAGTATGCCTGCTCGCTGCGCAGGGTGCAGTCCTTGCAACGCAGGTCCAGGATGTGCTCTTTTGGAGCGCCACAGAGCACGCAATAGCCGTGTGGATGGTAGAGCGTGCTCATGATGCTGCCACCTCACGCTTTCCATAGCCACGATCAACGGCGTATTTCACAAGCTTAATACCACGCTTATACGTTTTGCGCCTAATGTTTGTGATATGCGTGTCTAACGTGACATATTCCATATCAAGTATATTGCACATCTCTTCGCGTGTGTGATAGCTTGCTATTAAGTTGAGTATTTGCTCTTCTCTCTCAGTAAATGGGTGATCTTCTGTCTGCATCCTCTTCTACCTTTCTTGATGTTAGCGAGGTATGTGTATAGTGCCTCATAGTATCGCGAATGAATCTGAAGTTGTCTCTCGGCTTCTTCCTCTACAGGTTTTTCTGTAGATGCCATCTCAGGTATACGGACAAGCCTATATGCGCATGAGTCAATGTATGAATTGCACGTTAAAGACGCTAGGCTCGTCTAAATTTGAATTGCAGTATTGCTAGAGATGTAATAGCGGCTTTGATGAATGGAGTGCCGTCGCTAGCGGCAAAGGAGGTAGCTCATTGGCGTGCCCCAACCCTTCTATCTATCTATCTATCTATAAAGCAAGCTTTGCTTGTATAACAACATATGGATGAGATTGCACTTTTTGTGTAATATTAAATTTACACAAAAAAAAGGCACCTGCTTAGGTGCTACTTGTAAAGATTTGGTTAAGGTCGGGGTATATCGGTTGAGATATGGTTAAGAACATGACAAAACCCCGAAGCGACGAATCGCTCGAGCATGGCGTTGTATGTATGAGAGCCGCGTTTTGCCTTTGCCCAGACCTGCCACGTGCTCTTTTTTATATTCCTCTCAAAATGTCTTCAGGTTCCATCTTGAAGGCTTTTGCTAGCTTCTTCAGCGTAGCGGCCCTGGGCCAGATTTCTCCATATTCTATCTGCTGGAGATGGCGTGGGTTAAGATCTGCTTCAGCAGCTAATTTCTCCTGTGTCCACTTCCTTTCCTCTCGGAGCTGCACTATCCGCTTTCCGATCAATTGTTCTAATGACACTACAAGTCCTACACACTTTTGTGTAAGCATATGCCTGTTGTAGGGCTTTTGCCACGAGTGTAACTCTGGTGCTGGTATGCTAAAATTGAATATATCTATTTTTGTTGTGTTTAGCTCTCGGAGGGAGGAATAGTATGTCTGGGGAAAGCGAACTGCGTAAGGTGTTAGAGCGGATCGACTCGGAGTACTACGCGGCTCAACTAGTGCAAAGCGGCTTTGTCGAAGGTGTGAGCAAGCACAAATTCATCTCAGCTCGCTATAGCCGTATTGGTAAGCTAAATGATCGGCTGACGTGTATTGTGGGAGATGAGGAGAAAGCACTGGATATGACAGTAAGAGCGATGGAAGGGAAGGTGGTGCAATAGAAGACGTATTTGAAGACTGAAAGGGCCTTTCCTGGATAATGAGGAAAGGCCCGCTTTGTTGCTAATCTTCCTCAACTTCCTCAACTTTGAGAACGGCATCGAAAAATTCTTCTGCATGAGGTGCCTCTGCAAAAATCATAGTCACCCCATCATACCCACACAAATTGTACCATCTCACTGCGTACTGCTTGTTCTCCTCATCAATGAAGAGGCCTATGCGGTCGCCCGATTTGGTCTTACCTGTTTTATTTGCCATACAAACTCACTTTCTGAGGCTCCCGCGAAGAGAGCCCCTCGTTGCTACGAAGCCACTTCTAGCTGTACAGCTTCAGTTTCTTTACGCGCTATCTCAGCTTCTATCTGATCAAGCTTGTCGGCGTCGAGTTGATTGGGGTGCGTGATAGCTACCCCTAGAGCTTCAGAGGCAAACCTGAGGAAGCCTTTAGCTGTTGGCTCTGGCAATACGCCTAGAGGTTTTGCCCTCTCGAATAGGCTGTTGAGCCGTACTTTCAGATCATTGTCGAGAGCTGGAGCAGCACTCACGATCTGCTTTTGATTGGGCTGCTCTACAATTTGAGTGAACGGCTGGCTGCGTGCTATTTCATCGTAGCTGGCAATACTTTGGACAGTCCCCAGCCCTGCAAAGGCAAGCAGTCTCCCCCATGCCGATGTTTCAGCACATTCAAATGGATTGGTCCCGTCCGCTGTCCCTTTGGGAGCACTCAGCTTGACTTCTGCATGGCCTATGTATTGCTTGCCGTCTACCTTTGCGACCACACGCCACAACAGGCGCTCACCAATCTGCTGAGGACCACTTTCCAGGGTCTCAAAATCCTTCTTTAGCTCATGAAGGATGCGAAAACGCTCATGAACTTCAACATAATCATTGTTGTGCAAGACGACTGTATTGATATTATTGACAACTCTTCTGACAACTCCCATGATATCTATCTCCTTGAATAATAGTATATAATCTGTTGGGGACTGACTCGACACCAGTCCCTATTCCATCAGGGAAGGCTTGTTCTTGCCGTCTAAGCCTTCCCGCCCACGCTACTCAGGAATATCGCCACCAACCGGTGGGATCGTATTCACCCTGCACTACAGTTGCAGGGCCTTCTACATCCTCCTCACTAGGCTTGTCCCTCCCGTTCTGATATCGAGCCCACATCTTGCTCTCAAGAGCTTGCATATCCTTCTCAGCTTGGAATGCTCTGAGCAGAAGAGCATCATATTCTTTGCTATAAACTGAATCTTCCATTGAAATGATCCTTTCCCTTTTGAGACTACTTTTTCTCGATCAACTCAAAAAATTGACTCATACCGCTTGCACCACTAGCACCGCGCTTGATCTCGATCAGCTCAGATCCATCGGACCATCTGCTGATCTTGACGATTTCTCCCACGAACCCGCTTGTGGTGCACCGTGCCAGCTTGCCGATCCTGGGGTCGTGGCTTAGGACTACCGGAGCTTCCTCTGAATTGAACATTGCTTTTACCTTTCGGGCTACTTTCTGCGCTCTTGGACAATGCGCACTTTCTTCTTGTGGATACGGCTCAGCACTTCTTGAGCACGTTGCGCATTGTCCACGTCGGCAAACCGACCACCATGCCCAGGCTTGCCAACAACTTTGACAACATACACTATCCGCATTTGAATTTGCTCCTTTCGGGCTATTTGCTCCAACTTTCTATGATACTTTTAACAGACTAAATCCACGACTTACATTTAAATGCCCTTTATTCGAGAGATCTGTAGGCGTATGTACCTCCTTCTTTTCGGAGCTACCTACTGGCAACTCGACCACTTTGACAGCCTTAGCAGGTGCTACCAGCTTGCCAGTCTTGACGAGCGCTTCTGTCCATACTGGGAGAACTTTTGCTGCAAAGGGTCGAGCGGACTCTTTGATTTCAAGCTGTTTCTTGTGGTAGCAGGAGGACTTGGCAGGACAACTACACCCAGAAGCTTTCCCGTCAACCAACGTTGTGCAGTAGATGGTCGAGCCGTCCGAGCTGCGAACTGCGTAGGTGACCAGGCCGTTGAACTTGCCGTTGGTTTTATGTGCATACCTTGCGGTGATTTTGACTTCTTTGAGTGATGTTGCCATTTCAGTGGTCTCCTCTCGTTACTGGTGTCCTAGATTAGTGCCTGTAGGATCGATCCGGGGGTTACGTCCCCTGAGTCCCAAGTGATGTTGGTGTACATCTGCCTAAACCACTTTGGAGTATCCTTCAGCGAACCCCGCTTTGTCGTGTAGGTGGATTGACCGAAACAGCCCCCGATGATTTTTCCTAGTGCGACCTGAGCGGCGTGCCACTTCCCATGGTCGAAGGACGAGCGACGTGCGCCCTGAAAAAGAACCTCGTCCAAATTCATGCTCTGTAACTTTGCGATTAATGCTTTCTTTGTGATCATTGCTTTGCCCTTTCGATGATTGAATTTGTTTTCTCAACTACAAGGATTATACATCCATTGGATGTTAGTGTCAAGCACTTTTCTTCAATTTTGGGACCAATTTTTAGGATTGACAAAATATCCATTGGATGTTAGTCTTTTGTCAGGAGGTATTTATGGCAAAGACAAAAACAAAACCCGGGCCAGCACCAAAGTATGGTCCGAGAGAAGAAATACACGTTAAGGTCCCATCGGAGGACTTGGCCTATATCCGCTCAGTCACTGATAATGTTACTGAGTGGATAATTGCTGCCATAAAAAAGCAACGTGAAGGCGAAGAGTCTAGGCAGAGCTAGTATGCCCTAGAGAGCCTCGTATCTGAGCAAGAGATGGCTTGTTCAGGTCGAGAGGTATAATTTGCCTACTCAGCCCTTGCTCGCCCAGAAATCGCAAGAGGAGGGCTTCTAGACGACCCGATCGGAGGAAGGACGTTATGACAGACAGATATAACGCATTCATTGTCATATTGGAGAGAGATCTTCGTGATGATGATGCACAAGACACTATCAACGCTATAAAGCAGATAAAAGGTGTATTAGATGTACAGCCTCAAGTGTCTAACGGAAGCGATATAGTGACAAAAATGCGCCTAAGAACTGAAATAGAGCAAAAGCTCTTTAGCGTTCTTAGAGATATTCAGTAGTTGAAAGGATAGGATATGCTCATAGAGATCACAGAAGAGCATCTTGCTCAGCTCAAACGCGAGCTGCAATGCTTGAAAAATGCTCAGGAGATGGCAGAGGATAAAGATGTTATCCCTGATGATGGCTATCAAATCTTTCTACAGAATTTGCTCAGCGGCGGTATTGTCATTCTACAGCAGATTATCGAGACGGTAGAGCAGAGGCCAATCGGATGAATGAAGAATTGCGAGAAGCTATCGGCAAAGCAGCATATGAAGCTCTCCTAGAGGATCTAGAGACACCGTGGGATGAGCTCTCTGAAGAGGCCAAAGAGGTGAATCGAAAGTCTGCCGAGGCTGCTGTAGTGGCATATATGCAATGGATGCAAGAGGATATAAAGCAGCAATTGGGCATACGAAACGAGGAGCAAACAAAAACCGACTCGGGCTAGCTACTGCCTTTGTCGGTTCTCGCCTCAGGGTCCCGATGCACCGGGCCAGCCATCCGGCATCGACTGTTCTCCCTGAACACTTTTCAATTTGGTGATGGAGGACATTATAGCAAGAGGCCATCACACTGTCAATTTCAACTGCTGAGGCTGAACCTGGCTCTCGCCTAGCAACTCGACCAGAACATGACCGTGGCATCGCTGGGGAAAGCACCAACACCCCAGGCGTTTATCTCGCAAGCTCTCCAATTGTCCTAGCAACTCAGGCTTCCCTAGAATGTATTGCCTGTACTTCTCGATCACCTCCTCACGTGTGCCATCGCGCCCTATCTTGAATGGATTAGCCCATATTGAGCCCTTCAGACCTTGCCTGGGCATTGTACGCCCGATATACACATCATACGTCTCTTTCTTGCAGTGTACTACTTTTGTCATCTCGTTACCTCCAGTAGTGCGGAGCCCGTGAAGAGCCCCGCTTTTGCTCGACTATGCTACTTCTGCCTTCTTAAGACAATCATGATCTTCTTCCATCTTTTTGCCGCAATAATAGCATGTATCTGTACGATATCCTATGAAATCTCCCGGTCTCCAGTCACTATATGTAAAGCACATATAGTTCCACTCCGGGAATGTCACAATGCATCCTTGCGTCTTCCATAGAGTGAACAGTTCAATCTCTACTTCATGAACTTCTTCAGGGAATATGTCCTCATCAAGTTCTAAGTATTCCAATGCTCCCTTTAAAATGTTGAAAAGCTTTTCCATTTTTGTATCCTTTCTTGCTCTTACTGTACTACTACACCGAATATCTCAAACGCGCTACGTATCGTCTCTTCATCGTGCTGCGGAATGCTGGTGACCTCTGCATGGTACTCGACATCGACATGACAGCCACACAGACGATCTGTGCAGTATGGCTCGTCTTGGCTATGACTCGACATGAGCAGGATGGGTTGTGTAACATTGCTGTTTGTGAGGACTGTATCCATTTGAGGAGTCCTTTCCGGGCCAGCTCCTAACTGGCCCTTTTATCTATATTGTACCTTTTACCGATCTAGCACATCACTAGACCGTATATAACGCACTACGAGAAAATTAGCTATCCACACTACAATAGACAACCCGAATAATCACCACATGCTATACCACCATGTATAGGCTATAGCTGCAATACATCCGAAGTAGAGCATGTAGCACAAAGCTGCTATGAGCCACCACATAAGCTCTTATTCCTCCTTTCTGCCCTCTACTACAATGGTAGAGATGCATTGCTTCACATTTCGCACAATATCTACAGTTACACCATCTACACATGACTTTCAATGTGCCACAAATCGAACACTTGTACATACATCACCTCCTTTCTCGTTCAGTGACATCACCCCCTTTCACTCGTTCTACAGCATGGAAAGGAAAATATAATGTTTCACTCTATCAAGATAGCCCTAGAAGCCTTATTTATTGCTGCTGTACTCCTTGCGATCGTTGGCTTAGCCGTATATTTTGCCATGCCGTTTAGGTAGCGTCTGGACACCGTGTCCATATGGGAGGAAGCTTTATTGTTTCTTCCCTATTCAGTTTTGGGGCTAAAGTTCCATCGCAGCTATACTGCCGTTTAACTTCTTTAGCCAAGAAATATAGCTATTTGCTCTTTACTGCTCTCTCTAAGCACCGATAGAAGTACTCCATATCCTTCCCAGTAGCTTGCAGCTTAGCAGCATAGATCTTATCCCTAAATGCCTTAATGTCCTCTACATCGCACTCTAACCACAAATCGTGTGCTCTCTCGAAATGGTACTGCTCTGACTGCTCGTCCTTGATTGCCTCTAGAACTTCACGTATAGGCGCTTTGAGATAGCCCTTCTTCTTTGGTTTTGAAGAAGATTTTGAAGATTGAATGGATGCTGTTCAACATAACCTACCTCCTTCTGCCCACTCCCATGGGAATTTGTCCTTTTTGCTATGATTACACGCGGGGCAAGCCAGCACTAGATAGTCGATGCTATTCGCAGGGATATCGCTACCAGCAACACGGCTAATGGGATATGTGTGATCAATATGGTAGATGTATTTACCGTCTTTCTTTTTGAACTTGGCGTTGCCACAAGCGGCATAATAGCAACGATACTTTTGTCTTTTTAGCTGATCTTGAATTTGTTCAGAGGTATGAGTGCCTTGCACTGATTTTTTGCGTGCGTAGCGATTTCGGACACGGGTGTAACATTGTTTGCGTATTTCAGGGTCATCATGATATTGTTGATTCTGGTGTCTCCTTACATTGCTTCTCATCTCAGGATTAGCATAGCGATGCTTATCGTATTCTTGTTTCTTCTCTTTTCTATGCCCATTATATTCTTTTATGCGGTTTTGTTTATTGGCATAGTAATGCTTGTTGTATTCTCCTATGCATTGTTTGCACCTGTGTCTATTGGGATGGAAGTACTCAGCAGTGGCCGGAAGAGTTCTTCCGCAAGATCCTGTGCAATGTATTTGTGGTATATCACTCATTGATTTCTCCCCTGAAACGAGGGAGCCAGACGAGCCGACTCCCGGGGTTTAGACTACCAAGCCCAAGGGCAGCAACGGGGGTTGCCACAGTAGCTATCTGCTGATTTAGCGATGTGTCCGCAGATGCCGCGGACACCCGGCTGGTGGATGACTGTGATGCTGATGTTGTGTTTTACGGGTTTGGACTGCTCTTTACGAGCTTGCAATGTAGCTTGTGTCATATGGTAAACTCCTTAGTGTCTTAGTAAAATCCTAGAACAGCTTCTGTTGGCGCAGGGGCTGTTCTGTTTCTTTCTGAGTACGATAATCGATGGTTTTTGCTCTCTTGCTTGAATTGCAGGAATGACATAAAGGCTGTATATTGCTTATGTAGTTATCACCTCCTTTTGAGAGTGGTACAACATGATCGGCAGTCAACTTGATTTCTGGTTCTTTACGACCGCAGCGGAGACAAGTGTTGTTATACTTGGCCTTTAGTGTCGCCCATTCATTGAATGTATAAGTACCAACAGCTCGTTTTTTTCTAGCTCTGTGTTTTTGTCTACCGACATGTCGATTTGCTTTTACCTTATCAGGATTGTTCTTTTGCCATTTCTTGGTACTTCTTGCCGCCTTATCAGGATTGTTCTTTTGCCATTGGTTATTCTCGACCTTATGCTTCTGGTACCATCTTTTTGTGACCCCCTTTTCTTTTCTATAATTACTATAGCAAGAGATGCACCAGAAGCGATAATGCTTCTGACCATTGAAATTGTACCAGCACATATGGCCTAAGCACTTTGTTTGCTTGCAATCTTTACAGAATTTACCCTCGCAGGTGCATCCTTCAGTTGCATGCTCCATAGGGTCCCTCCATTGCTTTACAAGATTTTCGTGTCTCTCGACTCTCTTATAATAACACATTGCTAGCATGTTGTCAACCATGTATTCAATCAATATTGATAGGAAAATTGATAGCAAATATGCTTGACAAGAACCTAAGCTGTATGGTATGATATTTTTATCCTAACGAAAGGAGGTTGCTATGCCGACTCTTAGAGAAATTCGAGAAAGTAATTACATCAGCAGAAGAGTGCTGGCAAAAGCGGCTGGTGTGTCTGAATCTACTATCATCCGTATGGAAGAAGGAGAAAAGCACACGACACAAGATGTAGCCAAGAAGGTGCTAGACGCTCTTAGCAGTAAAGTCGGAGAGCAGATTACCATCGATAAGGTGGAAGGTCTGAAGCTGTATAACCCTTTGCGAGATCGGAAGTATCCCGCAAAAACCAAGAAGGGTGAAGAGGCGGCGTAGCTCCCGGCGCGTGGCTTTCCAGTTGATTAGCCAAACAGCCACACGCCAACAACTACTTAAGTGTAAGTATAGCTAAAGTACACCATTTGTACAACGAATATTAGTTCTAGTAGGAGGTGAGGATGAATCCACCAACGCGTGAAGAGTTCGATGAGCTCAAAGCTGAAGTTGCCAAGCTCAAAGAGCAGCACACTGAGCCGATGAGGGTTGTGCTTGAGCAGCGACCGACAGAAGGAGAGACGCTGCTGCTGGAGACGCTTCTGAGGCAGAGCGGACAGCAGGCCACGGATATTGGAGTGCTCAAGCAGGATGTGGGCACGCTGAAGACCGATGTCAGCACGCTCAAGCAGACAGTAGCACGTTTAGAGCAAAAGATGGATGAAGGTTTTCAGGACATGGAAAATCGCTTCGATGCTATAGCTGAGGTGCAGAAGTTGATATTGGAGCGATTGCCAGAGAAAGGAGAATGACGTGAGTTGGTTTAGTAGGAAAGACAGCTCTGAAGAGTCTCAGCTAAAAGCTGCTGAAGAATACATGCGCGGTAGCAGTGGTGCTCTCTATCGCCACTATAACACCAGAGGAGTGCAAGACATTCTGCAAGGTAGAGCTGGCAATGCTGGTCATATTGCGGATATCAGCGACGCCGATGTAGAGCGTATTCAGCACAAGCTCAACCGTGAGCGTGGCTGGTAGTAATTCGTAGCGTCCAGCCCTGGCGACGGCAAATCAATCCAGGGCTGGACTCACCCTGAATAGACCAGGGCTGCCAGCATAGTAACAGAAGCTTGGTAGCCATGCAAGGAGCCAAGCTAATGACAATTTTTATACCAAGTGACAACCTCATCAGGACTGCACGGTCAACGCTGCAGGTCTTGGCATACATCGCGAGCATTGCGGCTATCGTGACCGCACTTGCTCTTGCATTCTACGTGCTCATCTGGGCATGTGGCGTGCTTGTCCTCTTCATCCATGCGCTTAGCGGCGTATGTCAAGCGACATTTTCCCTGTTAAATGGCAATTATGTAGCTGTAGCTGCAACGTTCGTCACGTGGGCTATGCTGCTTATCTGCATAAAGCTCACCTGTGTCCTTTTACCATCGATCATGTCTTTTTTTGGAGTGCAGGAGGTAAGGGCATGAATACGAAAGATACTGTCCTCGCAGGGCTGTGTTTCATTGGTGTCATCATTCTTGGATCATTCTTGCTCCTGCTAGATCCGGCTATCCATGCTGGCTTCCTCTCGTTCTTGAGGGACCTTGTTACAGGGCTCAAGATCCTCTTTTTCACAGGGGTTGGACTCGGATGCGCGGCTATAGGCGTCAAAATCTGGAAAGGTCGTCACACTCTGGTGATCAAGGATGGCAAAGGCGAGCAAGTGGCACGTGCTATTGTGGTGCGTGGCACTCAGGTGATACAGATCGGATCTGCTGAGGGTCTGGGGCTTACTGAATTGCTTCAAATGCAAGCTCAATTGATAGGCCAGCAACAGAAGACTGCTCAGGTTGTTGGGTCTGCTTCAACTGCCATACAGCGACTCATGCCGCTTCTAGATGAGTACGGCTATGATGACGACACTGAAGATGACACGAAAAGAATCGAGCAAGCAAAGCCAGTCAATGAATACCTCAACATCTCAGAGGACTACCAGCCACATGCTGACGAATTCCTGTCTGGCAGGAAACTGATTGTGGGGGTTTCAGGTTCTGGAAAGAGCAACAGTACAGCAACGACTTGTGAGGAGTTAGGCCGTCTAGATGTACCGATGGTGCTGGCAGATACTGAGAACGAATACGAGTCTCTCTGTGACCGTCGCTATCTGCCTCATGCGATGAGAGTAGATAGCCGAGTCGTCAATGTTGGGAATGCTGAGCAATTCGGTAGGCATGTCCTAGAGCAGAATATTCAGGCTGTGCTTAACCTGCACTCATACGAGATGCCAGAGGCAGCACAGATCATGGTCAATATCATCGCTGGTATGAAGCAATGGCAGGAAGAGCGAGCGAACGAGATACGTGTCCCGTGTGAATTCCTACTAGAAGAGGCAACGACCTGGCTCCCACAAAATGTGAATGAGAGTCAGTTGAACGGGACCGAGATCTTCAACCGCCTGCAAGATGCTTTCTTCAATGACATGGTGAGGAAGGGTCGCAAGCGAGGACTGGGCTTGACGGTCATCTGCCAGAAAATAGCAGAGGTTGACAAGCGGGCTCTTCAGTGTGATGTCAAATTGCTCCATCGGCAGACCGAATTAAACGATCTGAAAAAGTACACTGCTATGGGCATAACCAATGATGAGACGCTTTCTCTTCATGATGGGCAAGGCTACTTTTTCTCATCCAAAGTGAGCAAGATGCTTGTACAAATGCGTGTAAGGCATTCACCACATGGGGCTAATACACCTGGATTAAGTGAGCTTAGGCAATATCAGCAGTCTCGAAATTTCGATGAAAACAAGCAAGCAAGCAGCGAACCATGGCGAAATAGTCTCGAAAGCCTTGTAGAGCCAGTTGAGAACATCTCGAAACTTTCGGAGTATCCGCGAAAGACCGTGGGCAAAGAGGTACCCGAAAGGGCGAAAGAAGCCATTCTTGGCTTATACAGGGATGGCACAAAGAGGACTGACATCCAGGGAATGCTTGATCTGAATGGTGATGAATATTGGATGGTGAAAGCGGTCTGTGATGAGTACGACCAGCGCAGGAGGGGGAACGCCTGATGGAACGCATGGAAGATCTCCCACTGAAAAAGATGACAGCTCAGGAGTGGAAAGAGGCCGAGGCCCAGGCAGTGAGAGCGGCCCGTACACGCAACGTGAGGCCCACTGCCAAAGCTTGCAAGCCAAACACTATGCAGCACAAGGCTACCATAGCACGCTCTAAGGCCACGATGAAGCAGACGCGGGTAGAGGCCAGGCCAAAGAAAGCTCTACCAGCCTATCGTATGCCGGGTGAAGAGCAGCCACGTGATAGCTTCGGTCGGTTCGCTCGCAAGACTGGTGCTGTACTATGGGCTGGTGCGAAAGCGACCGGGCGAGCTGTAGCAGGCACTGTGAAAGGTGTCAGGAAGGCTCACAAGACCGTCAAGCGTGTGCAGGCAAGTGCAAGGAAGCGGGCCAATCTAGAGGCGAGAGAGCGAAGGATTGCACTTGCTGAGAGGGAAAAGAAGCTAGGAATTAGGAAGAAAGTAACTCGTAGGAGGAAACGGTAAATGTTCAATTTAAAGCGTATCAATGGGCGTCAGCTCTGGCGTGGCTTCGTTCGGAGCAACTACATCACAGCCTTATGGAATTGGTTTCTGGGGCTAGCTGGTAAAGCTGCTGAGCCTGTGCTCTTTGCCTCAGTGCTCTATAGCGGCTATGAGCTTGTCCCAGGTGTCCCACAGCCTACACCGAGTATCAATGCTGTGGCGTTCGTCATTCAGCAAGCGGCTCTTGATGTGGGAGGAATGGGACTCATCAAATTGACCAAGGATGAGGACCCTGAGAAGTTCAAATTTGCTAGGGGAATCGGCGTCGCATTAATCGTTTTGATGGTCATTAATATGATCTTTGCAACGGCTGGCAGGGTGTTCGCTGTTCCAGTCCAATGGATGCAAATCACAGAGGGTATTCTGCTCATCATTCGCTCAGTTATGGCGGTCTTATTCGGTCATGCAATCCACACTTTGAAAGACGAATCGATAGACGTTATGGAGCCTGATATTGAGGCTATTGTAAATCAGGCTATAGAGAGCGAATCGGAGCAATTAAAAGCGGCTTTTGAAGAGCAAATTGAGGACCTAAAACAGCGTTTGAAAGAGATGCAAAACTCAATTATCTTTGCCCAGGCACCTGCAATTATAGAGCCCGGATCAGTTGCTCCAAACACGGTGGATACTGAGCAGAATGAGCCAGCCCAAAACGTCTCAGCGCCTACTCAATCTGCTGAGCATAACCCGGTGGATACCGATCTTTTGCAGGTCCTGGAAAACTATCCAAAAGTGGCGAATGAATGGCTAGCAAAGAACAAGAAGACCGTCACTTTGGACGAGATTATGCAGGTCACCGGACAATCGAAACGACGGATCAATAGAGCGCCGTTTCAACGCTCTGGAAGGAACAAAGATTTGATCTTGGTATCATCGGTTATCGACTGGCTCAAAACCGTCCCATTGCCGACGAATAGAGCAGAGCAAAACGCCGCTGATAGTGGCGAATTGCCGGCCAGCCAAGCGGAGCAAAACACCGATCCGTTACCAGTTACAAACGGACATCGAAAAGTCACCAGACCGCTAGAAGATCTGGTAGAATTGGATGTATGAAAGAAAGGAGATGAGAGGATGAAACGAGACGAATATTCGGAGATGTTACAAGCCTATGGGCAAGCATATCTCGAAAGAATACTCAGTCCAGAAGGCCATAGGCGATATGCTGAGAAGGTGAGTACGAACATTGCAAGCGACTCAGAAGCGGACAAATGGGACTGGTGTGACTGCTGTGGTAAAATGCAACCTTCTGTGCATATCTGTCAATAGTAGCGCGTACAGCCCTTCGCAAGAGGGGCTATTTTGTTGCCTTGAAACTCTTGTTCGTTGACACGGCGTCCCGGTAATGGCAAGCTTTGTCTCAAGACTATAGAGACAGGATGAGACATGCTATGCACTACTATAACGGTCTTAGTGCTGCTAAGCGTATTGGGATAAGCTATAAGACATTGCTCAGATACATTGAGAGAGGCAAGATTGTCCCGGAAGAGGGCAAAACCCCCACTGGTCAGCTCGTTATCTCTGAAGATCAAGTTGAGCATTTGCGTTTAGAAGTCCAACGTGAGCGAGACATGTTCAGAACTTCACAAGCTGTCACATCTACTAATAGACAGGCTGAGACAGATGTAGACAGCCTGCCTCTGACAGATACAACCCTCGCAGAGACGGTAAAGCAGCTAGGCAAGCTTCAGGCTCGTTGCGATATGCAGCAAGCTTATATCGAAGAGCTGGAACGCCGCGTAAGCGAGATAGAGAGAGCTCAGTCACAACCTGCTACAGATAGTCCTAGCATGTCTATCCCTGTCTCATCCTCTCATGCATCCACCACAAAAACGCAGCCTCAGAAATCGATTGTAGGGCCATCTGGAGACGGCATACTCTCAGCTCGCGACTTCGCTACTAAGATTGGCATCGAATACACACTCCTAGACGGGTATATCAGGCGCGGCATAGCTGGTGAAAGGATGGATGTAACATTAGTACCAACAAGTCGCAAGGGATACTCGAATAGGTATTTTACGTATGAGCAGCAAGAGAGTGCTGTAGAGCTATTGAGAAAGCACGGCAAACTGTGATATACTGATGAAAACCTTTCTCAGGAGGAACGATGGACAAGGACAATGGCTTTAATGACGAGCGGGAACTATCTGATGAGGAGCTGGCTGGTATCACTGGTGGGCTCAGTGTCACTGATCTGCTGAATGTTGGTGATGTGACACTTGACGCACTCAATAGAGTGGCAGTGGGCAACGTCACATCCCCTGTCACAGCTCCGGTCAGCATCACTGGCAACGATCTTTCTCTCTAGCTTCATCTGCACAAAAGAGGGCTCGACCATCTATCTTGGTCGAGCCCTCTTTTTATCCTCACACAACGAGAAACGCCACTTCCTCTGCCAATCAATGAAAGCGGCGTCCCCCGACAGGTTTTAATTTGTCGTAGCAAGTATCCTCCAGCCTCATGCAGCCGCTGTACACATCTACCATAACCCATCAACGTCAAAATAACCGCATGTGACTTTTAGATCATGGCTCTATTATAGCGGATGGAAGTAGTCTATGTCTATATGGGAATGTGCCAAGATGTGTCACATTTTTGTTGCACAAGCAGAATTGATTGACATTTGCAGATGCTATGGTATAGTGTGATACATGCATTTGATTGTCTATTCTCAGTAGAAGGAGAAATATATCATGTCCACACATACAGGCCATGCACACCATCAAGAGGAAGATACGCTGCTAACCGTGGCAGAAGTAGCTAAGAGAGTACGTGTTGATGACACAACCGTACGCCGCTGGGCGAAAGCTGGTGCTTTGGAGGTTGTTGTTCTACCTCACGTAAACAAGCGGCAGGCGTATAGGATCAAGAGCAGTACGCTGAATAAGCTGCTTACCACGTCAGTATTGACAGAAGCTGTGTAGCCGTCTCTACACCAGAATTGATAAGGCCTCAGAGTCAAATCTAGAGGCCTCTTTCTTTGCCTATTTTTAGAGATGCAATACGGGTATGATGGGTTTCTCAAAACTGCCTCCGAATTGGCCATTTTCCTCTTGACAAGCTGTTTACGATAGTTTACAATGTAGACATAGCAGTTAAGTAAACGATTTTGAAGGAGCGAGGCAATGACAAAAGCAATGTTGATCAACACTCTTAATGGAGAGGTCGCAATCAAGAGCCCCTATAATGCAAGCTTGGTAGAGGAGATCAAGAGTCTCCCCAATCGCAGATGGAACGGCGTCCAGAAGGCTTGGATCGTCCCGATGAAGTTCGAGAGTCAAGCTCGTGAGATTGTCCGCAAGTACTTCCAGATCGATGGTGAAGAGGCTCAGATTGAGTACGAGACGATTGAGATGGTTGTCTGGACCGACAACACCTACAAGCGATCGTATCCTCACGGTGTTACGGTCGATGGTTGCGACGTGATCAACATGCAGTATGGATCCTTGGTCAGATCCTCCAAGCAGTTCGAGATCTTGGAGAGCAAGGGCGGCTTCACAAGCGGAGATAGCAATCATGCATTCTCAGTCCGCTATGAGATCAAGGTTCGAGTCCGAAAGGGTGCCAAGATCGAGGCATACGGACGCTGCGGTAAAGGTTCCTTCGAAATTGTTGAGGCAGGCAAAGCAGTTGCAGAGCCTGTGAAAGTGAAGCGTGCCAAGAAAGAGCTTTCTCCTGAGTTGGCAGCTATGCAGTTGCCTGAAGGCAAAAAAGCTCGTCTAGTACGCGGTAAGCTAGTTGTCGAGTAAGAAAGGTGAAATTAAGTGAAAAATTTCAAAGAGGTTCTT